>C687J35021_10001460_pt1 | contig 17959 bp, 18 predicted proteins | sample RifCSPhighO2_12_FD_35021 | JGI IMG/M metagenome (IMG submission 35021)
CTGGCCAAGGCAGTTGTACCAGGAATAATATCCCCCATTGACAGCGAGCCGCTTAAGTCCACGCTCGGAATCGGTAGACCAAGCAAGTCACCTGCTGCACTCAGGCCAAAACTGTACCGGCTGGCACCGTGCAGGAAGAAATCTATTGGCAGGAAATCGTCTGCGCCGAGTTCTACAAGCAATTCTCTTATGCTTTCCTCAACATCAAAGTATTTGCCAAACAGCTTTCGTGAAGCGAACTTGACCAAGTCCTTAATGTCCTCTGCTCCAGGCAGTCCCATAAGCCCCCCCATAAATAACAAGGTCAATAAATACTTCATATTCCCAGGCATATACACTACATTGTGTACCATACCCTGAAGATAGTTGTAGAACAGAAATACATTGCTCTTGACCTTGCCACGCATGAATTGCGGCCTGTTCCACTTTGCATATTCCAGTTGGGTTGTCTGTACTGCATCACGAGCAGCTAGATATGCTCCTGCTTCACTTTCATTAAATCCCTTTGTAAGCAGTTCATTATACATCATCTGCTCTGTTTCTTTCAGGTTCTGCAAATATTCACTGTCTGGCTTCTTCATCGCCAAGTTCCATGCGGCTCGCATTGTTACTCTGCGGTTGTATTTCTCTGCTGTCTGGAACATAAATGCAGCAGCATAAGATAGCTGACGTAGTTTGCGCTGCCCAGCATTTCCAGGCAACATTCGCTCAACTACAGAACCCTGTGATACAGCCGCCAGTTCCATAGCTTGGGACTCTTCAAGCCACAGTTGCGACACAGCCATTTGCACAGCACTATTAAACTGTTGATTCTCTGGCGTATCCAGTTCCTTCGGGTCTTTAGCATACATGTTCTTGAGGTCAACTGAGGCTTTAAGCAACGCCCCTGTCGCATCTATCTCGCCATATTGACTGGCCAGAAAGCTTCGTGTTACAAATGGTACTTGCGTAAGGTTCACCAGTGCAGACTTTGGAACAAAGCCCAAGTACCATAGGAACCCTGCACTTCGCAGTCCAGCCCACTCATTGTCAGGGTTCATAATATACTCAAGGTGCCTGTCCAAGTGCTCAACTATTTGCACACGCTTGACGTTAGTTATACCCGCATTGAGCAGGGCATTGCTTGATTCCCTAACCTGTTTAATCGCCCGTGATAGTGAGGGTTCGAACTCAATCCGCGCCAGATGACTTGCACCATGAAAGAAATACATAGCATAAGTGCGCATAGCGTCCTTAGAGTATCCTGGCACCATGCTGCGTTGTTCAAAGTGCCGCTTGAAGCTCCGCGTTGAGCTCCAAGCAAAAGCAACTTGGTCAAGCTCATCCTCTTGCTCTGGTGTCAAATTCAACTTCTCCTTCACAGTTTCCATGAACAGTGGCGGCAGTCCCTTGTACATGTTGGTTTCCTCACGCAGCTTCGACATAACTACTTTGAAGCCTTTGCTTTCAGGAAAGTCGTTGCGCACTCGTTTGAAGTCCCGTTTCTGGCCGTGTTCGCTTTCAAAAGCCTCCATGTGTACAAGCTTACCATTAGCATCCTTAACCACGATAGTCCAATCACCGAACCTGGCCATTGGAAAGTAGGGATGCTTCTTAAGCTTCGCAGTCTCCGCATCGATTGCCAGTAATCGTACAGCTAGTGCATCGTCCTTGAGCAACCGCTTTGCTTCCAGCACCATGACCTTACGCATTTGCTCAAGTACACCATTAAAGTCCTCTTTGACCTTATAGTAAAGTTCAAGCATATCACCGTCCATGCGATGTTGGTCGACCAAGGCTTTGAATTCCTCGTCTGTCGGCCAACGAGGCTCCTCCTTCAGCTTACCCTTTTCATCCCTCTTAACGTACTTCATTTCAGTAAGCTCGTAAAGAAAATTAGCAAGCCTGTCAGAGCGGTCTGTCGTGAGGCTCATCCATTCATGTATACGTTGGTCGGCCAATGCAATCCACTGACCTTTCTTGCTGTGCCAGGCCTGAACCGTCTCCAGATACTGCATCAGCCCTGGAATATGTGTATTGGCCTTGGCCAGCTGGCGGAGTGTCCAGCCAGCACGAATAGACCAATTATACTTATCCATTCCACCGTTCTTCATCAGGTCGTCAAGTGTGCGAGGAATTTTAATACCAATGCCCTTACCGTTCTTGAATAGATTCTCGAGCAGCTCTGCAAAAGACTTAGTTGCAGGCTGTGAAAAAGTTGGGTCAATGTCGATGTTGACAATCGAGGTCTGGCCGCGCTGAACAGGAAATGGAACAGTGTGTGTGCCAGGAACGAGCACAGTCATTTTGCCCTTTTTCTTGAAGCTCTCTTGTGCCACAAGCACTGTCGGCCAGTCCTTAATATACCCAGGTCTGTTAGGGTCTGTTTGCTCTCCAAAGCGCATATTAATACTTGTAAACTGCACGGGCATTTTCTGCACACCAGCCCGCAGTAGTGCCCTGGCTCTATGCCTCCCTTCGTGCCCAGTAACATAAGCTACACCATCTTGGACATTGAAAAACAGCTCTGGTATTTCAGCGAACTTATAGTTCTTGGGCAACAACTTACCAGTAGGACTACGTTCCCTTTCTGGTACCTTACCTTGAGTAAGCAGTCTATGTACACGTGAGTCCTTTTCATCAAACTCAACTTGCGCCTCCTCGAACGTAGTTTTATCCATAGATACTTTCGGCGCTGGTAGATATGATGCTAGGTCAAGGAATTCCTGTGGTGACATTTCAATCAGTATAGTTCTGGTCGCTGGGTTTTCACTGTGTTTCTTTACATTCTCCAGAGCCTCGCGCTGAAAGAACATAACCCCAGGGGCTGGCGCCAGTCCTAGCGGCGTTTGGCTCATAGCCATTTTCGGGTTCAGTATATCAACAGAGAACAGAGCAAATTGGTCAAGGCCAACATCGCCAGACGGCATTTCCTTTAATTGTTGCTCGCCCATACCTGGCAGGTTAGTTTGTGGAATTGGAACACCTAGGTCAGTGTAGATAAGTGGTACCTTTACCACTCCATTAGGTATATTCCTTATTTGCACATCAACAGCGCCAGCACCATAACTGGTATTTTGTATTCTTGGTGCTTCAGCGTTTCTATCGTTTGGCTTATAATGTGCAAGAGTTCTTACTTGTGAGGGGTCAAAAAACAACTCTGCTTTGTTCATCTTCAGCGTAGACGCGCCACGTATTGCAGCCTTTGGAACTTTAACAACACTTACCATAGCCCGCTCAACCGCCACAGCCATTGCAGCTTTTCTCTGTCCCTCTGTCGCAACTTCCCCAACATTCCCAGCCAGTTCTTTAAGCCTATTCAACTCCCTTATATATTCCTCTTGAACAGCAAACCCCTCAGCTACTTTTGGGTCAAGGGTAGCATTGCCAACAGTTCTGACTTCTCTGTTTGTAAAAGCGGGACGGTTAGCTCTATGTCCACGGAAAAGCGTAACATAATCATTGCTGTTAAGGGTAGCAAGAATCTCTTGCAGCTTTGCTTGGTACGGCAGGTTTCGTTTAATACGACTAAAGAAATTTACAAGGTCGCTTGGGCTCTGTCCATCCACCCAGTTCTTCTCGAAAAAAGCTTCATCTTCTGTCATCAAACTGGTTAGTTCCGCGTTCAAAGTTTCGTCAAACTCAACTGTATTTACGCTGTCGTTATCTGTTACTGGAGCAATTTTAAATTCCTCTTTGGGCACAGTGAACACACCAGTTTCCTGTTTCTCTTTCAACCCTTCTACGCCCAGTGTAAGCTGTTCCGGCATAGACCTTGCACGGCGCTCAAGGTCTTTGTGCCTATTAGCCAAGTTCAAAGCTTCCAGCTTCATTTCCTCAATCTTGCCTGGGTCTTGCTCACTGGCCGACAAGTCCTGCAGCTTGCGCAATCGCTTTTCTGTCAACAGCAGTTCAGTCTTTTGCGCCTGCGTTAGCACAGGCCCATCTGCAATTATGGCGTTGGCCGGCAAGCTCGCAGCATTAGCATTGATTACAGCGCCACCACTGACAGCTGTAGTATCAGGTACAAATGAGAAATTGTTTGGACTATCGTGTACGAGCGTACCGCCGCCCTCAAGTAGGTCACCGAAATCTGCGCTGATATTGTTCTTAAATTCCTCGAGCCGACGTTTCTCTTCAGCAGTCACCAACGGATGCATGGCTATTCCAACGCTTCCGCCCATAACCGAGCCGACAATACCAGCTGCAATTACCTGCTGAATTGCATCACCAACAGGCATGGTTTCATTTAATATTCCAGCATTGTAGCCTATATCAAATATCTCTGTCCACATTTCCTGCTGTCCCTCAGCAAGAGTAGACTTAAGAACTCGCTTGGCCATTGTACCACCAGGCTTAAGAATTTTACCCAGCGCCAGTCGCTCTGTTCCAAACTCGAATGCTGTTTTGAACGAGGCATCCATAAGAGATTCGTTGACAGTTCGTCCACGTACTCTGTTGCTGTTGTCGAACTCGTCAAAGAATACACTGGAAGCTACTACACTGGCGCCACCAGCTGGGCCAGCAGCAAGAGAACCAGCTATCATTGGCAGAATATCTCCTACACCAGCTTCGACAACTGAACCAAGCAAATTAATAGGGTCAAGGATACTACGCCCCATTACACGATTTTCCTTGAGCATTTCATCGGCAACCGCCAGCTTCTCTGTTTTAGCGTCAGCTATTTTCTTGAACGAGCGAGCAAGCTCAGTCTTAGAATATTCTAAATCTGGTGTATTTCTTATAGGTGGGTCGTACCAATGTTCAGTCTTTGGGTTTACATGCGTCAAGACATTATCAGTAGCTATAATTCCACTGATAGTACGAGTTACTTTATCGGGTAAAGTAGCTAATTTAAGCTGTGCGTTTCGCCAATGCTTACGCAGCGTTTCAGAGGCTGAATCAATCTGTGGTGTATCTAGCCACAAGTCCTCTGGGCTTGCATCGAGACTAAACTGCTCAAAGGTTGGAGCAGGAGACGGAGCCGCTGTAGGCAATCCAGGGTTGGGCGCGGCCAGGGGTGTCTCCTGCTCCAGTTCATCATTAAGCGCAAAGGCTTCAAATGGCATTAGCTACTGAGCTCTTTGAAACATTGGTGCAGGGGTTTGTGCTGGTGCAGCTGCTGCGGGCGCTGACGCGGTTATAGCTCCTTTATGGTTGCCAGCACCATCAACTACCTGCCAACCAATTTGTCCTGAGGGTGTCCGCATCTTCTTGCCACTTAGCCTCCATGTCGATGCGGTACTATCTCCACCTTGCAAAGCTTGAGCAACGGCTTGAGTAAATTGCTGTTGCACATCTTGCGGCGGAGTTTGGGTAACACCTCCAGCTGTATTTATCGAAGGCAGATTCGCCCCAAAGCGATTGTAAATTGCTTCTTGCCTTGTAATTTCATCATCCGTTGGGGCCGGCAAGGCTTGACCACTAATGGGGTCAACAGCATTCTTTGTTCTCTCTGTCATCCATTTAGCCATATTATCTGCGACAAAGTCCTCGCGCGTTTGCGTCCTTTGTGACCCCAGCATCGACTCCGCTTGCAACAGAGCATCAGCTTCAGTAAGGTTTTGGTTTTGTACCATAAGAGCTTCGGCCTGCTGTAGCACCCGCATGTTCTGAGCGCCGCCAGATGTTCGGAAGTTCGCCATTGAACGACTGGACTCTGCTGACGCGCGTAGGTTCTCAGCCTGTGCCGCCAGTATCTCACGCTCAAGGTTCTCTCGTGCGGCCTTGCGTTCCTCTTCCGACTTTGCCATACTGAGTTGCTGTGCCGCTTGGTCAATTTGTTGCTGACGCTGATTTTGACTAATCCCTTCAAGAGCTATCTGAGCTTGTCCTTGACTAACCCGTTGCTCCTCAAGGTCAAGACCTCTCTCTGCTTGGCCAATCCGAGTTCCCTCTTGTGTTGACCTTGTATCAGCTAGGGTCTCCTCATGAGCCTGTGTAGCTGCCGCAGCTTGGGCCTTGACGCCGGAATTGAGGGCGCCAGTGATGGCCGAGAAACTGGTCTGTCCTGGCTGCCTCGGAGCCGTAACTGCGGCAGAGAACTCCATTAGACCTTTCTGCACTGTTGGGTCTTTCATTCGTTCTCCCAAAGCTTGAAAGACGTCTCTAAAGGTCTTTTTCTTTTTCTCTTCTTCTGCCATGTTAGCCTCCTAAGATTGACTGGCCAAGACCTAGACCAGGTATAAATTTTCTGGGGTCAACACCGAACATTCCAGGCATTTGCTGCATTGTAGCTGGCGCTACCCCTGGGGCCTGTCCCAAATTGAGAGTTCGTATAATCTGCGCAGCAAGGTCTTCCGGTGTTACTGGTACACTTGGATTACTGAAGTCAGTAGATGTAGTTGTATCCGGTGTAGTTCCAGGCCCATCTCCGGTTCCCTCACCAGTTCCGGTGCCTTCTCCACCAGTTCCAGTCTCGGTTCCTGTTCCATCACCAATAGCTGTTATAGATTCTCCAACAGTCTCAACCCCAATGTTATTATCAATTACCCCATTGACTTGAGTTTCCAAATCATCTGGGGTTATATCGAGGTCAGTAGTATTATCCAGTACCTCACCGACAACCTGTAAGCCGTCTGGATTATCCAAGATAAGCGTAGGCAATATAGTAAGTATCGCATTTGGGTCTGTAAGGATATCTATGATATCTGTCTCAGTATTGACAGTACCGTTGCCAATGGTGTCATTGCCGTGGCTGTAATAGCCACCCTCGCTATATCCAACATTTGGGTCAGCGTCGATAACTTCGCCTGTAAATATATTTGTGAATTTTCCATTATTGAAAACCCAGGGGTGTTCTGCGTAATATGGGTCATCTAAATTCGGTGTTGTCCCAGACGCACCGGAAGTGCCAGAAGACCCCTCAGCGCCAGTTGTAGATGTTGTTCCAGAAGAACCCTCAGTGCCAGAAGAACCCTCAGCTCCTGTTGTGCTATCTGTTGGTGTGCCCCCAGGATTATCTATATGTATAGTTGACCGGTCAACAACTGGTGCCCCAGTTCCTGGAACAGGTGTTCCAGCTAATATTTCTTCAAGTAAATTGCCTGCATTGTCAGAAATAGGGTTACGTCTTCTATCTTCAATTGGAGCACCACTGATATCTGCACCTAAGCTACTATTCTCAGGCTCTAGCTTCGTTACACCTGCTAGGTCTGGATTTGTATTAACAATGTCTTGAAGCGTCCATGCTGTTCCTTTTTGCTCATTGTACACTTTAAGCTCTTTGATGATATCAGCCTGTGTCTTTGTTTTAGTTCTTTTTGCCCCCCTAATAGTAGTATTAAGTACAGCCTCAATCTTTGGTGGGCCAGCAGCTAAGGCATCAGCGCGTATCTTTGCGGCTGATTGCTCAACCGTAAGGCCACCACGAAGCGCAGTTCCTCTATCACCCAATTTGGCTGTGGCAGCAGCTTGTACCTCTGGCGTGAGAGGTCTATTCTCCTTAATCAGGCCCAAATCTACTAGCTTCTTATATAAATCATATGCTGACTGTGCAAATTGAAATGGAGATGTTACAGGTACATCACTTATGTTTGGCATAATTATAGTCCTCCCCTTCTAATCCCCAAACAACCAGCCTGTCAAACCACCTAAGCCAGCACCGAGCCAAGGACTGCCAAACTGCCCACCAATGGATGCACCAGCAGCTGCTCCACCCAAAATGTTCTGGCCGAGCGTGGGGCTAGTATCAGGGCCTGTTACAGTGCTGCTTGAGCTCTGTCCAGGTACACCACCCAGCACTTGCATTATCTGCTGCGCAGTTTCAATCGGTAGATTATACTGTTCCATGAACTTCCTTACATTGTCAGTCAATATTGACTGCCGTAAATTCCTGTCCTGGCCGGCAACATTGCTCAGCGTATTGGCGCCGACTGGTAGCACACCACTTGTTGTCGAAGGTGCCAAGGCTACACCTTTACCCATAGCATCCAAACCCATCTGCTGCTGCGCCAGTGACATCCTAGCAGTTGTGTCAGCAATCTGCCCCATAATACCCTTAGCAGCCTGTCCTTCAGCAATACCCTGTCGGCTTGAGCCAACATTCCCTGTCTGCCCTGCACCATGCCGAATCGACGGCATTATCTGAGTTTGATAAGCAGATATAAGTGGGTTGATTGCAGCTTGTGTTGCAGCTTGAAAATATGGATTCCTGCTTGGGTCAAGCAGCGTTGGGTCAAGCATAGTGTTATGTGCTTGCAGCACATTGCCACCGAAGCCAGCTTGCGCCTGTCCTGTTCCTAACTGTGCCTGCTCAGCGTCAATCTCAAGCTGCGTCTTTGGTACAACTCTGTCCCCAGGGAATACCTGCGGAGGACTGGCTGCATAGTTCTCAGCAAAAGGAATAGCCAGCCCCAAAAGCCTTTGTTGCTCAGGACTCAATATCTGTTCATTCTGCGTAATAGTTACATTCTCAGGCATTTAAATCTCCTATGTGTGCAAGGGGTTCCAAGCACTACCAAAATAAGCATAGATACCTTCTCCACTTCCAGGATTCCAATCTGTGCCGTCTGCAAAGGCAACCATACCATCACGAGGTTTGTTCGGTGCAACATGTAAAACATCAAGGTTCAAAAAACTTAAGTAACTAAAGGCGCGACTAATAGCCCCCAGTTCATTATCAATATGTCTGGCAACAGCATCGAGGCTTGTATTAGGACACTTCTTTGGTACATGTAAAAATGCCGGCTTAGTTGCGTGGGTCATTAGTATCCACCTAGAAGCTCAACTTCAACATCATATCCTTCAAGCGTCCAATCAACATCACTTGTGCTTTCAAATTTAAGTGCAAGTGAGCGTCCTGACATGAAACAGTCAACAAAGCTATCTGTTCCTGGTGTAAATGTCTGTGCTGCAGCCCATTCAACAGAGCCTCCTTTTATCTGCTGAGTCCCAACGTAAACGCTGAATGGGCTTCCAGTTGCCCGTACCCATACGCGCTTGAACAGCTTCATTCGTTCAAAGTCAACCTTAGGATTCCCTTCCCTATCTGTTCCTGCCACAGCTAAATCAGTTCGTTCAACATACGCAGTCATGTTAGTACCATTAAATTGATTGGTACTGTCAGCCAGTAACAATTTAGTATTAACTGCATCTGCCATTAAGATATTGCGCTTCAGTCCTTGATACGCCCTTTCATCGTATATATATGTTGCTGAATCATAAGCTGCAGTGGAAGCATCGTACGTTTCATCCAATGTAACATCGACCCTGCCAAAGTTCGAGTGAATTATCCCTGGTGCATCTCGTAAAGTCAGCGTGTCATGAACGTAGTTCCATATAGCTACCTTGTCACAAAAAGCTGGTGCATTGAGTGTGGGATAGAAAAACCACATTTCACCCTTTGGGTAATTTGGCACAACGTGCGCTTGAGTCAAATTATCCAGGTCAATTTCATTGTACAACTGAGCCTTGATACGATTCTCACCAACGCTGCGCACTTGATTGAGATTGTGCACAATAAGGTCGTCGTTAGCGGCCAGGAAATGGCTATCACCCTTTGGCATAGCTGCAACACATCGATGTGTCAGTATACCTACCTGTTCAAAGTCCTTTGACATATCAAATATAAAGGTGCCACCAATTAAATCCATTCTGAAGGTTGCATCCTCTTTATATATAACATTAGTGTTACCTAATGGCAGCGAGTCCATAATAAAGCCTGGAGTATCTGCCAGCTTTGGCGACTCACCAGCGTCCTTTGTATCATCAGTAACGTCCCAACTATCTGGCACAGTTCCTGGGTCAGCTTGGTGGCTCCACAAGGTAAGTTGAGGATACCTAATTCCAGCCTTGGTTATGTCATAGGCAACCCAGTAATTGCCATATGGTCGCAATACCCTGCACGTATACCCTGCCGGCCAGGCAGTCAAGTCCAACAGTCTGTTTCCTGCCCCCGCTGGTAACCACATTTGAGGAACATCTATACCATTGTTGAAAACAGCAACAGTTCCACCAATGCCGCCAGTCCAGGGTATAACAGCTCCTGTAGAGTATGCACTGGCCGCCCTTGTGACAATCGTGTGCGTAGAGCCCTGCACGACATAAGCATCAGTAAGCCCCAAGTACATCCAGTACAGAGTTGTACTTACTGGGACGGGGAATAGAGCATATGGCACAATACTTGGTGGATTGAACACCTGTTGGTGTCCAGAGATCTTCATTACCCTATTGCCTGAAAACCTTACGTTGTTGCCTGCACTCCAGGCCTCAGGAGGCAGTTCATGCGCTGGCAGGTCAAGTATAATGCCTGTACTCCCAACCTTGTTGAACTTAACCAGTGACATGATTATATCGCTGTTAAAACAAAAAGCAAGAAGCCAAAGATACGTTCCCCCCATCGCTGTACACCAGCGGATAACCGTTCACGGCCGAGCGTCTCTTTCCAGTATGCACTTTCTACTCGCAGTTCCTCAATAATTATATCCCGCTGAATGACTAAATCCACCATGCTGTTTTGGATATCAACTGACAGGTTCCTTCGTTCCTTCAAGTGACCAATGATTGACAGCAGGGTATCAACGTCATTTACCAATACCTGCATGGTAGAGTCATTGTACTTGAAGCAGTTGTCACCACAGTCCTCAGCCAGCGCCAGTCCCTTAACCCCATACTTAATATCTGGCGGCGGTTTTTGTTTCAGCACTTCCCACTTGGCAGCAATCTGCTCATAGGTCGGAGCAACAGGCTGCGAGGCACAACTAATAAGACTAAGTAGAACGAGGCTTGCGCAAATCGTTTTTAATAGTTTCATGTGATTTCTCAGGGTCTGGGACGAACTTTGTTCCATCAAGAACGGTCTTTTCAATTTCCTCATCAATTTGCTCAAGCTGTGCATTTTGCTCCCGCACATCCTGCACAAGCTCTTGTGTCTTTGCTTCGGCCACAGCCATTTTGCCATCATCCGGCTGTGTTGGCCTCTTGCCAAAGACCAGAAGACTAAGTGCCGCCAGTCCAACTTTGCCTACAACAACCAATAAAATGGCTGCAAGGACAATGGCCGCGAGAATCAGCTGCCAGTCATACTGCTTGATATTAAACATCTACCTTCTCCTTGTGTAGAAAGCCAATTTGCGTTTCAGTTCCAGTCGCAAGCGCTTCGTATACTTCTGGGTTCTTTTGCTTGTACCTTGCAAAGGCCCAGCGTGTAATAAATGGCTGTAGTGCGCCCATTACCATACCGAGCAGAGCTGCATTGCCAAAGTCTCCGTCCTGCTTGAACCACAACATCATGCTTACAAACCAGGTTATTAAACCACTACCACAGACACTAATCGCTGTGTTAGCTCTATCAGATAACATTGGCTTGTAAATTGGTTTAAAGCGCTGGATGACAGCGTAGCCAACAAAGGGTGCAACTACTATGGCCGCAGTACCCCAAGCATAAGGCAGAATCGCTTGGAACAGTTGTATAATTGTATCAGCCGATTGGATAATAAACTCGAACATTTAAGTGTCCTCCTTTGCAAATCTCTTCCAGATATCAAGAATCATTTTATTGGTTTCTGCTAACTGCACTTTTATACTTGCAATATCTTTGTCTTCAGTTTCTATGTGTTGAGTTAAGCGTGTATCAATAGCCTGCATACGAGTATCAACCAACTTCCATTTACTTGAAAATGCGAATTTAACAGACGCAAGCGCAAGAGTTGTTAATGCACAAACCATCGTCCATAAATAGCTAACTTTATTAAATATACCAACTGACTCAGACATGAGCATCCTCCACCGCGTCCTTTATAACAATAAAAAGTTTATCTCCTGCTTCAAGTGCCGCCAGTAGCTTTATGTACAATTCACGGTATATAGTAGAGGAATGGAACACGGCCGGCAAGCCGTTGTATTGGCCCCTGCCTTTACCTATAATAATACACCCCAAAGAGTCCTGGGCAGTCGCACCCCAGTGCATATATATCCACTCAAACCCAGGCACGTTCTGTATCCACAGTACACCCCTATGAATATCCATGAACCTGTGGTCTGTCAGTGCCTTCTCGTGTAAGCGGCCAGCAGCGCGCAATGCAACAGGATATATCCCGGCAGGAATTCTTGTTTCGCCTGGGACTTTAATTTCCCGTGCCTCATCCTCAATCGTGTCGCACTCAAAGCCCTCGAACTTCAATCGGCCATAGGTGTGATTTTCCTCACCTTGATCGCGTTGAAGTTCAATGAATCTGCCCATAATTACTTCGCTTCCAGTGCTTCTATTCTTTGGGTTAGTTCAGTAATTAAAGCGTTCCATGGATCAACTGGTTTATGTTTATTTTGCTCTACCAGCCTTTCAGCTTCAATAATTGCTTCCTTATCAGCCCTTGTTTTGTACTCAGGACTTAACTTGTCAGTATCGTAAGCGGGTTTCCAACTCGCGACTTTCGCAACCAACATCTTCTCCGCTTCTTCCTCGCCGAACGTAGCAAGTGCATGCGCATACCACGCATCAGGGTCTACCACGACATGCGCCAAAATATCAAGATCTGATTGTTTCATATTTTTACCTACGCGATTAATTGACCACTGAAATAAGTATACTCAGATGCGGTAACATCTCCTACAGCAGAGGCCTCTCCAAACGCGGTTACTGTAAGAATTGCGGTATCTGCTGCATCCATATCCATAATACACGAGCCAGACGCTGCTGGCCCTACTGCCGAAGCTGCCTGAGACATTGAACCGATAATTAATGTACGATTACTAGCCACAACTTTTAAATCTACACCTGTGCAAATAGTCATGCCGCTTAACCTAACGGCCCCGGTAAATAAATACCTCCCGGTAACGGGCGCAGTGAAAATGCCAGTTGCATTATCGTAATCAGCATTTTGGTCATAAACTTCCGTATTACAGATAATTGTGTAAGCTGTTCCATCCCCGGTCTTATCAGTTTGCGATGAAGAAAGATAGGCTGCAAAAGAGGATTGCAACGGGAGATTTATGCCACCTGCAAGGCTGGATACTATTTTATCAGTGGTTGCTGTGAGGACATCAGCGGCATTATCTCCAAGAGTGACAGCGCCGCTAGCTGTTAATGATGTGAATGTACCTGGGGCTGGTGTAGTTGCACCTATTGCCCCCGGCGCTGCCGGATTAAATGCGTTGGTCGCCAGTAAAAAGTCAGTACCATTATAGATAAAGGTATTCAGACCTACAACTATATCCCCTGCGCGCAGAGCAGTTCCATCAAGATGCTTAATAGTTTTCGCGCCAAGCACGTTTACATTCAGTGTCGGTGTCGTAGTCAAATTTGCTGCTGTTACACTTAGCGTAATTGACATGAATGTAACGAGGGCTGCTGGTACTGGGCTCAGCGTAGCTGTGTACGCATCTGCTGCGCCACCCATTGCAAGGCTAGCTATTGGGAAATTCTGTGTAGGAAACGAATTCTTAAGAACAGTTTTAAGCAGCCGTAAATGATCATCGGCTCCACTTAACAGGTCAGTTCCACCAATAGGATTAGTGATAACCAAGTTATCAATATATGAACCAGTCTCTAGCCCCATTCTATTTAACCCTCTTAAAATAATGCCGGCTCAACCTTGTCCCCTCAAAATAATTCCTGTCCATCACGCTAAATCCTCTCTCAATGTCACTATAAGGACGAATTCCAAAGTTCCTTTTCTGCCCGTCGTCGTAGCACATCCGATTATCATCACAACAAACTATGGCGTGAGAACTGGTTCCCATCCCTGCTTTCCGCACCCGCCAGATGTTGCACTGATAACCCAAAGTCTTGAAAATCCTTTGCTTATCAACGGCGGTTTTATAACATTGATTGCTGGTTCCCCAATAGTTCAAATTAACTTCATCGTTATAATGCTCACGCTCACCTGCATAAGCCATATTAAATACCAATATTAAGAATAAGATTCTCATAAGAAGTCCACGAATTTTCTTTGTGCATACCGCCACATATAATCTCGTTGTGTAGCGGTATACGCAAATGGATAGGGGATGGCTTCCAGATAGGTGCAGTCGCCGTAAGATGTCCCGGCCCCCGGTCTAGCTAGTGTAAACCCGTCCATATCGTTAGTCCCGAACGTTGTATCGGTAGCTGGCGTTCCGTTATTTACTTGGACTAAGTTTAAATTATTGTCATGGTCAAATATTACCATGACTACTCCGTAAGTATTTAAAGCTAACTCTGCGGTATCAGCGCCATTATCACCTGCATACGCTTTCAAATTAGGCGAAGAAGTTACTTGGAATAACGCGCCACTGACCGCCGCATTGCCATCAAATACGTAACGATTGGCCACCCAGGTATTCTGCTTGAATACAATAAATATCGTCACCGGCTGGTCGAAGGGAAATGAGGCTGTCTTTAGAAACCGTTGTATCCCATCTCCGGAGACAGTGCCGTCGGCGGTGATGAGTTGAAATGTTGCAGTAACCGAACCATCAAAATCAGAACTCGGCGTAAACGCGGCTGCCGTGGTATCGGCACACAGCAAGACTTGTGAAGTCTTGGCGTTGGCAGAAAGAGCCGTGCCGTCCGTGCTGCCTGCGGACGGCGTGACGCTCCCGACTGTGCGAGATGCGATTGTAATTGAAACAATATATCTTGCGCCGACAGTCAGTACCGATGCTGACAGCGCAACAACACTCCCCGCTGTATGAGTGTAAGGGCCAGTTCCAGATCCCGACCAATTTGTACCACTGGCCCCGGTAAAGACATTCGCCCCCTTACTTCCATTTAACATCCTATTGGCAGCGGTAGCCTGAACTAAGTGCCTGCCGTTACCGGATTGATCGTTCCATTGTGAGACAACCCCATTGGCAGCGGTTATGCCCTGGTTGAAAAGATACATGGCGGCAGCGCCTGGGAGGGGCGAAGTAAACCCATAACGTAAGCTAGAGGGTAAAACAGAGGAAGGAAGAAGCACAGCTAACCCTCGTGGTTCATGCCCAAAATGTTCGTCGCAGTTGTACCAGTACTCAACACCTTGCTGGTATGTACTGGCAGAAAACTGCCATTTGGAACGTTTTTATATACAACACTTACTGAATTGTCCCTAAGCAAAACAGCAACGTCACCACCTACACCGACATAAAGCCCTGCATTGTATATATTACTTACAGTATCACTTGGTGTTACAGCAATAACATCTCTTGGAAAGAAAATTTCAGCACCCATTAATCTGGCCCTCCCATTTCACGACCCATTTCAGCAACCTCTCGAGCAACACTTGACCCAATCAACCTATCATATGCTATCTGCTTATCCTGTTGCGCCATTGCCAGCATATCATTGTCCCGCCATACCCTGGCCATGCGAATAGCCGTCTCGGCCTCAAACAGGTCTGCAGCGTTGTCAGTCCAGGCATTATCAATGTCGCCAGTACTGACACTGGTCTCTTTCTTGAAGTAATTTATCTTAAGAACGCGGTCGGTTGCATCCGCCTTCGGGAAAATATAAATATAGGTCTTGTCGTAGTCAAAGGCCTCAGTATCGTCACTGGCCGAATCTCCGTACTCGTTGACAAGATATGACCAATCTTGCTTGCCCAGTTTAGTAACGTAGCGGTCAAGAGCAGCTGCGGTTGAGTCATAGAGCCATATACCTGCAGTGTCGTCCCAACGAATGAAGCCAGTTGGCAATGCCTTGGTTCGGTCACCAGCTGTTACTGTTAAACTCTCATCAAGCACCCGCAGAAACCAGGGTAGTATCTTACCACCCTCAAGTGTCTTTTGTACCAGCGTCATTTGTGTAATAATGCTATTACCATGAAGAGTGACGCTTCTATTGCCGCCTCGAAGGGCTACAGCATCTCTGATAGTGTTGCGGCCAGCCACTGGCTATCTTTCCTCTTCGTCAGCCATTTCGTCATAGGCCTTGGCCTTGGCGTCGGATTTGACCCTGACCTTGGTCGTTGAGACCACAATGCACATGTTTGGGGAATAGCCATTATCGTACTCATCGTCCTTGTCCTTCTTCCTTCCAGCATCCAGGCTCTTAACAGTTCCAGTGGTCGTAACTTCAACTTTGTCGCCAATGCTTATGTTGCCCAACTGACCTTCCTCAAGGTCAACGTGCATTGTCTTTTCATCCATATGTCCTGCCATAGTAGGTGCCTCATTCATTTAAGTTTACTCCGGTTAGAAAAAGGCCGGGGTCGTGGAAATCCAACACCCCGGCCTAATTACTTCCCCGCTCCCGTTAGGTTGTCTCTATGAAGTAGATGCTTACTGTCATGGAACCAGCACTGATACTGGTAAAGTCCGCACCACCAGTAACAGTTACCCTTGGCGTTACAGCCGCATTAATACCATCTGCAGCATCTGCCGCCAGTGCGTTAGCACCAACGGTGGCCGCCGACAGAACACTCTGCGCAGTATCTGCAGAGAACCTGTCCACATCACCAGACACGCCGACCTGAACGATTGCCGTTGTGTCACCTGTGAACCCGGTCGCCACTACAGCTTTCCAGCCCAGAACAACGGCACCAGCCGGAATAGCACTGGCGTCGAAGTCGATGTAGCCTGAAGTACCACCACCATCAGTGAAGCTACCAAAGGCACAGACCTTCGATACAACATTCAGGTGGGGAGCTCCAAGCAACGCTGGCGTAACCTGGTCAACAGCAATATGCGCTGTGTCAATAGACCCATCAACATACTGGTCTGAGTCAACCGAGTTAACTGACATATGAATAAGGTCAATTGAACCATCTACATATTGGTCAGAATCAACTGAATTCGCAGACATATGAATCAAGTCGATTGAACCGTCTACATACTGGTCAGAGTCCACAGAGTTCGCTGACATGTGAATTAAATCGATAGACCCGTCAACGTACTGGTCTGAGTCGACTGAATTCGCAGCCATTTTCGCAACGGTAACGGCAGCGTCAGCAATATCATCGGTACTGATGAGACCAGTACCTCCGAGCGCTCCACCATACCAGGTCGCACCATCGCAAACGAACAGCCCCAGCTCACCCTGATTTAACAGGGCAATAGTTGTGGTGTTGGAATCCTCCTTCACCGTTATCAGTTCAGCTGCATTGGCTGTGTTCTTTATTAAGAACACAAGACCTTTGCTGCTGGCCTCGGCTGGTAACAGCACTGTCCGTGCAGCTCCCGGGTCCAGGCTCTGAATCATCGGAGCCGTAACCGCTAGGGTCTTGGTTCCGCCAAGTGCTTCGACGTTTACCAGGCCTTTGAACTGGTTGTGCAGACTGTTTATAACTTTTGCACCATCTAAATTCCCACTCATTTCACACCTCCAGTTAGGTTGAGCTTACGTTGCCGATATAAGCGCAGGTTAAGCCGCCGTAGAAGACCTCAAGGCCCCCTTCTGTATACCACTGGCCTTTAATCTGGTCTTCGCCCTTGTTTTGGATATTGTCCTCGAAGAACGTATCCCCACCCTTCGTGTGTCTCCACCGCAGAGCGGCAAAGTCCACGATGAACAGTGAATCGCTGTAAATTGCATGGCGATTCATTAGAGGATGCGACTTGAAGTACAACGTTCCCTGGGGCAGCACCATGCTGTTCAACTTCATACCGTAGACTGTTATCTTCTCGTTGAAGTTAATCCGCGAGTTGGTATCAGCTTTGATAACGCTGTTCAGTTTATTCAGTGCCTTGTTGCCACCGAACACGATACGCTCGTCACCGGACGGGCTTTCGTAGTCGAACACCACAGAGGCAGCAGTCAGGAAATTGGCCACGGTAACTGGCGTTGCAAAGATAGTCGTATTGACCGAAGGAATGAAAGACCGCAGACCTTTACTTGTCCGCAGAATCTTGCCATTCACCGGGTCAGTACCTTCACTACCAATACCCCACATCAGAGCATGTTCCAGGGACTTCGAGTGGTCTGAGGACCTCCGCATCTTCTCGTTCTTCAGAACGTCGCCGGTGCGGTAGTTTGTCACCCTGGTTGCCGTCTTCGTCACGCTATAGCCAGTCTTGAAAATTTGGCAATAGTTGGTGTACTTGGTTGGGTTCCTGGATGTCGCATCTGCCTCATTTCGACCTT
>C687J35021_10001461_pt1 | contig 17955 bp, 29 predicted proteins | sample RifCSPhighO2_12_FD_35021 | JGI IMG/M metagenome (IMG submission 35021)
GTTCGTAATCAAGAAGAATCTAGGTCGGGAATTCGACGAGTTCATGGAGTTCGTTTGGTCAAGGATGAAGTGTAAAGTCGACATAAGGAGTATGTGAACGTGCGCGAGTTGAACGTGACGGGGTTGACATCAAATCCCCCCGCGCCGCCAGCTACAAACGTTGATGTAAGTGCGTGGGAGCGTTGTTACGCAAGAGTCACCGGAAAACAAGCCGTTGGCATCGTGGTGCAGCACGATTCGAGCGCCGATTGCGCCGTGGATGTCGCGTATGTTTTCAAACTAGATGGTAACACGTACGCGTACGTTCATCAGTCTGGATGTTCGTGTTGGACGCCGTGCGAAGACGATGTCGAATACGTCGGGACCCGGCTCTTCGCATTGGCAAAATTCGAGGAATTCCTCGAATGCTCAGGAGTTGCGCTCGACAGGAGATTTGAAATCATGAGGAACGTGAAATATTCGGACGGCGGCGATGAAAATGGACAGGGATAGCCGGCTTATCGTGTGTCTGCTCATCGGCACAGGATTGGTTACGTCGTACCTGTCGGCGGCCGAAGCCATAATCGGGCGTGAGCACACGTTCACTTCGTCCACGGAATCGCAGGGCGAATCTATAAGCGCCGGTGCCAAGACGACCGATTTTGCCGTCAAACCACTGTCTATAGTCGCGTTCTCCTTGTCTATAACTGTGACGATGGTGTGCATGTACATCCTGCTGTCTAATATGGTCAGGTGGAAGGCGTGACGGCGAAGAAGCATGACCGGATCAACAGCCCGCACCATTATACCGCCGGCGGCATAGAAACGATAGATTTCATGCGAGCGAAGTTGTCCAAGGAGCAGTTCGAGGGCTATCTGCTGGGCACGGCGCTCAAATATCTATCAAGGGCCAGATTCAAGAGACAGAAGAAATCCGATTACGAGAAAGCGCGATGGTTTGTCGCCAGACTGGTGGAATTGAAATGAGTCACGATATCGACTGGAAGCGAATTCCGAGCGGGGAAATGGTTATCGTCCAATGGTGGTGCAACAACGACGGTTGCCACATGAAGGGCGAAGTCGCCATCGAAGCATTCTGCATTGGCGATCCTGAGGGTTGATCGTGACCGCCAAAGCCCAGGAGGCCTTCGGACGAGGGGGCGGCGTCACTCCCCAAGACTGGGCTACCCCATGGAATCTGTTCCATGCCATCGAAGCCCGCTACGGGAAGTTCGACGTTGACGTTTGCGCCACACACCACAACACGAAAGTCCCCGAGAAGTATTATACTCCGGAGATCGACGGGCTGTCTCAGGATTGGGGAACTATGCTGTGTTTCGCAAATCCTCCATACGCGGGAGACGCCGCCAGATTCGCGAGGAAATCGGTACAGTCGGCAAGGGCCGGCGCCACCGTCGTCATGCTGGTGTTCGTCCGTTCCGATACAGCATGGTTTCAATCGTGCGCTCCGCATGCCACCGGAATCGACCTCATCAAGGGAAGAATCGCGTTCGAGCGCGGGAGCATAAAAGCCCCTGCGCCCATGGCCAGCTGCCTTTTGGTGTTCACCCCCGCTGGCGGGCCGCCGAAGCTCTCTTTCTGGGACTGGAGGAACGAAGGGCAGGTCGCACTATGACAAAAATACTGTTCCTTGACATAGACGGTACGATTGCCGACAACTCGGAACGTCTGATAATCGCGCACAAGGCCGGCCCGCCAAAGACCCCGGAATGGCTCAAGGNCATGGGCNNCCCNGACCTAATCTACAAGGACATCCCCTATCCTGGGGCACCGGAAGCCGTCCAGAAGGCGGTCGTCGCCGGGTTCGCAGTCTTCTATATCACCCACAGAAAAGTGCCCGAAGCCGCCATAACAATAAAATGGCTGGCCGATAACGGCTTCCCGCGCCCAGACGGGATAACCGCATGCGCGTCATTCGCCGCCGACAAGCCTAAAATCATAAAGACCGAAGCCGACCGCGCCGACCCGGAGTCCATCCTCATCTTCGTAGACAACGATCCTCATCAGATCGCCAAGGTGATACATCTGTCCCCCGCCGTGGTCTGCATCACCCTCCCGCATACCGCAAGCGGGCTCGGCTCCGCCAAGCACGATTTTTGGAAGCACGTAAGGTTTTGGTGATTGCCGTGAAAACCCCAACGACATCTTATGAATATCACGTAGTACTGCGGCGTAACGATATCCTGCCCAAATACATGGAATATTTCATCGTTGCGAATAGCATGACGTCCTATACAAATCACATTTTCGTAGGGTCGGACTATAATCGGTTCCAATCCCCCATTTCGGCGACCCAGGTAAACGACTGGTACGAGTTTTTGGAGGAAAACGGCGTCTGCAATAATGACATCCTTTCGGTCACAGTGAGAACCCGTTTGGATGGCGACATCGCAACGTCGATATACATCGACCACGCGAATATCAAGATATTCGCCGTGTGCAAGAAGTCGCTTATTGTAAGACTGGATTGGCAGCACCCCCTTTCACCCAAGCAGTTCTGGTCCGATAAAAAGTATAGCAAGTGGTCCGGCGACACGCCGGGCCTCGCGAACATCAGTATAAAATACACAGACTCTCAAGAATGCCATCCGCAGTATCCTAACCCCGTTTAGAACCGCCGGGAACCCCATGAACAACTTCACACTCCTCAGAGGCGTCGTTATCGCCCTTCGTAACACGTTTTACAAAAATGTGAAGTTCACGATAAAGGCGCTGCTGCTCGGCTCCACAGGCGCGTGCACCACGCAAAAATCAAACATGCTCGCCCATATGCATAGCATGTCCCTCTACTCCCCTCTGCCGCTCGAATGCCCGGGACTGATCGAGTATAAAGACAAAACCGGCGGACCAGTCCGAATCGGCACAATATGCGTATCCCCATCAATAAACCTCCCAGCGTACAACACCTGGTATCATATCATCGCCGCCCACGAAGTCGCCCACATAGATCGCCGCGGCGTTACCGTCCCCCACGGCGCCGACCACGACGCCACCATCAGCACCATGCTCAACCAACCCATCACCACCATAGGCACCTGGTCCGTTCCATCACACCAAACCCCGTTCACAATACCCATATACCAGGTTTATCGTTACTATACATCAATATTGTAATCCCCCAGTATTTTCTATCAGCCTTATATAAAATTTTCCAGATTTCCGTCAGCCCCGAAACCCGTCTAAGATGAAAATCGGGTTTAGTATATATACCGGGAGAGGGGTATACAGCTGCGCCGACGCCGCGCCGAAAGGGAAATTAGGTCGACCTAAATCGCCAGGACGACACGTCGTCGGTATGTACATATTGTAACGGTGCTTATATACCCTTTATATACTGACTTCGCATAACCAAAGTTAGGCGAAGTGTTAGGTCAGCCTAACTCTTGATCGCCATCTACCGGTCCTACGGTATCTACTGACAAAAATGTAGGGGAAACTTAGGTCGACCTAAACTCCCAGTCTCCCAAAGTCAGGTCATCCTAAAATCCTCATGTCCGATAGTTAGGCTCACCTAAGTCTATGGGGACTGGATGTTAGGTCGTCCTAAGGGATGCTGGGGTGGGTGCTAGGTCAGCCTAAAACGCAACGACAACGAATACCGTAGGGTATGGTACGGTATCTATGGGTATGGATGGGGGCGGATAATGAACGTACGCAGTCATGCTGCGGTATACGCAGGACGACGACGGGGCGGAATACGGATGTCGTGGATAGGGCGTATGGTTTAGGCGAGCCTAAATGTGCTGACGGTATGGGTGGTAGATACTGCTATGGTGGTTGGACCAGACCGCCGGGATATGGCTAGGGTGTGACGCTATACATGATCTCGCTCTATCGCTGGGCGATGAGGGGAGTCCGGTATGGGACATGGCATATAAAGTGGTGTCTGCCAGCGGACAGCGCCGGAGGTATATAAAGGTGCCTGGGCGCAACAAAGACGATAATGAGGCAACACGGTACGGCACGAGAGGGGTCGGCGGGAATGTTGCAGCGTGTTGGCTTGTTGTTGTGATTTGGGCAATAGGAAGGGATATGAATGGCGCCGGGTCGGGCCGGTGGAATGTGCCGGCTGGGGGACGTGTATAGACTAGGGATGTCGCACAGGAGACATGAGGATAATGGCTTAAGTACCCCGGCCGCCCAGTGATGGATGAGGATTCGAAACGGAGGCAAACGCAATGGAACCGACCAGCGATGTGGACGTGATGATCGAGGATGATGCGACGGACGATGTCTTCGCCGCCGAGGTCCGCGCGGCCCTGAACACGGCGATCAAGGCGGTGGAGCGGAAGCTTGCGCTCTTCACGGAGCCGTCCGATATCGCGGCGATGAGGGTCGTGCGGATCGCGGAGCTCCGGGAGAGGGCCGCGGAGCTGCGGGCGCGCGCGGCGGATATCGACGCGGACATCGCCCGGCTCAGCAAGGTCGACCGGGCCGGATCGGCGCGCACCGAGGTCGTGAAGGCCGGGCTGCAGAAGAAACTCGACAAGTACCGGGCCCGGCTCGCGGGTCTCCAGTAGGACCAGTAGCTCGAACCCCGAAATCCCGGCAACCTCCCGCCCGGTGCCGCAAGGGCCGGACGGGCCGATTCCCCGGGATATGCCGGTTACGCCGGTACTGATGAGGGGCGCGTATGACGACAGATACCTTTCCGGCGGTAGCGCCGGCTTCATCCGAGACCCCCTCGGATGGCTCCCCCTCTTCCCGTTTTACTTTCGATGACGTTCCGGGGATCGCATGGGAACTCACGAATGCGGTTCTTTCGGCTTCCGGTGTCTCTGCTGAGTTTACCATTTCGATCAACCGCCGGGCCTTCCGTTGGCTGGGACTCACGATCACCCTTTCACCAGGACGTTTCAGGATCGAGTTTTCCGAAAGATACATCCGAAAGGCGGTTCTGCTGCAAGATATCGTAACGCTCACCGACACGATAGTGCATGAAGCTGCGCATATCGTCCAAACTGTGAAGTACCCGCGATCATGGCGCGATTCCCACGGTCGATATTGGCGAGGCGTCATGCTTTCTCTCGGGTTTTCGCCGTCGGTCAGAATCGACGACGTATCGTATTACATCGCGCCTGTGGAGCAGCGGCGGTATTCCGCGGCTTGCGGATGCGGCGCCATTACCGGCGTTTCCGGGAAGCGCCGGAGTCTCATGCTCAGGGGTCGGACGTATCTGTGTTCAAAGTGCCATTTGCAGATTTTTCTGACAAACGGGGATGAATGAAATGGATGATTGGATTCCGAAATGCCCGGTTTGCGGAAGGGCGGGAACCGTTCTCGCCGAGCCGATTCCATACCCGGGCGGCTATTCTTACGTTCATTGGGACGACATGATTCCGCAAAAAGACATGACTGTTTGCGAGAGGATCGATATGGGATAGTCCAAATCTGGACAAAAACGGAGGAACAACAAATGAGCGCAATCGTTGGAGAAAAACTCGGAAGCTTGACCGCGGCGCAAGAGGCCATCTATTCCGCCTGTATGGCCATGATTCTCGACCGGGAGTCCATCGACGGGCTCTTGTACGGCGAGCGGGATCGGGACCGGTAGATTCAGCATCCGTCTTTCCGTTCCCTCCGCTTTCATCGGCGGGGGGAGCCGATATGCTCCCCGATGGAAAATCGGGAGCGGAGGGAAAACAGCATGAGGTATTGGACGGTGAAGACCCGATTCGGAACGTACCGCGTAGATGTCGACAAGTCGGAGATTCTCAGGACGACATCGTATTTGATCGTCAAGGGAATCGTTCGGACCGGCGAGAACCGAGAGGGCCGGTACGTTTCAGCGGTTTCGATCCCGCTCGAAATGGTACTGTAGTCCGTTCACGCATCCCTGGCCCGGCGTTTCAAACCGCCGGGGCCGTTTATCGGCCCTTTCTCAGAAGGGTCGGGGACGTAGATCATGACGAAAACGGAGCGTTTCGGCTAGCCGCCGCCGGGGGAACCGGCGAGAACAATGGCAGTTACGCCAAGAATCGGCACCACAAGCGCACGACTTACGTGCGCGCCCCTCCCGTCCGGGTCAAACCGGCGGGGAGACCCCGGGCCCGAGAAACGGGCCCCCATGCTCCCGGCTGAACGCCGGGGAGGGATATTAGAGAATGGATTAGAACGCGGAAGCACTGAAAAAGGTGAACGGCCATGAAAACGTATGATGTTGTCGGTTGGGTCTATGACGGAGAAACGTATTGCCTTTCGCATCCTCCGGCGAAAATCTCCAAGGGTCCTATTTTCGCGGATTCCGAATGGGACTACTATCCAGTTTGCGGTGAATGCTGGGAAAGGATCGACGCCGTTTCTCTCACAGGTGACGGCGTGAAGTATGAGCATGAAAGCGCGAAAGAGCATGGGGTGGAATGCCCGGTCGATTCGTGCGTTTTTTGCCGGGATGAGTCTCGCCGCGCCGCGCTCAAGCCCGGGGAGGTGAAGTAGGATGTCGTCAACCGTCGGAAAGTGGTATTGGCACATCCACCACGACGTTCTCGCTGAGCGTTCGACGGAGCCCATCGGGAATCGGCGGAAGTACATCCGAGAGAACAAGCCCGGGCGTGAGCATGAGACGAGACTCCGGTTGCTGAAGCCGGTGAAGTCGCCCAAGGTCGGCCGGGCGTGGGCCGAGTGTAAGAAGGCCCGTGATATAGCGTTGGCCGAATACGAGAAGATCCAAGGTCCGGCACCGGCCGAGTGCGTGAGGGTCCGTGGTCATGCGCTAGCCGAATACGTGAGGGGCACGAGGTTGGCGTGGGCCGAATACGTGAGGGCCCACGATTCGGCGTCGGCCGAATATCGGAATGTCCTCGTCGCCATCCACGCTGAGGAATGCCTAGGCTGCCCGTGGGATGGGCGCACGATATTCCCGGAGGCGAGGTAGGATGACTCGCCGCGACGAGCGTAAGCTGAAGTATTACGTCGTTCGTTTCTTTTTCAAGGGGGAGAACAAGGTGATCAAGCGCGGACTCTCCCTTTCGGAAGCGCGTGAGCATTGCTCCGACCCGGAAACGTCAAGTTCCACGGCGACATCTTTCAAGGCTCGGAAACTCACGGAGCTGCGAGGGCCCTGGTTTGATGGATATGAGGAGGAGTGAAAAATGACCGACTTTAAGCGCGAAAACAGGATTCATACGTATTTGATTCCGAAAACCAACGATCCTATTGCTCTCAGGGAGGAAATTGACCGTCTCATGGACCTCTTGTTCGTGATAGCGACCGAAAGGTGTATCCGAGTCATCGATCCCGACTTTTTCGCAGAGTGTGCGGATACGCTCCATGATGACGGATTTTGCGGGCATAAGTGTGCGGTTATCGTGGCGAGACGGGCGCACGTATATCCAGTCGCAAAGGCAAATGAAATGAAAACCGCCGTCGTCGTGACAAATCGGTATCAGGATAGCGGCCCGACGCCGATTCTCCGGGTTTGTGCGCGCGTAGGAAAAATGGCGTGTTTTGTCGACGACGATCCCGACCGACGGCCAGAGTTTCTCGTCGATTTTGATATGTCGCAGATTTTGAGGAACGGCAAACCGATTGGAGTTCCAATGACGATGAAAGAAGCCGGATGGTTCTGCGCGGATTTCGGGATTTGGTATTCCTCGTGAAAGCGCGTAAAGGAGATAAACGCATGAAAGCCACTGAAATGCGCTTTTCGTCTAGTCCTGTCGCTCTTTCGACTAGCCTTTCATATCGCCCTGGCGAATGCCTTTCATGCGGGGATATGACGTACGGCAGGATCGAACGGCTATCCGACGGGGCGGCGAGAACGGTCAGGATTTGCCCGGCATGCGGAGTTGAATAAATGACGCAAGCAGTCGATTTCTATGGCGTTCCGCTAAAGGTTGGAGACACCGTCACGCTGACGGACAACATCGTGGTTCCTCCAACCAAACTGTATTGGGGCGAGTTTGCCGCAAAGGCAAAACTTCACGTGTATCATTCGATGACTCTCATCGGCGCAGACATCAATTGCGATTATAAATGGTTTTCCGCAGAGTGCGAGTGCCAGAAAACGAAACTGATATGGGTTCTCTCCGGATGGTGTGCGAAGAAGGGCGCCCCATTTTCTGACGGTCACAAAGATGCGTCGGCGGTGGTGTCTCCCGCTGACGAGAAAGAACACCCAATGCCAAAGATTGGGGATAAAATCAAGATTTTGGCATTGAGCAAAGTCCAGAAAAAAATTGGCGACGTTGATTTTGGCCTCCTGACTGACCATACAGAACACGTAATGACTGTTATAAAGTACAGCGATACGTATGATGGATTTGTCAGGGCCAAGTGCGATTGCGGAAGTCACATCATTTGGTGTGTTCATAAGTCTTGGATTTCTGAGATTATTGCGACTCCAGCGCCCGAAAAGATTTCCGTGGTTGTCAAGTCCGGAAACTTCATTTGCCCGAAGTGCGACTTTAAACAAGCTGCGCTTTATCCCGCATGTTATAATTGTCACACAGAAGTCGTATTCATTAAGTCCGGCCCCGACGATGTTGACGCGTCCTCGCCAAAAGGGCCGTATGGTGGCGCTAAGAACGGGTGCCCTTGCGTGCAATGCATCAACGGAATGCACGAATGCCTGAAATCGCCTCCTCCGCCCCCGGAGATTCAAACGCTAACGCAGAAAGCGGGAGGAATCCACGCTTTGCGGAAATCGTCTCCGTGGGGCGTTTCCTCGAGTCTGTGCCATACTGCCAAAATCTATCCGCAGCATGAGATAAAGGGCGATGAGTTTCCGCTATTTGCACGGCCTTGCCCGGTGCGCCCCAGGCACGGGTTCGTCGACTCGAGGATCGTGAGAGACTACGTGGACGTTGAGAATCTCATCGCTGAGACAAAGCTTGCGTCCGGCGCGGATGCATGGGAAATCGTATTCATGAAGTATGTTGAGTCCTCATGGTCCGCCATCATCACTCCGGCCGGAATCTCCATCGGGACAGGGAATGACGGGGCCACGGCCGGTCACGACTCTTTCATCATTCCCGCGCCGTCCACGCCGTCCGTTATTTACGGATGGTTGGAGGTCGACGCAGAGTCGGTTGGAATCAAAGAAACGCCCTACATCGAAATTGTGTCGAACGATGCATGCGCATACGTCGTCCAAATCCGGGACGGGCCGGCGGTGTCACTGCTGACGACGTGCGTTCCAGACGACGTTTCCATAAAGGCCGTCGTTCGCGCAGAAGGGGATTTGCTGGCGTGGGAATCGAAAGCCAAAGAGTTTTCCCCCGGCACAATCGTATGGCACCCCGGCGGCACGGTCACGAGTCATTACGCCGTTCACTGCGTCCAAAACGGGATACCGATAACATGCGAAGCGGAAGAGCCGAAGATCGGGGCGGTTCTCAAGAAATCGGAGACTCCGAAGATAACGGAGTTCGAGGCCCTTTCCGGTATGATTTCGGACGCCGATGATTTCATTAAGAACCGTCTTGGCGACGAGGGCAACAGAACGGACCTTTGCACCGTTTCCATTGCAACACTTCATGCGCAGTCCGTATGGGGGGACGATTCCCACCTTATTGCGCTCAGGGCCGCAGGAGCCGTTGCATGCGCAAGATTGGCCACGGCCGCATGTATCGGGGAGATGAGGTACGGAATCAAGAAAGGGGTGGTCCGTCACGACTATCCCGGAATCAGCGGTTGCGGCGATGATGCTAAGACAGAATGCGACGGCGATTGTAGTGGATACGAATGCTGCGACGATTGTTCGGGAATGACGTGCACCGGAAATTGCGACGGTATGTCCCGGTGTTATTGTGAAACCGACAACGAGGACGATAAGTGCGAATCGTGTGAAAAATGGGATCATTGCGAAAAGTGCGAAGATCATAAAGAATGCGATTGCGACCTCGAATGTACGTGCGACGAAGATGGATGCAAGCATTATAGATGCACGTGCGCCCGGGGCAGAAGTGGGTCCGCCGCGTCGAGGGAGACTATTTATGATGACGTTCTTTCGACCGATTTCGAGTCATTGTCCAATATTCTAGAGCACGCTACATCGGACTTTTCCCGTTCGGGGTGGTCTACCGGATATGGTGGACACGCTTGGGCCGAATGCGCAAGGCAAACGAAGAGGTTGGTGGATTCCCTCGTGACATTCACAAGCACTCCTAACCGCAAGACGTGGGGAGACGTGGTAGAGGCGTGGAACCGGGTCGTCAACGTGTCTCACAACAACGGCAAACTCCTGACGAAGTTTGGCATGACTCCTAAAGTGATGGGGTTGTTGGCCACGGCGCCGGCCGTCGGATTCATACGCAACACTACACTCGACATCATCAAAGGTCTTTCCGAGAAACGGTGCGGAATAGGCGCAAAGGCGGATTCTCCTGTTAAAGCGGAGGTATAGACATGGTTACGTATTTCGGGGCGCCTACTAAGGCGTGCCATGGCGGTCTCATCAAGATCGCGGAAATCAATAACGCCGCAATCGTCGCCGGTAGCATACAAGCTCTCAAGGCGCGCCTGGCCGACGGATTCCGGCCCGCTGTGGTTGTCGTCGCCGGCGGATGGGGCACCTATGCCAAACTGACCCCTCCGACGATATGCACCATAAACGGAGGAAACGCCATTTCCGGCGTCGGTGGATATGAGTTTCCCGTCGTGGTCATCGACTGGGGAGACTTTCAGTCGCCACCGTTTTCCGCGGAATGGCTGATGAACCTCGTTATCGCAATATCTGAAATGACCGGCGAAGTGGTCTTTTGCTGCGAAGGCGGTCACGGCCGGACAGGCACCATCGTTGCTGCCGTTTGCTCCATAATCGGCGTTACCGCGGACGCCGCCGATTGCGTTTCATGGTTGCGAAAGTTTTACTGCGACGACGCAGTGGAATCCGAAACTCAACTCCAATGGATCAAGGACAATTTCGATTCGCGCGTTTCCGTGAAGGATTTGCATACCACAAAATATAGTTACCCAACACAGGGGCTTTACACCGAATGTAAAATCTGCGGGGTCGCATTCAGCGAAAAGTCGTATTATCGGACGTGCCAAAAGTGTTATGATACTTCAACGATTGACGTGCAGACCAAATGCGACGTATGCAGTATGCCTGCCAAGTACGTAGTCGACGGCAAACGATACTGTGACTCCGGGCCGTGCTCTCCGCTTCTTCCCGGGAAATGCGCAGTATGCGAAAAGCCGACGGATCTCAAGTGCGACGGCGGATACATTTGTACCGAGGGGCCATGCACGTTCGGCGAAGCGGAAATGGCGCTTGCGAAAAAGAAGCGCGTTGAAGAGGACGAAATCTTTTTCAACGGCAGGACCTGCGAGTTTTGCGGGAAGCCCGCCAAATATGACGAAAACTGCGGCGCGCCGGTTTGCGTAAGGTGCAGAAGCAGGTTCGATGGAGCGATGTCGTCACAGTTTGATTATGACTGGTGGTTGAAAAATGGGTGATTCCAACGTAGACTGGGAATATGATGGCATTCTCACCTTCAGGTTCACCGGGGAAATGCTGGACCTGGGGGATAAGGCGGAGCTCTATTTCGCTGATGGCTCCCGACTCGTGGCATACCGGACGGGGTTCGTTCGGTGGTATGGCGGCCCGTATGGACTTTCTAAGCCCAAGGTGATTCATCACAGTCTCACAAAGGCGGGGGCGGTCCGGGCGGCAATGTTCCGGCTCAAAAGGCGCATCGCCGACAAGATTGCAAAGGCGCTTTTCGGTCATCACGTGGATTGGAACGACTTGAACGCATGAAACGGATATGTTGCGGTTTTATGGAAATCTTGAAACGCATCCGAGTGCCGACCGGTGATATCATCGTGGTCAAAGGTGAGATGGGAGTGTAAGAAATGCCCGTGGAACGGAAAGATGCTTTTTCCGTGGAAACGGTCATGATGCAGGGATTCCGTTATAGCACAGAACGGTGAGTGATACAATGCGCGTGATTTCGTGTTGCTGCCGCCATATTCCGGTGGTAGAGAACGCGGTTATTGTAAACTGCTGCATTCTCCAAAATCCACAGAGGGAGAAGAACATGCGGGATTTGCGCGGAACAGACAAATCCGTTCGGGACAGACTGGAATCTTGCCCGGAGTGGGTTCCGTTTATCGCCGCCGTCGCCGCCGCGATCCGTGACAACAATCCCGATACGGTGGTATTCTTCTGCATTGGCGGCCACCACCGATCAGTAGCCCTCGCTGAGCATTTCGGAAAGATTATTGGCGTTTCACCGGAGCATTTGTGTATTTCGGCTCCGACCCCGCTCGGAAATGCCCCCAGAAGGCCTAGAACGGTCCAAGAAGCGATTACGGTCATTACCTCGAGTCGTTCTCCATGATAGCCAAGATTGAATCCTGGGGCTTTTACGCGCCCGCAGAATCCCTTTTCGGTAAGGGGTTTTTAGGAAGAGCGGTATGGTACTCGCAGTCAGATATAGTCACATACGTCCAGATTTCGGATATTGTAACGGCGGCAATATCGGAACGCGGGCGGATTTGGCTTTTCCGTCCGACCGAATCGTCATTCGACGGGAACGTGAGCGACGGATGAACGAAACCCAGATCGCGGCGCTGAGGCTCTTATCCGAGTCCTGGCGCTTTTCGGAACCCGACGATACATGGCCCAGACTCTATACACAGAAGGGGCTAGCGGACGCTATAGGAGTGCAGCGGCCAGCGGTCACGAAGGCGCTCAAGGAGTTGCGCATTTTCGGGTTGGTGGACAAACTGCCCGGAAAAAGACGGGTAAACGGAGAAAAGAGGGCCGTGACCGGATATACGATAACCAGATACGGTGCCGATTTTCTCGCGTCGGTGGTAAGCGGAACCCGAACCGGATAGGTATATAAAGTATGGAGGCAGTATATGATTGGAGGGAACCCGGAGATGGACGGCACCGGCGAGAATGGCGATTCGGGCATGAAGTGCTATCAATGCCAAATGTCCGGGGCCGTTATCTGCGCAAAATGCGACGTGCCCATTTGTGCGTGGGCGATAATAGACGCGTTCGATCCCCACGCGCATATCCTTCATGGCGTTTTCAGCGCCGGGAAAACCACGTGTGCCGCGTGCGACGAACCGGCCGACGTATATATACCCGGCAACGACACGTTTCATTGCAGCAATCATTACAATGCTTTGAAAAAGACCGACATCGTGATGCTAACGTGCGGTTGCAGCATATGTCAAAACAGTTTAGACGTGCCCGTTCCACCAAAACCGCCCAAATCGTTGCGCCATACATTTTCACCCGTCACTCAGAAAGCGCTGGGTGTTTACAGACTCGGCCGTGTCGGCGGGCCGCTGGACACGACCATATGTACCGTGTCAACAGTTTACCCGACGGAAACGACCACCCTTCCGGATTTTCCGTTCTTTGCCAGGCCGTGCCCGTTCAGGCCAAGACACGGCTTCGTGGATTCGAGGATTGTTGCCAACGCAGAGGAGTTCGACAATCTGGTGGAAGAAGTCAAAATCGCGTCTGGCTCCGACCCGTGGGAGATTCTGCTAAGCCCATACATTCACGCGAAATGGTCTGCAATCGTGACCGACGCCGGGGTGTCCTTGGGGCCCGGGAACACTGGGGCGACGGCTGGTGAAAACTCTTTGGCGATTCCAGCTCCTTCCCGCGAACTGACGGAGCATATCGGCGGACAACCACAAAACTTCTTCGGAATCTCGGAATCCCCGTACCTGGAAGTTGTCGCTGGGCGCGTTGGCGGAGAAACCGCTGCGTCTGGAAATCGCGCATACGTCGTCCAAATCCGGGACGGGCCAAAACCGGTTCTGTCGGACAGGTTCGTTCCGGCGTCCATGGTCGTCGGCTCCGTCGTAGAGGCCGGCGGAGACCTTTTGCAATGGGAAAAGGACACGAAGAAGTTTGCGCCGGGAACCGTTGTATGGCATCCTGGCGGAACGCTCGTGAGTCATTACGCGGTCCATTGTATCAACAACGGGATACCAATCGTGTGCCGCGGCGGCGCTCCTCAAATCGGAGAATCTCTTGACCCGTCGCCGCCGATTCCGGAGCTTTCGCAGGAAGACTATGAGCGGATCGCTCAATACATGGTTGCGTATGACGAATGGACGATTGCGAAGATGGCGGCCCTTTTCGGTAACCATATGTACGCGTATCTATGCTCTGCCGTGAGGTTTTCCACGGCAGCGATGCATTCGTGCGGTTTCTGGGGGAGCGCCGACCACCTTTTGCGTCTCCGGGCCGCAGGAATCATTTTCACGTACCGGGCTGCCGCCGCAGCCATTTTGGGAGAGTTCAGGCATTTCGCGTCCGGACCTCTCCGCATTGGGATGAAGCCATATACGGAGAGTATCGACATTTTTGGTACGGACTTGGGGATTCGGCGCGTAGAACGCGATGACGTTTACAATGTCGCCGTGACGTTCGCATTCCACGAAATCGCGAAGTACATGAAAACGCTAGTCATGGACTTTTTGCAGCCCGGGTGGTTGGGCGGATATGGCGGGCACTCGTGGGCCAAATGCTGCGCCGCGGAATTGCGCCTCGCCAGAAAAATGGCGACGTTCGTCAAAAAACCGTCCAAGGCCACATACGTCGGTATGGTTGAGGCATGGAATTACATAATCGACGTCACGCATAATAATGGGGCGTTGTTGACAAAGTACGCGAACGCGCACATGTTCGACACGTGCGGCGTTGCTCCTGCACTCTACATGGTCGAAGAGGCCACATACGACGTAATATTCGCCGGGCCGGAAACCGTCCAGACATTGAAAAACGTCAAGAAAATCGGACGATTTATGATGAGTGCCACGGTCAAGAAGCGCGGGGAGACGTACGAACGCAGAGACGTCGAGATTCCGAAGGTGATAGACACGGGCGAAACGGACGACGATTCGTATCCAACCCCTGTTTATGATGAGGTGGTCGACCCCGACTATAAGGGGGATCGTTTCAAGAGAATCCACCAGTTTACGCTGATTCCTACCATTCACGTGCAGGGAACAACGGGCGCATTCCAGAATAACAGGCCGTATGGGTTCTCCGGGAACGTCGCGGTCTCGACTGACGACATGGAGAAACTGTCGGAATGCCGGCTCGGAGAGGTCCGTTCTCTCACTGAAGCCGGGGCGATTTACGCAAAGTGCGTCATAGAGAGTGCCGGAAACCACGCGAGAATCAAAGCGAAGAACAAGAATGGGGAAGACGTAATCGTCGTCGGGGCGTATACTCCGCTTGGTGATTGAAATGCAACCAATCCAGCGCAAGACGCTTTGCGCGCACAAAGAAGTCGTGGAAGTCGGTAAGATCGGCAAAGCTACTATCTTTGCGTGCGGCGCATACGACGTCCGTTCATTCATCGACGAGATTGACGGGCCGGCGCTTCTTGTGTCGTGTGCCGGTTCTACCACTAAAGACTACGCCGAAGCGCCATACGCGGAATTTTCGGGGAAAGGCGCGGAGCGGATCTTCGGAAGAACGGTCAGACTGACGCCAAAGACGCCGGAGTATTGCTCGCTGTCTATTGACTGGGCAGATGGATGGTCGCCGCCGTTCAACATGGTATGGTGGCAGGCCCTTGTCGAAGACTTGGCGGCGTTCAACGGAAAGGCGCTGTTTTATTGCCAGGGCGGGCATGGGAGGACCGGGCTCGCACTGGCGATTCTCGCGCATCTGGCCGAATGGAACGCGCCCGGCGAAAGCGCTGTCGCCTGGGTCAGGAAGAAATATTGCCCGGCGGCCATTGAAACGCAGGCGCAGATGGAGTGGCTCAAGGCGCGCGTGGGCCAGATGGACGACCGGCCGAGCCGCGACATCGAAAACGAACTCAACGCTCCCGTCGACACGGGCGGAATGCGCACGGGCAGAACGGGGCTCGATCTCAATTGCGATTTCTGCGAAAAGGCGCAAGCTCTCGACATCGACGAAAACGGGTACGCGTTCTGTCCGGACTGTGTGACCCAGAGCGAAACGGGATGCGCATCATGCGGGCAGGACGCGCCGCGTTTGACGCAAATGGGCGGCTCCGATTTATTCATGTGTGACGAATGCGTCAAGACGTTCCAAGCCGCGAAAGTTGGTGTCGAAAAGATGATGGGTACAGATTCACAGGACGTCAAACAGGAAAAGGATGTGGGCAAATGAGTCGGATCGGTATCGGAGCAAAAACGAGATGGATGCGGAGATACGCCAAGGCGCACCTGAACGGAGGTTCTCATCAGGCGAAGAGATGGGTGCCGAAGTACGGGATGCAGTGGGCATGCAAAGCGTGTTTCGCGATTGATTGGCGGAAGAAGAACGGGCCTGCGGATTCGCCGGATTGGACGGAATACGATGGCCCCAAGAGAACGTGACGCTGACGCCGGGGCGGGAAAAATCTTTTTGTTGGCGTCCCTCCAGCCCCGCCCCGGTGATATTAGGTGACAGAGCGATGAACGGAGAGATTGAAATGCAATCGAAAAATGACGAGCGACCTGCGTGTCAGTCATATGGTGAGTGCACACACGGGCACATCATCAAAAAGGTGTTCGATATCGGAAAGGCGGCAATCTACGCAGGGTCCGTGTACGACGCGAAAACCCGCGGCGACGCGCACGAGAGAAAGACCGCCATCATCCAGTTATGCGCGTCAACGTCGTCGGCCCATGCGTGCGTCGAGATGAGCGACGGCGCCGAAAGGGATTTTGCGGCAACACACAAAGCGTCGAAGTCGACGGCCATTCATAGAATCTCCGTCGATTGGTCCGACTCTGCGGCGCCGCCCGTTTCGACGGAGTGGTGGATGGCGTTGGTCAAGGACATTTCGAGATTCGACGGCGACGTGATCTTCTGCTGCGTAGGTGGGCACGGAAGGACCGGGACAGCGCTTGTGGCCGTTGCGCATTTCGCAAACGTCGTCAAAGGCGACGTCGTTATGTGGATACGGGAGAACTATTGCAAGAGCGCAGTGGAATCCCTTATACAACTGGACTGGCTGAAGTCGGTCGGCGTACAGACAATCGCTGAGGCTAAACCGCCATACGCATATACGTATGATACGTGGAACGGAAGCGGAAACGAAACATACGCGCATCGCGATGATTACTGTGACGATTGCAGATACAAGAAAGTAACGGTAGACGTCCCCTCCGGGTTGGGATATTGTGACGAGTGTTACGAGATAACGGATTCTTCAAAATCGAGTTATAAGACGGGGACCGGCACGGAGAAATGTGCCGACTGCGAAGGATTGTCCGCGTCGCGCATCGATCAGCCGAACCAATGGCTGTGCAATGAATGCCTATTCAAACGGATGGCGCATGTGGTCAAGGGCGAAGAACGTGGCGGTGTGATAAATGACGTCTGAAAACATAATCAGGGCCGCGGAGCATGAAGCTGTAGAATCCGACATGAAGTTCAGGCACGGCTGTATCATTTATGATAAGCACGGTATAGTAATAGCGGCAGGCCACAATCGGCGGCTCACATATAACGGAAGGGCGAGATTCCATCCGTTCCACAGAATCATGGTCAAGAGCGTCCACGCGGAGATTGCGGCGCTTATCAGGGCGGCGGCACCATGGCATTGCGGATTCAGAGACATGAAGATATACGTTCACCGGCTCGGCGGAGGAAACAGCAAACCGTGCGATGGCTGTTTTTCGGTGATGCTTCACATGGGAATCAGGCCGCAGAACATAGATTGGAGCGGTAAGGACCGAATTGAAGAGTCGCAATACGGGCGCGTGGCGTAGCCTGGCCCAACGCACCGGACTTATAACCCGGATTAAGGTCTGATACACCTGAGATCGTCGGTTCAAATCCGACCGCGCCCATCACTTTCGATGACTGATAAACGGAGGGAACAAACCATGACTGACGAAAAGCGGGCAAACGAAGGGACTACGGCGGACGCCGAACAGCACCGATACCGCATCCGGGAGGGAAGCGGGGCGTGTGAGTACATCCGGGCCGAGAGCTTGGAGGCGGCGATGGAGGAAGCCCGGGAGTGGGCTTCCGAGGGCGACTACACGGAACGCGTGATGGTC
>C687J35021_10001463_pt1 | contig 17944 bp, 42 predicted proteins | sample RifCSPhighO2_12_FD_35021 | JGI IMG/M metagenome (IMG submission 35021)
CAGAGGAAAAACGCGGGAACATTTTAAGGAACAATAACAACTAGCTAAGGAGATGAAAAAATGGAAGAAACAAAAATGATAGTAGAACATAGAGAAACTGGTAAATTACAAGACAGTTTAGAGATAGGTACACCCGCCAAAGGAGGAGCAATTAAAATCTATACTGATTTTAATGATGTTAAAGCAACGCAAGAGAAAATATTAAAGGCATTTGAAGCTCGAAAGTTTGCACAAATGCAAGAACAAAGTGTGCAGCAATGAAAACATACCAACTTAGGACAATCCAATATTTCTGCTTCGTTGTTTTGTTAGCAAACGCAATATATCTGCACATTAAAGGCAACTCTGTATTTTGGTCATTTGTCATACTGTGGGGATTATTAGTAGCAATGTATTCCATATATGAGTTTAGAATTGCACCAGGCAGAGAAAGCATAGGTTACTTTAACGGCAGATTGGAAGGAATAGAAAAGAGGCAACAAATGCTTGAAGAATTTAACACAACCAAGCTATTAACGGCAAAAAAGGTGAAAAGGAAATGAAATATATAAAAAGTGTTATTTTTATGATAATATTATTATTAACGGTCTCGGTTACAGCCAATGGGGGAAGTTTTTATCTTGCAAAAGATAAGAAATTTGCAAATTTAGTCTCAGCAATTGACGGAAAGGGTTTTGGAACAGCCGTATCAGTTGGGCCAACCAAAAAAGTTGGTCTGTATTATTCTAGCGTTACGGCGGGAGCAATAGAATCACTTACTGTGACTTCAGCTAAGTTCCAACGTGGAAACATCCACTTAAAGCTTGGGACACCAAATCAAGGCGTAATTGGCTGGGAACTACTTTCAGATTTAAGCCAAGATGCATCGTACACTGTCGTTTTTAGAATGCCTAAGAACGACCATGTTTTAGTGGAAGGAGCAACCAAGTTAAACAGAAATAACCAAAAATGGGATTACTATTCAATAAAATTAGAAAAACCAGGGTTATTTGTTATTTCTTAATTTTTCTTTTTCTATTGCTTTTTGTTTCCGAAGTTGTTTTGCTTCATTAACGCCATGCCAACACAAAGAGCAGTGGGAATCTGAGATAAAATACCCTTTATCTTTTATCTCTAGACAACCGGAGCACCTAAGCATATCTATTTTTGTCCGTAGTTGCATCATTTACAAATTCTCCAAAACCGTTTCTTCTTTAAGACCGAAAAGTTGCAACTCTTTCGCGGATTGCTCGATTTGCTTAGATAACTTATCAATGAGATAAAAAACTTCCCAAGATTCCATAACTCGGCCAGAACTGTCCTTCACTTCTTGACCAGCATTAAACAGTTTAGCGCGCATCATGTTCAATCCCAACTGTCTTACTATGTTCCTGTGATTCAACCATAACTCATTTTGTTTTGCTAATTTTTCACTAGGACTGTTCAGTTTAATGAGTTTCTCCCTAGCTTTCTCGATTTCTAAATTAACTACGTCCATTTTAAATGCGTCAATTGATCCATCATGTTTGAATTTAGGAATGTTTTCCATGACTTCTTTGGGCACTTCAAACGGCATTGCCATCAGTTGCCTCTTTGCTTCATTAACTAAATTATTTACTCGCTGTTGTTCCCTCTCTGTTAATGCTTTCTCATCACTTACTTTTGTTAAAGTTATTTCTTGTTCCATTTTCTTCTTGTTCCTCTTTTCTCGTTTTTAAATTCCAACTTTCTGGTACTCGAACTAATACTTTTTTCCCGTTAATATGAATCCAACAGAGATTACCAATCATTGCTTCTCGTTTACATTGCCGAGTTTTATGATTAGATGTTTTGGTTTTCCCTTTGCATTTCATTCTGACACATGCCCCAAACTTGCAACATTATTGCTCGTCTTGGATAAGTCACATATTCTGGATTCATCGAACAGCTTGTAAGATGATCCTGCGTCTCTTGGATTAATCCTAGTAACTGTTGCAACTTCATTTCAGTTATTGCAAAAAACTCGTTGTTTGGGTTCTGAGCAGGATATTCTTCCTTTAAACGCGCAGACCAATTGAATTTCTGCACTTGTTCTTTGACTTCTGTAACACTTTCTCTCGGAGAATGAGTACTAAGGAACTCTTCCCTCTTTGGCCCTTCTAATGTCAATGTAAAGCCTAATTTGCTTGGCCCCCATTGTTCCACTTGTTCCGGCGTGAAATTGTCAGCGATTTGCATATATCTCTGCGCGGAGCGTTCACTTAAATAAAATGTTTCTGCGATGTATGCCGTCCAGGTTGGATATTTTTCTAGATATAATTTCTGGTTCTTGACATCTAATAAATTCTTACCCGTCCACCAGATTTCTTTCCGGCTGTTATTTATCCCAGCAAGGATTGCTTCATTGTACTTCTCTAGTTTCTCTAAATTATTTATTTGAATCTCTTCTAACATCTTTTTCCACCTTTTTGAAATTGAGCCAATTTTAAACCTTGCTCAGGGTTAACATCGCGTTATTTGAATTTGAATCCTTGATTTCATTTATAACCTTTTCTAATTTTTCTTGTGTCCAATTGGTTGTAGTTAACCAAATGCTTTGGCAACAATCTGGTAAAGCTACGCCTTCTTCAACTTGTTCTTGTCGCGCGCAATGTAAGCAGAGGATTTTCTTCATTTTTTGCTCCCTAATTTTTGGATTTCATCAGCTATCTTAGCTAAATACATTCTTTTGGTTCTTATCATTGTAGATTTGATATGTGTGCGCATGATTGATTCAACTTGTTCCAAGACTTTCTTCCTTTCATTTGCTCTTATTGGCTCTTCACAGATTTCTGTTTTTTTCTTTACAGCAGTTTCTATGTTAGCTAGGCTTATTTCGCAATGGGTTCCGCCGCAACACATCAATTTATGTTTCATTTGCTTCCAGTCTCTTTGATTTTTGATAATAACATCCCTAAATTTCTACTAAACTCTTCTTCTGCTATTAATAATAAGTTACCTTCAGTTATATATGCTAATTCTCCAGTAACCATAAAACTAATACTATATCCTTTGTAATTTATTGTTCCTGTTAGTTCTTCATTCATTTTCAAGACCTAGCTCTTTCTTTAAAATATTTAATAACCTATTAGAATAACAACTATCACATTCTCCGCCCTGACAGGTGCAACCCAATAGTTGAATTTTATCAATCACTTGTTTTACCCTACTTCGGCTGAGGCAATGTTTCTTTACATCTTCTGTTCTGATAGTATCTTCGGCTCCATCTTCACAATTAAATTCATGCTTATATCCCTTTGCGCATGAGCAACAATATTTTTCTTTAAGTTCTGGAAATTCTGTTTCAAATCTCATTGTTCCTCCAACCCTAATTGGATTAATAACATGTCACACGTTTCGCCTGAGAACTCGTGTTGGTAGCCCCTCATACTTTGGATAGCTTCTCTCACTCGCTGTTTATATTCTTTACAACAGGGTTGTTCTCTCCTTTTTAGTACGAATTGCTCAGTCATTTTTTTCTCCTTCCATCCATATTTTTACCTCAGTTAAATATGGGGTTATGGTGAATCAAACACCAACCACTTGGTTCCAAACCAAGTATCCTATCATTAGACTATAACCCCTTTAAACATTTGCGACAAATGGTAGTCCAGTAAACTACAATAATTTTATGCTCACCCGAAGGACGCACCCGTGAACTTATCTGCGAATTGCTCAGTTGCCATGTTTCATTGCCTTCTCAATTAATTGTTCAAAAGATTCTCCTGTTGCCCTTGTTCTAGCTACAACCATAAGCATCAATAGAACTTCATGTTTTTCTTTTTCATTAACACATTTTTCCATCTGTTCTTTTATTAATTTGTCCATTGTTGGAACTGGAGTAGTAAACATTTTACCTTTTAGAAATTCCCATTTTTCTTCTGCACTCATATCTCCAAATTGCTCAGTCATTTTTTCCACCATCTTGATTTTCCATCAAATAATAATGTAGCAGGGTTTATTCTCTTCCCACCTACCTCACAGAAATGATTACCATAAAGAATTATGTCTATTTCTTCATCCTCATTACAGTTTTTACAAGTCATTTTTCTTTCACTTTTACTAGTTTTAATAATTTCAACCTTTTCTCGCTGATTATTCCGCATCTCGCGCACCAAGCCGACGGTAATGTAATGGTGGTAGTTTTTTCTTCGCCAATAGTTACTCTTTTTAATATGAAATTATGTCCAAATAACCAGCAGGAAATCATGGATTCATCACCAAATATCCTACTATTAAACAAATTATAACTACAGCAGTTATTATTACAGAAAAAGCAACTTTATTCTCATGCTTCCTTACATCAGCTTCGCTACAATAAGCTATATTATTAGCATGTCTCCCTGGACAACCAAATTCTCCGCAATTATAATTTTCAAATTTCATTTTATCCCCCACAAAATAGCTAGTTTTGCACTAACCTTGCATTGCCTCTTACCGCATTCCACCACTATCCCTTTCTCAACCAATTTATTCCTTCTCGGTCTTACTTTATTAGCTTCCTTAAACCCAAGCAATTCAGTTAACTCTTTATCCGTGCATGGCCCGTATAGCCTAAGACCTTCATACACTAACTGCTCCATCCTACCTAAATTGCCATTTTCTTGTTCTTCATGATAACTCAAGATGCTAGTTTGTCTGACCATAAATTCTCTCCCCACATTGGTTGCAGAGTTTCTTTCCTTCCTTAAATGTTGTAAATCTCTCTCGGCACACTGAACAAATCCTTTGATATTTGTACTGTTGTGTTGTCATCCGAAATAGTTCTCAAATTGCTCCACTTGTTTGGTGCTTTGATTTTTCTCAATGCTATCTAATAATATTAATGCTTTCTGAAGAATCAACTGCCCTTCTGCTATCGTGAAATCTCGACTAGACAGATACTTACACATTAAATCCATCTCTTGTTCCAATCGTGTGGGATCAATTAATCTTACTTGTTTTTTCACAGTTTTTTCATTCCCCCAGAGTATTTAATCTTTATCAGTCATTTTGAAGTAGTAAAGCATGTATCTCCGAGAATGACCAGACAACTCGCTTGGTTCTGACCAATCGCAACCTATTTCTTCGCTATCCCTCATTTTCTTTAAATTGGCAAACACAACAGATTCACTTAGTCCCATTGGCGATAAGAAATAGACTATCTGTGCCGCAGTGAATTTTCTATCTGGTCTCTCTTTCAGAAACAATAAAATATATTCAGAGTATGTTCCCATCATACTCCTCTTGTCCGTAATGGTTTTGTCTCTCGTAGCCCCATGTCAATGAACTGTCTTATGATCCGTATCTTCTTTTCTTTATTTTGTTCAGAAAGTACTTTCAAATATTCTTCAAATTCTCTATCAAGAGCTTCATAGAACGTCAAACAAAGCCTAAGTCTCGCGTACAATTTTATCCTTGATTTCATATTTATCGCTAAATTAGCTTTCAATGTTCGATTTTCATAGAATAAATCTTTATCTGCCATCTTTGCGCGGACTCTCCCGATAGTATTCAATCGCTCATTTTCAGTAAGGTTTCTATATCGCTTCAATGCAGATAGAATGGCATCATATGGAGTAAATAAAAGAGGATTCTTCTCTAAGAAATCAGCTTCAATCTGCGCTATCTGTTGCAAGTCTTCTGTTTTCATTTGATGTACCAACCTATTTTTATTGTATCATCAATTCGCAAGGGAATACCCTCAAAGGAATATAATTCTTTTAGGTGGTCTAGGTCAGTAAACATAATGCAATGTTCTTCTGCGATATTTTTTAGAGAGATGTAATCTTCTTCAGAAACATAAATTATTAAGCTCTCCCTACGCGCCCCTTGCCGTTCTAAATAGGAAATGGCTGATCTAAGAGTTATTAAGTTTAGCATCGTCTTCTATCATTTCCTCTTTATTCCTATATCTGTTCAGATCATACCAGAAAACTTCAATTGATTTAGGGTGTCTATGTCCGCGCTTAGATGAAAAGTTCTCAATTTCTATTACTTGATTACAAGACAGACATACAATATCTCTGCGCACATCCTTTCCTTCCCAACATTCAGTAATGACTAAGTGACCTTGCTCAGTATGGTCATAGAATAAATTAAACTTGGCTAGTTCATGCGGGCGGTGATTTCTTTCCCTCGGCTGACAATCAATATTTAAACTATTTATTTTACATCTATTTAACCCGCCACCAGCTACTTTATTGTACTTGTACCATACTGCTTTTTCTTGCTGTGTGAGTTTCTTCATGCACCACCGCAAAATTGACATTCTAAATCTGGTGGAAGCACTGCCCCACAAACTAAACAACGAATCATCTTCTTTCAAACTCTTTCTTTAATTTAATATGTTCTTGCCAGGTTTTAGCTAAGTAAATTGTTTTACCATTTTGTGTCCATTCGGCAAGACGTAATTGTTTTCTTCTTATCAATAACCAGAAATCTCTTTTACCATAAGCAATGTGGTTCCCCATATGCCCTTTATCACCACAACAACTTAAAGGTGTATCTGGATATGTTTCTTCACATAAACTAGAGTTATAGTAATCGTCCCAATCTATTGTTTTCATAATTATCTCATCTCCAATAATGTTATTATCTTATCTAATTTTTCAGATATTTCTTCTAGCGTGTTGCTGTCCATTTCAGCGCAATGGTCTGCTGGAGTACATCGGCAATCATCTAAATATCTGCCACAAGTTCTGCAATCTCTAGACATTTTTTACCCCTAGTTTCTTTTTCCCAGATAATAATTGATAACTCAGATAATCATTCACTAGCTTAGCCCACATCTTAGGGTTCTCTTTAGCTACCCAGTTATGAAACTCCGCGCTTTCTATCGTAGCTTCGTGATAGATGGGACAAAATTCACAAGCACATTCATGATTTTTCATTTCTTCTGCCTTTCCCATCCACCCAATATGTCCCCACAGCGCGGACAACATAATACTCTTTTATCTATTACAGAACCCATTACTCCATACTTATGCCCGAATAATTTACACCATATCATTGTTTCCCTCCATACCTTTTGGCTAGATAGATTATCGCCGCACAGGCGTGCGAACAAGAAGGAGAGTTTATACTCTGAACTGAGGCGTGAGTACATGTGCACTTAAAATGGAACCCAGATTTATCTTGATAAACTTCCAGCTTATGCCCAGAAACCTCTAAGAAAAGCCTCTCTGAACCATACGCGGTGATTTCTACTTGACTTGCAGATTTCCACCCATTAGCTAAAACGTCAAATCTCATTCTTTCCCGCCACCCATAACTTCATTAATTTTAATGCAGTATTCACAGAAACAATCATTTATCCTTACTGTGTGCCTGCAAAAAGCATTCAGCAATTCCTCTCTGGCGGAAGAGATTAGTTTCAGCACTCTAGCTTTGGAGAGCGTTGGATAATATGCTTGCCCTCCTGTTCCTCCCATTCTATCATTGTTGTCCAGCTCTTTTATAAGATTCATTTCCCATCACCAAGAACTTCATTGATGTCTTCTAAGCGAACCACATGATCACAATCTTTATCTTCAGTACATTCGTGACTTACTAGGTGACCCATACTACAATAACTCTTTAATTCTAATCTCTCTCGGGCGGAAGAGATTAATTCCTTAACATCTTCTAAATAACAAACTCCTTTTTCTTGGTCTATCTTTTCCAGCTCTTTGATTATGTTGCTCATTTTTTACTCCAGACTAACAATACCCCACGAGCGGCGAAATTGTCAATTAGACTGCCGTCACCACTAAGATCTAAGTTACTACCATAACAGCCAAACCACGCCGCCCTTTTACCTGCGTTTTTCTTGAACGGTTGCTCAACATAAAAATCGTGTCCCCCATCTTCAAATTTGATCCATTTCACAAAATCAGCATTGTTCACTAAATCAATTCCTTCTTGCGCTGTAGGTAATCGCCAACCTTTTGGAACCTTTATATCTTTGTACGCAACACCTAACTGTTCAATCGGCTTACATAACAACCCATTAAACTCTTTTTCTTGACAATCACAGACACATTTGCAATCTTTCATTTTTCTAATTCCTCCTTGCTAAATTTTTGGTTGCACTTGGAACAAATGTATGGGGCAGGGTCTTTAGGATGATAGTTGTAACTCACTGTTTTCCCGCACTCGTTCAGGCACCATTTTTTCCAGAATGTTGCCATTTACAAAAGCTCTTGTTGTAACTCCTGTAATAATCTGAAGTATTTACGCACCTCTTCCTTAAATAAAACGTCGAACGTATCGGCATTGAATGAAGAGTTAAACAAGCTCTGTTGGGCGAGGTTACATGCTTGGCCCAAAGTTATTTCTTTTCGTTTCTTTTCATCAAAAGTAAGTAATGTCTGTTTCTGTGCTGGTGTGCCGTGCGTTGGGCTAATGACATTATCTAGTACTTCTTCAACTACTGGCTTACCTTCTTGTGGCGCAATACCATCTCCTAAAATGAATCCCATCGCGTTATTGTATTGCCCATTGACTTTATACGTCATTCGGCCCTTGTTCCCTAAAACCAATTCCAAATCTTCGAATGAGCTGAATTTCTTGCCATTCATCTGGTAAACATAGAAATGCTTCCCTGTCTTTGTCGGCTTCTGCTCAACACTTGTAATTGCTCCATATTCATATAATATTTCGCTCATTGAGGTTCACCTTTTTTCATTTCTGCTAAAACTTGTTCCATTAAATCTTTCTTAATACATTCAATTAATTCTTTGTTTTGGTGCTTTAATAAAAAATTTTGCTTCCATAAATATTGTCTTTGGCTTGCAGTTTTTTCATCTTGCAAATCAGATATTTCAGAAATCAAATCATCTAATTGAGTAGAAATTTGTATCAAAAGATGGTCAGTTATACTAAATTCTGTTTTTTGTTCAATCAATTTATCTATATCAAATTCTTCAAATTTCATTTTTTCCATTTTTAGTCACCCAACACTAATTGTGTTTCCCTCAATCTTAATTTACAGTTAGTTTTTGCTTCTTGCAAATCCGCGCCACTCGCTTCAAAATTAACCCAACCTTTATTGGTAAGATATACTCTCCCAGAGATTGTTATGTTTGCTTGTGTTTGTTCTTCCATTTTTATTTACCTCTTCCCTGCTTCCAAGATAGGAAGCCCGCTTTCTGTTGGCACATAGATAACATTCTGGTTGTCAGATAATTTATCTATCCACAAATATCTTAAATATGCTTCGTTCCCTTTCAATGAATTAGCAATGATTGTGTTTGCTTCTGCTACACCTTTTGCGCGGATAATCTCTGCCTGCGCATTAGCTGTTTCTTGTTTAATCTTTGCTTCTGCGTTCATTGTTGCAGCTTCATTGGCAGCTTTCGCTTCCAGAATGACAATCTGCCTATTTTGTTCCGCACGAGCTAATTCGGATTCTCCTGTCTTTTTTGCCCACCAAGGACCTAAAGATTTTAACCCGAATATTCCGCCCACAAGAACAACTACTATCACTATTGCGACTAAAACAAGTATTGAACCATCTTGACCTTTTTTATTCATTTTCATCATCTCCATAAGTTTTCTTTATATGTGTTCAAGCATATCGTTTGTTTTTGCAAATCTTCCAAAATATCTTTTTGCTGCCCAATCGTAAACTTTTGCAGCTTCTTCCGCTGTTTCATAACTACCTAAATGTTCTGACTTATTATTATACCCTATCCTAGCTACCCAAGGTTTTTTTAGTTTTTTATTAAAAAAAACACCCTTATAACCTGATTTGTTTGCTTTACTTTTTTTTTGGTTTGCAACATTTTGGAAGGGAGCAGCAAATCTAAGATTTTCTCTTTGATTATCTAACTTGTTACCATTAACATGATCTATGTGTGTTTTTTCCAGAGACCCCTTTATAAAACGATGAGCCAAAATCCATTTACCATTAATTTGTCCTCGTGCATATCCAAGTCTATCTAAATACCAAGAAACATTTTTTAATAAGTCATAATCTTCTCCACTCACTAACATCTCGCCCTTATTATTAACTAATTTGATTATTTTCATTACGGAACAAGTAATCCTTTTAGATATTTAAACATTCTTATTCACTTTAATGTAGTTATAGCTCTTTTTCACAGCTTTTCTGCGAGCTAGCCCGTATCTACCACTAAATCCTTTTCGTTCCCCAGATATTTTAGGTAAGCCATACTGTGTGCGGTACTCTTCCCGTTGCTCCTTAATCCAGGCGTAATATCTTCTAAGTGCTTCGCCTTTTTGCGGACCTTTTAATCTTCTTATAGTTTCTATCGTAATCGGCTCTAACTGGTTCATACTATCCTCTTCTTGTTAATTGCAGACAACCTGGTACCCTTGACTTTCCGCCTGCATATTCTACACCTACTTACTTTGCTGTGACAAGGCTGACCACATTCCTTGCAGGGTTTTAATTCACTTGCCATTCATACTATCCTCAATGGTTTTTGCTGAAATATATTTAGTAATTGTTGCAGATCTAATTCTGGTACTTGAATCCATTCAATCCCTTGCCTCGCTAAATATGCTCGCCAATTCCTACGACAACTTCCGCAGAATATATCCCCTGATTGCTTAGAAACAAAACATCCTTTAACTGTACATTTTTTCATAACAATCTCACCTTTCCTGCATTTGATTTAGTGGAAATAAAACCTTTTTCGTCTAGCCAACTGATTGTTCTATCAAATTGTTCCCTATTAACGTACTCTAAAAGAGATAATAATTCTTCCATATCCCAAGGTTCTCTCTTCGATTCAAGGAGCTTCATTATAGCTTTTTTAACTTCTGAATCGCTCTTTTTAGGTATATCATTTATTTCTTCAGTGTTTATTTTTAATTGACCACTAGCCATAACCACTAAATCCATACTCTTGAAGGAAGTTAACAATATGTCTTTTGCAGCAAGAACATCCCCTATATCAATCTCTTCAGACAATCTAAGCCTCGTCTGCGCCATACATAACCTTATGAAATTGCTCAATAATCTTGCTGAATACGATGTTTTTTCAGATTGTCCAGACAATAAATCAGAGAAATGTTTAGATATATATTGATTTGAAATCTCAGATAGTTTGGGAGTTAATTTTCTAGCATAAACAAAGAATTTTAATAATTCTTTTTTATTCAGTTCTTGTTCATCTTCTGCTTTTACCAAATAACTATCTAAGATACTAGACACGACGGCTTCTTGGTGGTTCTTTTTCTGGAAATAATTCACATCAATCAAAAGATCGAAACGGTCCATAAAATCCTTTGGTAAAAGCAATTGGTCGATTTTGCGCTCATCAAGAGACCATGCCTTATATTTTGGGTTCATGCCACAGAAAAGTGAAACATCTGCTGGAATATCTTGGTGCACGTTTGCCTTATGAATTGTTATTTTGAGACTATCCATCATACTGTTTAATTTACTTAAATCATCTTTTTCTATCTTATCTAGTTCATCTATTGCACTGAAACCACTTGGATGAGCTAATGGAATCGCACCAGGATGGACAACCCATTCACCAATCCGTTCATCCTTCTGGACACTTGCAGTAAGACCGATTGAACTTGCACTAGTACATGTTGCAAACATACTACGCGGGAAGAAATTAGATAGACGGCGCATAATCTGTGTTTTACCACCACCAGGGCTACCCGCAAGAAGAACCATTATGTTACCTCGATTGACTAGCGCGCCTTGGCGGTAAATCTTAGGAGAACTAACCATCTGCAATAATACAACGTCCATGATATAGTCTAAATCCACTAAATCTGTTCCGAAGATAGCTTGCTTCAGTTGCTTAGTATACTCTGGATTAGAAACGAAAACTCGTAACTTTTCTTTATCTTCCCCAGTCAAGTTTATTGATTCTATACTGTTATCTTCTTTTTTGATTGCATCTGCCACTAAATAGAACTCTTGGTTCTTCTGTCGCAAGATTGTTTTCACTTTGCCAGAAATAAGATAACTCTGTCCAAAATAAATGTCCGGATAATTCTGCACTAATTCATCCTTGAAACAAACTTCAATTGTTGCTATCTTGGTATCTTTCTCAATTGTTTCTTTTTCTTCCTGAAAAATTGTTCTGATTAAATCTCCTTTCTCAGAATTATCTTCAAATGAAGTTCCTTTACATTCAACACATTTCTTTGGTTTGTCTACTGTTGCCTTTTGACAACCAATACATTGAAAACAAGGAACTTTAGTATAAGGCATAATCTGTGTTTTTGACCGTAAGGAGCCTTTAATACTAATTCGTTTATTAACTGAAGAGGAATCAATCTTACTTATTTCAATTAGTGGTACTTGTTCAATCGGTTTGTACTCTGGCAAGACAATATTAGCCATCAATGCCAATTTCTTCTTTGCCGCGTTAAAATCGCACTTCTCATGAGCCATAACCAGCGAGAATATGTCTCCGCCTTCATCGCAATGAAAACAGTACCACAACCCCGCTTGTTCGTTGAATGAGAAGCATTTACCACCTTTGCTGGGGTGCCCTAAATGACACATAGTTGGTGTGGAACCTACATTATAACCATATTCACAAAGAAGAGTATAAAGGCTTACTTTGCTCCGTATTAGCCCTACTATATCATCTTGTTTGCCCTTATTATTTGGCTTTTCTTTCACATAGTCTGCAAAGATAGTATCTATTTGCTTTTTAGAGATGCTTGCTATCGGTAAATCGTGAAGAACAGAGTATTGGTTGCCATTAGGATGGATACTCCCTGGTCCGACTACTTGTTTCCCTGCGCCCTGAATGTCTGCTAAAGTGTTTTTCTCCTTATCTAAGATTTTGAAACTCTTCGGATCATCGCAGATATAATACAAATGTGTGCCACCAGAACCAGTCTTTACAGTAAAAGTGGGCGGAAGTAAGGGGGTGATGTTTGCTTCAAATGTTCTGTCATCGAAATCAATCACTAACAGATTGCCAAATCCTGTCGCAACACCATAATTGCCTTTTTCTCGCTGCAACCAGCTTATTAAAGTATGATTACTATAATTATAATTAGCTGTCTTTTGCCAATTCAATTCAAATGGTTTTTTATCTCTTGGTTGAATTAATACAAACCTAAGCTTATCATTAAGCAGTTGTGTTGGCATCTCCATCTTTTTCACCTTTTTTTGATAACTCTTTTATTCTCTTTTCTGTAATTAGAACTGCATCTTTTTGTTTTGCTAATTGGGTAGAAAGGAAATTATAATTAGAACTTTTAATTTGGTGGAGTGCAGCTTCAAGAATTTGTTTGCCTGTATAACTTGGTCCGAATGCTACAGAGAGAATTTCATCATCTTTCTCTTTGATATAAAACCTTTTTATTTTCATAAACTCCTCTTTTTTGATAGGAAAGTTTAAATAAGGAAAAGAATTTAGACATCTTGCCTTCCAAGCAAGCAATCTTTTTCTTTTTCTTTATTATTTTCCGCAATCTTTTTGCATTAATATGAAATCTACTCTACCTTTCGCTTCGCCTATTTTTATTTTTTTTTGTAATAAATCTTCTAATGTTTGAATTAACAATTTGTTTTGTTCCAATAATAAAGTTATTGCTTCTGTGTAAGAATGTTTTGGATACAACTCTTTTACTTTGTTCGCAGCTTCTAATCCTAAATTCACTGACTTGTGCGCCATAACTAAAGAGAAAGTAAAACTAGTATATAAAACTATCTACACACAAGTTATAGGCACAATTTATATGAACAAATAATAGCTATAAATTATAGCCATAGATTATAGCTATATTAACTATCCTCTTTGTAAGAATTATATTTGAAAATAAGCTCAAATCACTGTAGTGATATGGCTATGGACATGGCTATGGCCATACGGAAAAAGCCAAATATGGAAATAAGTTAGTAGTATAGTAGTTAGTAAGTAAAAGTAATAGTAAGTAGTAGTATAGTAGAAGAAAGCAGGAGGAGCATAGATGTTCGAAAAATGAGAGGTGATAATGGTGTAAGCACTCCTCCTGCAAGCAAGGAACTTGTGGACAAAACCACAAGAACCAAGCAACAGTAAAACAAAAGAATACTTAAACCTTTCTTGTAACTTTAAAGTAGAATCGGCAAGTTAATATACATCTCGTTCTTTCTCCTTGTTGCGAGAAATCGCAGATGGGTTGCCAAAGGCAAACCAAAAGAGGAATAAAAAATGGGAGTAGATAAAACAACAGTACCAAGTTATGTAAATATAGTTCTTGATAACAAAAAAGAATATTTAGAACTATTAAAAAAGAGCGCAGAGGAAGATTTTGCCCCAGATGAATGTCTTGCTTTAAGATTAGACTACCACTCTTTTCAACCTTCTGAAATTTATTATCAAGAAGATGAGGGAGAATTATATTTCAGTGGGACTTTAGTTTCAAACGAAACCAGCGCAACAACCCACATTACTATATCTTTCCCCATTAGCGATATTGTGATGATTGACATTATTCAAGCTGCCGTCAAGAAGATGAATAAGCTCAAGACAGTCTTAGAATCGCTCAAATAATTTTATTTTTTATTCATTTTACTGTATTGGCAGCCAAAATAACTGGTTCCATCACCAGAACTCTTCACGAATGTGCGCTCCTTAGTCTGATAAACGCACCAGTTGCTTGGTAAAGGGCAATATTCTTCATAGAACAACCTAAGTCTCAGTTTTGCGCCATTATTCGCACAATCAGCTACTTCCTGATCTAAAGCACGTGTAGACATCGTTGGCAAGTACTTATCCCTGGCTCTCTCTTATTAAAGAGTCCGCAAAAGGAGCAAAGAATACGATTCTTAAGCTCTTCATCAAGTTCTAACAGTTCCTGGATGCTTTTCCTATGTTTTCTAACTTCTGGCCGAGTATGTCTCATTGTATTGCGGCATAAATTGTAACTGCGAAAGTTATAACTGAACCTATAGCTATCACTAGTCCTTTCAGAGTCTTTATACTAGACTTAGCTACAAGAATCTCATCAGTATTGACTTTCTGCGCGTTCTTAATATCTCTTAGTTCAGTCTTGATCTCTTTGAATCCATCAGTAACTGCTCGCGCTAATGCATCCTGGGAGTCTTTAATATACTTAACATCTGTCTGTAAAACTGCAATTTTGACCTCTTTTCCGTTTATTGCCATTCTACTCTAAATCCACTTCACTGAGCCAGTAATCAAACGCATCTAACGCTAACTTACTGCCTACCGTTACTACTCCTAACAAACTAACTGCCCAAGGAGCAGATAAGTCAGTTAATGCTGTTGTTAATAGCCCAAGCACTCCAGCCGCAACTAGTCTTAGATTGCCTTTATTCTTTTTTAACCACGTGGAAAATCTCCACCCTTTAAACCCACTTAATGGTTCATCCAAACCACTTGGGCTAACTTTTTTTTTTGCCATATTTTCCTCCCTGATTTATATGCTAGCGATAAAGTGCCACAAAATTATCGATGAGCGTGCTTGCATTATTTAACTCAATTTTAACCCTGATTGCTGTCCCAGAGGTAGTAATTGAAGTTTGTTCTTCTAAATTAATCTGCTGGTAAGTGTCACCATTATCTGTGCTGAAATGATAAGTTGCCGATGATATAAAATCTCCTGATACCTTGAAATGGACAGCAGTGACATTTGAAGCAGTATTGACCAATTTGCTTATCATTGTGCCAGAAGAACCAGAATCAATTTTCAAAGAACCATTAGATATAGTAACATTTGTAGATAACCCAGTATCTATTTGTCCCAAATCATCAAATGCAAAGTTATAACTGTCGGTCATCTTAAATGGATTAGCTAACTTTTTACCTTGTTGTTCAGCAAGTTTTCGTTCCTTAAATGCTTGCGGAATCGTTTCTTCTTTACCTACTATGACTTTCATCTGCTCTACTGGTAGAAACCAAGTGTATTTAGTCACCCTAAATTCCCCGTGAATCTTTTGGATAGGGTTAGTAATCCACACAAATTCACCAGGATTTATAGAAGGAAGCGTTAAACAAGACAGCTCTCCTTTCTCAGCAGAATCTTTCTGTGAAGCTAACGTTGCATCTCCTAACTCTTTTGCGGCTGCATAAGTCTTGATTGAAGAATCTTTGATTACTAGTTCTTTAACTCCATTTGCGGTCTGAGAAACAGCATCATCTGTCCTATATACTATTGGCAGGCCAGACTTATCTTCCCCATACACAATTACTCTATTTTTTATGTCTACAGAATCTTTACCAAAGGAAATGATGTCCAACAAAGTATCTTGCCAAACTATGGCATCGGTTGAATTAGTTATCGAACCGCGAGCAAAGAAATGGTGGTCTTTATTGGAATCAACATACGCGTCAAAATCGGCAAAGTTACATAAATCAACAATGCAATCCCAAAGAGGTTTATTGTCCCAAGAAACTACGGGGAAGTTTGTACTTGAAGCAACATTAGTGCTGGTGTGAGTAGATAGGTAAGTGGTAAGAAGTTGGCTGTAAATAGCACTGGCAGACAATGTGCCACTAAAACTTTCTGTAACAGTTATATCTAATAATTCTGATTGGAAATGACTGCCTACTAATTCTAGTAAGTAAGTCTCTGTGAATTTCTTTTTAGGTTTCTCAATTTTTCCCTTCCATACTGAGGTCGTTCCTTCTGCGAAATCATATTTTAAATTAATTACTTCACCCCCTTTATATAATTCAGCATATCTACCGTCTGAATCTATAAGAGTGAGAGAGCAAGGGGACTCTTGTCCGATGATTGCTCTGGTAAAAGAGCTTTGAATAGCATCATTTGTAACATCAACACCATCAATCTCAATAGAGTATTTGCTGGTTCTGGAGCGTGGTACCCATATAAAACCCCGAACCTTACGCTGAGGCAAAACAATCACCTGTTATTTTTTCTTGAATAATGGCTGTTTTTTTGTAAATAAGGCATATTTCCATCTTTGATTCTATGGCATCTAATACATAACCACTCGTAGTCAGCCAATTCTCTTTTATATTTCCCACTAATGTTTGCCGCTTCCAATCGTTCAGTTTTCTTCCCGCATTTTTCACAATTGTCAGATTTTGGTTTATTTTTTTTAACCCATGTGTGAAGTGCCCCATAACCAACTTTATCTCCTTTCCAGTTAAGAGATTTTTCATTTTTTTGCGTACTAAGGAATTTCCCATAGCATTGCTGATTACAATATTTCCCATATTTGATATTTCTACTGGGATTACTGTAAAATTTCTTCCCGCAGACTTGACATCCCTTATATTCCCCACTTCGTTGCCCTTTAGTTGAGGGGATATGATTTTTTTTGAAACATCCTTTGTTTGGATTTTGGCTTTTCCATTTAGAGACACATTCCCAACCACATAGTTTTCTTCTTTTATCATTTGTTATAATTTTTTTTCCGCATTGTTTGCATTTTTTATCCATGACTTCTATGATGGAATAACAATTATTTAAGTCTTTTCATCACTCAGTTATTGTAAACACGTGTTCACTCCAGTTTTGTGTCTTAGTGCAATTCAAACATATCGCCTGAAAATCGAAGTAAGGGAGAAAGAAATTGCTACAATTATTCAGGCTCACAAAGTTCCAAGATACGCAACTTCCAGTGTTATTTGCCACACTCGTGCATATCAGTTGGCTTGATGTATTCAGATAGATGCCACTAGGTTGAGTGAAGTTGGTATTATTCCTAAATTCAATCTGAAGGCAAGAGTTCAGTGTCTCATTGGTTTTGACATAAATATCAAACGGGTCATCATAGGCTCCCACTAAAGCACTAAGATTCCATATTGCAGAAGTATTTGTTTGTCCAAACGGCGAAACATTATTTTCATCCTTATTTTTTGGAAAGACTTCCCAAAAACTAACATTTACTGGAAGAGAAAGGTTAAAATGGCTATATCTGACTCGCATTACATTTGTGTCGTTTACTAGAGAATCGTCCTGTTGATGCGCAAAAAAGGTGATATTCTTGCTACCTAGATAATCCAATCTCAAATCGGACAAATTCAAGCTTCCTAAAGTGAAATTGGAAAAGAATAGT
>C687J35021_10001468_pt1 | contig 17907 bp, 15 predicted proteins | sample RifCSPhighO2_12_FD_35021 | JGI IMG/M metagenome (IMG submission 35021)
AGCGCGGTGCATGTCATGGCAGGACAGGTGGTCGATGCGCGGGAGACACTGTTCGAGGTGGTCAACCCCGCACGGCTGACCGTGGAGGCATTGGCCTACGACCCCGCCCTGGCCCAAGGCGTGACGGCGGCCAGCACCAGCGTGGCCGGTGCCAGCACTGAACTGCAGTTTGTCGGCAGCGGAAGGCAGTTGCGGGAACAAGCCTGGGTGCTGCAGTTCCGCGTTCGATCAGACCAGCATGCGCTGGCGGTTGGCCAAGCGGTGAAGGTCATCGCCACGACCCGGCAGACGCACAAGGGGGCCGCCGTTCCCCAGGCGGCCGTGGTGCGCAATGGTGGTGCAGGCGATCAGACCGTCTGGGTGCATACCAGTGCAGAAAAGTTTGAACGCCGCACCGTGCACGCCCAGCCACTGAGCGCCGACAGCACCGCGCTCACCTCTGGCATTGCCGCAGGGGAGCGCGTGGTCACCCAGGGCGCCAGCCTGCTGGCACAGGTGCGCTGACATGTTTGATTTCATCATCCATACCAGTCTGCGGCAGCGCCTGATGGTGCTGGGCCTGTCGCTGTTTTTAGTGGTCTACGGCGCCCTGACCCTCCGGCAGATGCCGGTCGATGTGTTCCCCGACCTGAACAAGCCCACCGTGACGCTGATGACCGAAGCCGGTGGCATGGCTCCCGAGGAAGTCGAACAGCTGGTGAGCTTCCCCATCGAATCGGGCATGAACGGCATGCCCGGTGTGACCCGCGTGCGCTCGGTGTCTGGCGTGGGCCTGTCGATCGTTTACGTCGAGTTCGAGTGGGGCTCCGACATCTACCGCAACCGCCAGCAGATTGCCGAGCGCCTGAACCTGGTTCGCGAACAATTGCCCGAGGGCATCGTGCCCCAGATGGGCCCCATCTCTTCCATCATGGGCGAGATTCTGCTGATCGCCTTGCCCGCCGACCCCACCAAGGTCAGCCCGATGCAGGTGCGCGAATACGCCGACTGGGTTATCCGCCCCCGGTTGCTCACCATCCCGGGCATCGCCCAGGTCACGCCCATCGGTGGCGAAGTGCGGCAATACCGGGTCGAAATCCACCCTGAAAAGCTGCAGGCCCTGGGCATTGAACGCGAGAAGGTGGACGCCGCGCTGCGCGATTTTGGCGCCAACACCAGCGGCGGCTTTCTGCAGGCGCAGGGCCGTGAATACCTGATCCGGCAACTGGGCCGCACCAGCCGCATCGAAGACCTGCGCAGCGTGGTGGTGGGCGTGAAGAACACCCAGCCCATTCTGCTGCACCAGGTGGCCGACGTCCGGCTGGCCCCTGCGGTCAAGCGCGGCGATGCCAGCTACAAGGGTCAGCCTGCCGTGATTCTGTCGGTGCAAAAGCAGCCTGGCGCCGACAGCGTGGCCCTCACCCAGGCCGTCGAGGAGGCCATGGCCGCATTGAACAAGGCACTCCCCCAGGGCATTGAAGCACCCCAGTTCCTGTTCAAGCAGGCCGATTTCATCGAGCGGTCGGTGGGCAACGTCAAGGAAGCCCTGCGCGATGGCGCCATTCTGGTGGCGGTCGTTCTGTTTTTGTTCCTGCTGAATGTGCGCACCACGGTCATCTCGCTGGTGGCCATTCCGCTGTCGCTGATGGTCACCGCGCTGGTGTTCCGCTACTTCGGTCTGTCGATCAACACCATGACGCTGGGCGGGCTGGCCATTGCCATCGGTGAACTGGTGGACGATGCGGTGGTGGACGTCGAAAACGTACTGCGCCGCCTGAAGGAAAACCGCCTGAAACCGCAGCCACTCCCGGCACTGACGGTGATTGCCACCGCCTCCCGCGAGGTGCGCACGGGCGTCGTCTATGCCACCCTGGTCGTGGTGCTGGTTTTCGTGCCGCTCTTCGCCCTGCCCGGCATCGAAGGCCGGCTGTTCACCCCCCTGGGCATTGCGTATGTGGTCTCCATCCTGGCCAGCATGGTGGTGGCCGTCACGATCACCCCCGTGCTGTGCTACTACCTGCTGCCCCGGATGAAGCAACTGCACGCGGGCGACAGCCCTCTGGCAGCCTGGCTCAAACGCTGGGACGCACGCTTGCTGAACTGGTCCTTCGCCCGTTCGCGGGGCCTGCTGGCGGGAGCCCTGATCGTGGTTCTGGCCGTTGCAGCCAGCGTGCCCTTCTTTCCCCGCTCTTTCCTGCCGCCCTTCAACGAAGGCACGCTGACCGTGAACGTGCTGCTCAACCCCGGCACTTCGCTGGAAGAGTCCAATCGCATCGGAACCCTGGCCGAGCAACTCACGCTGCAAGTCCCCGAGGTCACCCAGGTCGGCCGCCGAACCGGCCGCGCCGAACTGGACGAGCATGCCGAAGGGGTGCACTACACGGAGATGGACATTGACCTCAAGGTGTCAGAGCGCAGCCGCGATGCCGTGGTGCAGGATATCCGCACCCGGCTGGCCACCCTGCCCGCCGCCACCAGCGTGGGGCAGCCCATTTCGCACCGTCTGGACCACCTGCTTTCGGGTGTGCGGGCCCAGATTGCACTGAAGGTGTACGGAGACGACCTGGACACGCTGCGTGGCCTGGCCGGTGATCTGCGTGAACGTCTTTCCCGGGTTCCCGGCATCACCGACCTGCAGATCGAAAAGCAGGTGCTGATTCCACAGGTCAAGATCCACCTGGACTATGAACAGGCCGCGCGCTACGGCGTCGCACCCGGTGCCGTGTTGCGATCATTGCAGCAGATGATTGAAGGCGAACGCATCACCCAGATCGTCGAAGGCAACCGCCGTTTTGACCTGGTGGTGCGCCTGCCCGAAGACGACCGCGGACTGCACGCCCTGAAGGGCCTGCTGATCGAAACCCCCACGGGCGCGGTGCCTCTGTCCCTGCTGGCAACGATCGAAGATGGCGAAGGCCCCAACCAGGTCAGCCGCGAGAATGCGCGCCGGCGTATCGTTGTCTCCGCCAATACCGATGGCAGTGACATGGCGCGCATCATTGGCAACATCCGCACCACACTGGCCGCCACGCCCCTGCCCGAGGGGTATTTCACGGCGCTTGAAGGCCAGTTTCAGGCCCAGGAGCAGGCGGCCCGGTTGATTGCCCTGCTGGCACTGGTATCTCTGGCCATCATCTTCCTCGTGCTCTACAGCCGCTACCGTTCCACCGCGCTCACGCTCATCATCATGGGCAACATTCCCCTGGCCCTGGTGGGCAGTGTGATTGCACTGTGGATCTCGGGCCAGCCGCTGTCGGTGGCTGCACTGGTGGGCTTCATCACGCTGACGGGTATCTCGACGCGCAACGGCATCCTCAAGATCAGCCACTACATCAACCTGTGCGCGTTTGAAGGCGAGGCCTTCGATCAGAAAATGATTGTGCGCGGCTCGCTGGAGCGCTTGACACCCGTGCTGATGACCGCACTGGTGGCCGCGTTCGCGCTGGTTCCCCTGCTGATCTCGGCGGACGCCCCCGGCAAAGAGGTACTGCACCCAGTAGCGGTAGTGATTTTTGGCGGGCTGGTCAGTTCCACACTGCTCGACACGCTGCTGACCCCGCTGATGTTCTGGCGCTGGGGCGGCAAGCCGCTGGAACGCCTGCTGACGCTGCGCACCCAGGAAAAATCACAAGACAGCTTCTAAGCAACCATTCCCCGGCCACTGGCCGGGCCCAACCCCAGGAGTCTCCATGAAAACAACCCGTTTTTTGACCGCCATGGCCTTTGCATTGACCGTCGGCGCCACCAGCGTGCACGCTCACGACGATGCCTACCTGGATACACAGCAGGCCCCCCATGGCGGGCAGTTGCGCATGGCCGGCCTCTATCACCTGGAACTGGTGGTGGACCCATCGACCCCGCAGGTGGCCGACAAACCCGTGGTGGTTTACGTCACCGACCATGCGGGTGAAAAAGTGTCCACCGAAGGCGCCACGGGAAGCGCCACCATTCTGGCCGCCAAGGGCAAGGCCAGCGTGGCACTGGTGCCCGATGGTGACAACCGCCTGAAGGGCGCAGGGCGCTATGCCTCAACCCCCGACATGAAGGCCATCATCACTTTCACGGCCAAAGGCCAGCCCCCGGAAACCGCACGCTTTACCCCGCTGCTCAAGACCAAGCAGGTGCATTCGGATCACAAGATGCACTGACGCCTATGACACAACGACCGTCTTCATCCACTTGCCGTTCGAGGAAAATACCATGACCCAATCCACGTCAGTCTTCAACAAGACCTTCACAGCGCTCGCTTTGACGGCAGTACTCACCTTTACCAGCACTTCGGCCTTGGCCACCAGCCATGAGCCAGATCACTCGGCCCACCACCCCGGAGCTCCCGCAGCAGCCCCTGCGCCCGCCAGCGACGCCGAGGTGCCGCCCCAGATGATGCAAAAACAGATGCAGGCCATGAAGGCCATGCACGAAAAGATGATGAATGCCAAAACACCCGAAGAACGCAGCGCACTGATGGCCGAACACATGCAGACGATGCGGGATGGCATGGGGATGATGCAGAAGATGGGACAGTCCGGCGGCATGGGAGGAATGGGCAGCATGGGCGCACCCAAAGGCGGCAAGGCCATGGCCTGTGACATGCACGAGTCACACGGCCTGATGGGCAGGCGCATGGAGATGATGGAGTCCATGTTGCTGATGATGATGGACCGCATGCAGTCGCAGCCTCCGGCATCCCCTGCGGGCAGGTGATGGGCACCCACTGGAGCACCCGATGCCCCAAAGAAACCTTGGCTCACTGAGCGGTTTTTCCCTGCGTATGTCCCAGGAGAATGCGGCCGAATCAACCCGCGGTTTTCTTGCGGCTGCGTCACGCCCGTTCAACATACCAGCCAGGTCAGGATACTGCTGCAATGGCTGACACGCCCGGTTTCTTCCTGCGCAAAAACCTCTTGGGGTGGGGTTTGGGCGGATTGCTGCTGATGGCCGCTGGCACGTACACGCTGAGTGGAGGCGATGCGCGGGGCAAGGCGGCTACAGATGTGCTGCGCCCCGACGACCCCCAAGTGGTGGCCCTGGGTGCGCGTATCTACGCCCAGCATTGCGCCGCTTGCCACGGAACCCATGGCGAAGGCCAACCGGACTGGCGCGAGCGTGGCCCAGATGGCCGCCTACCTGCCCCACCGCATGATGAAAGCGGCCACACCTGGCACCACCCTGACGCACAACTCTTTGCCATCACCAAATATGGACTGGCCAAGTTGATCAAGCAGCCTGACTACCAAACCAACATGCCTGTTTACGACGGTGTGCTGAGTGACTCAGAAATCAATGCCGTGCTTTCATGGATCAAGGCACAGTGGCCGAAGGAAATCCGGGCACGGCACGATCAGACCAACGCACAGTACCAAAAATCGCTGGACCGCTGAGCCAGGCCAACGCTCTGGACACGGCCAAGTTTGTCAGCCAGAGAGAAGCTTTCACCATCAGGCCGAATCTGGAGCCATCCACCATGCAAGCGAGTACACCCATTGTTTACACCTGCCCCATGCATCCCGAGGTGCGTCAAGATCGCCCGGGCCGCTGCCCCAAGAGCCAGATGCATCTGGTGCCCGAGGGCGAGGTGTCCCATGGGCACCCGCATGACCATAGCAGCCATTCCATGCACCCTGCAGTGCCTGTACCTGCGAACGCACCCGTCACCACGCCGCCAGAGCCGGGCGGCACGGTCTACACCTGCCCCATGCACCCCGAGGTGCGTCAGCACCACCCCGGCACTTGTCCCAAGTGCGGCATGACGCTGGAGCCCATCATTCCGCTGGACGAGGAAGACAACCACGAACTGCTGGACTTCCAGCGGCGCTTCTGGTAGACACTGCCGCTCACGGTCACCGTGACCATTCTGGCGATGTTCGGCCACCGCCTCGGATGGTTTGACATGCAAATGCAGACATGGGTTGACCACGCTGGAAGCCATCAAAACCTTGCACACCAGCGGCCTGCGCATTGTGATGGCGACCGGAGACGGCCTCACCACGGCCAGGGCAGTGGGTGCAAGACTGGGCATCGACGAAGTGCATGGCGAGGTCAAGCCCGCCGACAAGCTGGCGCTGGTGGAAAGACTCCAGAACGAGGGGCACATTGTCGCCATGGCTGGCGATGGCATCAACGATGCACCAGCACTGGCCAAGGCCGATGTCGGAGTGGCAATGGGTACAGGTACCGATGTGGCCATGAACAGCGGCCAGGTCACGCTGGTCAAAGGCGATTTGCGCGGCATCACTGCAGCACGCGACATCTCTATCGACACCGTCCGGAACATGCGCCAGAACCTGATGTTCGCCTTTGTCTACAACGGCCTGGGGGTGCCTATCGCGGCCGGCGTTCTGTATCCGTTCACCGGGTGGTTGCTGTCTCCGCTGATTGCGGCGCTTGCCATGAGTCTGAGTTCGGCGTCGGTGATATTCAACGCGCTGCGCCTGCGTCGCGGCCACTGATTCGCCTGGGACCTCTCGGAAACCATGCCAAAAGAGATTGTCCACTTTGATCAGTGGCCTCAACATCCCCAAAGGGGTCAAGCAAGCACTGCAGGGTTCACACACACCGGGGGCAAACTGCGCAATACGAAATGCAGGACCGCTATAGTGTTCGCGGGATCAGAGTGATCAGGCCATCCCTTTGGGTACCGCCTGAAAATATACTGATGTAACGGAACGATTCTGCTTCTAGAATTTGATGGCGCAAGTTCCTGCGCAAAAGAAGGCCACCATGAAGTCCGTCCAGAAAGATATTGACGAGCGCACCAACCTCACCAGCTCCAACAAGTTTGAATTGTTGCTGTTCCGCCTTGGAGCCGATAGCTCCCTGGGCCAGTCAGAGCTGTTTGGCATCAATGTGTTCAAGATCCGCGAGATCGTTGCCATGCCGGCCATCACCCCCATTGTGGGAGCCACACCCCACTCCCTCGGGGTGGTGAATCTGCGTGGACAGGTGATCCCGGTGCTGGACCTGCCCTCCATCGTGGGCTGCAAGCCCAAGACGGGCCTGAACATCATGCTGGTGACCGAGTACGCACGTACCACGCAGGCCTTTGCGGTCGAGTCGGTTGAAGACATCGTCCGTCTGGACTGGAAACAGGTACTTTCGGCCGAAACCAGCGGCGCAGCCCATAACCTGGTCACCAGCATCGCCCGGCTCGACGGCAACACCGACGGTACGCGCCTGGCCCAGGTGCTGGATGTCGAAGCCATTCTGCAAATGGTCTCCCCCTCCGACGAGCACCAGGTAGACCCTCAAAAGGTCGGCGCCAAACTCAAGCTCAAACCTGGCACCATCATCCTGGCGGCAGACGACTCGTTTGTGGCCCGCTCGCTGATCGAGCAGGAACTGCAGGTGTTGAATGCCCCATACGAAATGGTGAAGTCGGGTAAAGAAGCCTGGGACCGCCTCAACGCACTGGCGAATGCGGCGGCTACCGAAGGCAAGACCATTCTGGACAAGGTCAGTCTGGTGCTGACCGACCTCGAAATGCCCGAAATGGATGGATTCACCCTGACGCGCAACATCAAGCAGGATGCCCGCTTCAGCGGCTTGCCCGTGGTGATCCATTCGTCGCTGTCGGGTTCGGCCAATGAAGACCATGTGCGCAGCGTGGGGGCCGATGCCTACGTGGCCAAGTTTGTCGCCGAAGACCTTGCCCAGACCATTCGCGACGTACTGCCCCGCTGAATCGCTTGTCCCCGTGCGCGCCACGGGGCCGGATTTGCTGGCCCCGTGAAAAGTCAGAAGGTGTTCAGGCGTAGGTATCGATCAGCGCACCCGCACTGCGTCCCTGGCCAAAGGTCGGCCCACCGCGCTGCAGGCTGGATTCCAGCGATTCCAGATTGCGGCGGGCCATGTCGGAGCGTTGACCGGCTTCACCAGCCTGCACCGACAGGCCATTGGCCCGCACTTGCGCCTGATCGGCATTGCGCTGCGCCTCGTCCGCGCGCATTTCCAAGGCGCGCGCAGTACGCTCCGCCTGATTAGCGTCGCGCCGCGCGGACACCAGTTGATACTGCGCTTTGGCTGTTGCCGTGCTGCCAGTGTTTGCAATCGATAGCATGCGCCCCCCTTCCGACCTGGTCTGGCTCAGCCTTCAGTCCCCATATACGTGCGTCGCAACTGGGCATTGAGCAGCGACATCTGCTCGGCGCTGGCCTGCTCGGCCTTGGGTGCTGCCTGTGCATCACTACCCGTGCGGCGGGTGTTTTCAGGCTCGGGCCGTGCGGCCAGTTCCTGGGCCTGGCGGCTCAGGGTGACCGTGGTTTCGCTGTTGGCAGGTTCCGGTGCATCGGCCTCCAGGGTGGCGTTGCGCCGGTAGGCGGCTGCATTGGCCTCCTGCGCTGCACCCGGTCCTGATGCGCCCTGGTAGCGGCTGGCCGCATCCAGATTCCGTTGAATGGCATCCATGGACAATCTCCTGTGGTGGGACGTATGGGTGCATCGTGCGGTATTCACCGCAAAAAGTAAAGAAATGGGCAGACACCGCCCTCTGGTGTTCAGCCAAAAATTGCAATCAATTCAATAGCATTCGGCGCTCGTCAATAAAGCGCAAAATGCCATTTTGATACATTATTTTTTACGGCTTTTCATCAGAGAAAGGCACGGAGTCGCTCCGGGTCGGTTTGCAGCAGGGTGTCGCGCCCCAGAGCGGAAAGGGTTTCGGCTGCCGTGCGGGTGGCGATGTCGATCCCCAGGCCCGCCTGTGCGGGCCAGGGAGCATCAAGCCGCAGGTAGCGGTCTTCCAGGCGGTCTTCCATGATGGCCTGCACATGCTGCTGTTGCACAGAAATCATGGTCAGAATCAGCCGCCCATCCGTCAGCCAGCCCACGGCGCCGGCATCCGCCTCCACGCTGTCGGCAGGCTGGTAGCCCATGGTGGCGGTTCCCACCGACAGCATGCGCACCTTCGACGGTTTGGCCCCCATGAACAGCTCAGCCTCGTGCAAGGCCACCTGGTCGGGTGCGACGGCAAACAGGCCACCGTCGGCGTAGAGCCTTTCGCCCACCTTCACGCACGGAAAAAAAGCAGGGGCCGCGCAGGTGGCAAGGGTCACATCCACCGCACTCAATCCCTCATCCCCCAGCGACGCATGGGCATGCGGCGTCTTGAACACCTTGGTGACGCTGCGCGAGACATCCACCGCAGGCACCACCACGGCATGCAGAGCATCGCCCAACGTGCGATCGCCAAAATGGCGCACCAGTTCACGGCGCAACGCCTCGCCGGTGTATTTGGGTCCCAGCACGGAGCGTGTGAGGTCGATGAGCCGCGTGACCGTGCTGCCCGGCAGTCGGCGCGATGAGAAAACCTCTTCGCCCCGTTCCACGAACAGCTTGACGATCTGCGCCATGGGCACCTCAAAGGCCAGTGCCATGGCCAGGAGCCCCCCCACCGAGGTACCCGCGATCAGGTCGAAGCGGCGTGCCAGCGGCTCACCCACACGCGCCTCCAGATCGGCCAGCACCACGGCGGTGTACAGGCCCAGATAACCCCCGCCACTAAGAGACAGGATGCGAAATTCGGAAGACGGGGTTCTGGCGGCCATGGCAAAAGCAAGGGAATATCGATAAGCCCAGTATCGGCAGGAATAGGGCGCATCGCAATGCGGGTGGCCCCGAATGGAGGGGGTGGAGACTCCACTCTATTGCAGGGCTTGGCATCGCACCCTGCAGCCCTGTGGCGCATCGCCCCGTTCAGCCCCTGGCCTGGTACTGCAGCAGCCAGTCGGCCAGCGCATCGCCCGGCATGGGGCGGGCGTAGTGATAGCCCTGGGCCTCGTGGCAGTGGTAGAGGTTCAGGAAGCTGGCCAGCTCGGCGGTCTCCACGCCTTCTGCGATGACCTTGAGCTTGAGGCTGCGCGCCATGCTGATGATGGCGCGCACGATGGCGGCATCATCCGGGTCGCTGACGATGTCGCGCACGAAGGACTGGTCGATCTTGAGCTTGTCTACCGCGAACCGCTTGAGGTAGGCCAGGCTGGAATAGCCCGTGCCAAAGTCGTCAATCGACAGGCACACCCCCAGCGCCTTGAAGCGCCGCACGGTCTCCAGCACCTGCTCGGCATCGTCGAGCAGCAGCGACTCGGTCAGCTCCAGCTCCAGGCGCGAGGGCTCCAGCCCGGAATCCACCAGGGCCTGGGTGACGCTGTGCAGCAGGTCACCCCGGCGGAACTGCACCGCCGAGAGGTTGACGGCCATGGTCAGTTCGGGCAGCCCGGCCTCCTGCCAGCGCATCGCCTGGGCGCAGGCCTCGCGCAGCACCCATTCGCCGATCTGCACGATCAGGCCGCTTTCCTCGGCCGCCGCGATGAAACGCCCCGGCAGCAACAGCTCGTCCTGCCCGCGCTGCCAGCGCAGCAGGGCCTCCACCCCCACCACACGCCCGCTGGACAGTTCGATCTGTGGCTGGTAGTGCAGCACAAACTCCTGCTGATCCAGGGCCCAGTGCAGGGCCGTGCGCAGCTTAAGCTGCTCCAGCGCCTGCGCATTCATCTCAGCGGTGTAGAAGCGGTAGGTGTTGCGCCCGGCGGCCTTGGCCTGGTACATGGCGGTATCGGCACGCTGCAGCAGGGCATCAAAGTCCAGCCCATCGTCGGGCCAGACCGCCACGCCCATCGACAGGGTGGCGGCCAGCTCATGTCCTTCGATCGGAAACGGTGCAGACAAGGCTTGCACCACCTTCGTGGCCACCTGGCTGACAGCATCCAGGTCGTGCACGTCGGTCAGTGCGATGAGGAATTCATCGCCCCCCTGGCGGCTGATGGTGTCAGTATCGCGAACGCACTGGCGCAAGCGCTGGGCCACCTGTTGCAGCAACTGGTCGCCCACCGGGTGGCCCAGCGTGTCGTTGATGGTCTTGAAGTGGTCCAGATCGACATACAGCAGAGCCACCTTGCTGCCGCTGCGCTCGGACCAGGCCGTGGCCAGCGCAAACCGGTCGCGAAACAACACCCGGTTGGGCAGACCCGTCAGCGGGTCGTGGTGCGCCAGGAAGTCAATGCGCGCCTCGGTCTCCTTGCGCTCGGTGATGTCCTGAATGAAGGCCAGCACCAGGGGTTCGTTGTCGATGTCGATCAGTTCGGCCGACAGGCTGACCTGCCGGATCTCGCCCGACTTGCAGCGCCACTGTGACTCGAAGTCGAGCGCCGAGCCATTGCGGTGCAATTCGTCCAGCCAGGCCTGGCGGGACGCCAGATCGACCCACAGGCCGACGTCCAGCGTGGTCTTGCCGATCAGGTCCTCGGGAGTCCAGCCAAAATACTTTGCATATTTTTCATTGACCTCCAGGAACAGCCCGTTGGAGGCCTGTGCGATCGAAGCCGCCAGCGGACTGGCCCGGAACGCCACCTGGAACCGCTGCTCCGTCTGGCGCAGCACGGTAATATCCTGCATGGCCCCCGACATGGTGATGGGGTGCCCCTTGGAATCTCGCTCCACATGACCAGTGGCACGGCCCACGCGCACGCTGCCATCGGCACGGTGGAACTGGAACTCGGCGTTGTAATCTGCACCCTGCTCCAGCGCGCGCTCGACCAGGGCCTGCACCCGGTCACGGTCGTGGGGTTCGATGTGGCTGGCATAGAGCTCGAACGTCGGCGCAATGCTGCCGGGCACATAGCCAAAACAGGCATAGGTTTCATCACTCCAGTGCAATTCCCCCGTGGCAATCACCCATTCCCAGTGACCCACCTGGGCCAGTTGCGCAGCCTCCTGCATGCGCCGCTTGCCCTCTTTGGCCTCGGTGATGTCGTGAAAAATCTCGAACTTGCTGACCGTGCCGTCCGGGTTGTGGAAGGGCATGTCGAACAGGTCGTAGGTGCGGCCTCTAGCAGACGTCCACTCCCAGTGCACCGTCTGTCCGGCAAAGACTTCTTCATTTTTGCACCAGTCGCAGCGCGCGGACCGGCCATGGAAGTACTCGTAGCACTTGCGGCCCTGGATCGGCCCGAACTCCCGCTCCAGAGCCGGGTTGAGGTATTCAATATCAAAAGCCTGGCTGACGATGTAGACCCCATCGGGCAGCGCATCCAGAATGCCCAGCAGCCGCGTGCGGTCGGCCGCCAGTTGCTCGGCCAGCGACTGCATGCGCTTGATTTCGCTGATGTCGGTCCAGGTCAGGACCACCCCACCNTCCAGGCTGCTGTCATCTTTGAATGGCAACATGCGCTGGTACACCCAGCGCCCATCGGGCAGCAGTATTTCGCGCTCNATCCGGGCCTTGTCGCCTGCGCAACGCTGCAGATCGGCCATGAACGCATCCTGCGGCCCGAGCCTGTAACTGATGTCGCGCACCGGGCGGCCCATGTCACTGGCGCGCAGGGCCAGAAAATCGCCCACCGCCGGGCTGAAACGCCGCAACTGCAGATCCGCATCCAGAAAAACGATACCAATCTCGGTGCTGTCCAGCAGGTGGTCGTAGTCACGGTTCAGGGCGGCCAGTTCCGCGTTCTTGCTCTCCAGTTCGTGGTTGAGGGCGTACAGGTCTTCGTTGACCGACTTGAGTTCCTCATTGGTACTCTGCAGCTCCTCGTTGGAGGCCGTCAGTTCCTCGTTGCCCAGATCCAGCCGTTCATGGCTGGCCTGCAGTTCCAGCACCATCTCCTGCAGGCGCTCGCGTGTGGCCAGCAGCTCGGCCTCCAGCAACTCCGGCGGCTGTCCGGCAACGCCGGGCAACTCCATCTCAGGCTGCACCGGGATCGACTTGGCGCCGAGTGTGGGCGCATCGATCAGGCGGGCCAGGGCCACAGTTTGCTTGCGAAACAGCTTGTGGGAGCAGTCCATGGGGGCAAAAGCCTGCGATTCCAGCGCCCCCACCGTCTCACTGGCCCCCAGCAACAGAACGCCGTGGGGCTTGAGGGCAAAGTGCAATTGCGACAGCGCCTTGACCTGGGCTTGTGGCTTGAGATAGATCAGCAGGTTGCGGCACACGGCCAGGTCGATGCGCGTGAACGGCGGATCGCTCAGCAGGTTGTGCCGCGCAAACACCACATGGCGGCGCAAGGTGGTATCGACCCGAACGCTGCCCTGGGGGTCGCGCACAAAATAGCGCCGCAAAAGCGCATCAGGCACAGCCACCACGGCTTCCTGGCTGTACTGCCCGCGCGAGGCCTGCTCCAGCACATCGCCTGCCAGGTCCGTGGCGAACACCTTGACGTTGCCATGGAACCCCATACGCCCAGCGGCATCCAGGGCCAGCATGGCCAGCGCATAGGCCTCTTCGCCACTGGCGCAGCCCGCCGACCAGATGCGCAGGTCGTCACTCGGGTCCCGCCCCCGCAGCAGGTCCGGGAGCACCTCGTCGGCCAGTTGCGCAAACACCGCCGGATCGCGGAAAAATTCGGTCACATTGATGAGCAGGTCGCTGCACAGGGCATTGCGCTCGGCCTCATCATCGCCCAGACGCTGCAGATACGCCCCAGCGTCAGCCGCCTCGCCCTGCGTCATGCGGTGCATGACGCGGCGTGACAGCGTGGTGGTCTTGTAGCCGGAAAAATCCACCGCGCAGCGCCTGCGCAGCAAGTCCACGATGGCAGGCAACTCGGCCAACGGCTCACTGCCCGCCCCCTCACTCCACTGGCTGGCGTATTCCGGATCGTGTACGGCGGATTCCATAGCGGCCGATTATCGCGGCACTGCTGCACCGGCCCACCAGACCCTCGTCAGGGTTTTCGAGCGTGCAGCACCCAGTGCCCCATCCCGCCACACCCCCCTTACACTGCGCGCATGTGGTGTGCCAGACTTTCACCTTTGGTCGGTCTGGCTCTTTTCGCTCTCCCCAACCCAAGGAATCCACCATGAAAATCGCCGTGATGGGCGCAGGCGCCGTGGGCTGCTATTACGGCGGCATGCTGGCCCGCGCCGGGCACGAGGTGGTGCTGGTGGCGCGCCCGGCCCATGTGGAGGCAGTGCGCCAAAACGGCCTGCTGCTGGACACCCAGACCTTCCAGGAACGTGTGCGCATGCAGGCCGACACCGAGCCCGCCGCCGTGCAGGGCGCGCAGTGTGTGCTGTTCTGTGTCAAATCCACCGACACCGAGAGTGCGGGCCAGGCCATGGCCCCATACCTGGGCACCGACACCGTGGTGCTGAGCCTGCAGAACGGCGTGGACAACGCCGAGCGGCTGCAGGCCTTGTTGCAACGCACCGTGCTACCCGCCGTGGTGTATGTGGCCGCCGGCATGGCCGGGCCGGGCCATGTGCGCCACCACGGCCGGGGCGAGCTGGTGATTGCCCCCTCGCCCGCCAGTGGCGACATCGCACGCAGCTTTGCCGCCGCCGGCATTCCAGTGGACATCTCGGACAACGTGGCCGGTGCCCTGTGGGCCAAACTGGTGCTCAACTGCGTGTACAACCCACTCTCGGCCATCACGCAGCTGCCCTACGGCGAGATCGTCGACAGCCCGGGCCTGGAGGTGCCGCGCATGATGGACGACGTCGTGCATGAGTGCATGGCCGTGGCCCGCGCCTGCGGTGTCCATCTGCCCAAGGGCACGGCCGAGGCCGTTCTGCCGCTGGCACGCAGCATGGCGACGCAGGTGTCGTCCACCGCGCAGGACCTGGCGCGCGGCCACCGCAGCGAGATCGACCACCTCAACGGCTATGTGGTACGCCGGGGCGAGGCGCTGGGCATTCCCACGCCCACCAACCGCATGCTGCACACCCTGGTGCGGCTGCTCGAAAAGCGCCTGCCCGCGCCGCCCCGCAGCCCATGACCCGGCACGCATTCTGGGCCCTGCTGCTGGCCGTGGCCGTGCTCTCGCTGATGCCCACCGGCTACCTGCCGCCCCAGGTGTTCAGCCTGTGGGACAAGGCGCAGCACGCGCTGGCCTTTGCAGCCTTGGCCGGGCTGGGCCTGCGGGCCTACCCGCGCCACCCCTGGCATCTGGCCACCGGCCTGCTGGTGTTTGGCGGGGCCATCGAACTGGCCCAGGCCGCCACCGGCTGGCGCCATGGCGAATGGGGCGACTGGCTGGCCGACGCCGTGGGCCTGGCGGCGGGTACCGCGCTGGCCTGGCACGCACCACGCAGCGCACACTGACGCCTCCGTTTGATTTTAATTTGATAGCTATCAGCGCTTTACCATAAAGCGTTTGAGCCGCTTTTCACTACAAACAAAAACCGCCCACCCCCAGGTCAGGGAAGACTACTGCCGGCGCAGCCACAGGAAGAACCCCAGCGCGATCACGCCGAACAGCATGGGCATCCAGGACATCACCTGCTCCAGTGGCAGGGAGGGCCGCTGCCCCGACCACACATCGATCTGCACCCGCTCCAGCCGCAGATTGGCGGCAGCGGTGAACTCCACCACCGGCGTGCCCTTGCGGTCGACATCCAGGCTGACCGGGGTGGAGACCCCCACCAGCTCCACCGTCTGACCCGCGCGCACTCCTTTTTGGCCCATGCCGGGCATGGGCAGCTGCGTGGTTTTGCCGTCAAACACCCAGCCCGTCTGCATGCGCACACCCGCATCGCCGTCGGCCAGCGCCACCCCTGTGGCCCGAAGAACCAGGGTATACGGGCTGCCGGTCGAGGTCAGGTTCATGTCACGGCCGCTCCAGGTGTCGCTGGCGGGGTCGGTGCCGGGCCGCAGCTGGGCATTTTTTTCCTGCGTCTGGAGGAACCGCGCCAGGCCCTCGGCCGACAGTTCCTGGGTTTCCACCAGCTGCTGCCCCCACGCCACCGCACCCTCCTGCGCACGGGCTGGCGCCCCCAGCAACAGGGCCAGCAGGGCCAGGGCGGCCATCAGCCCCCCCCAGACGCGGCCGGGGCCACGGTTCATTGTCGATGCGTGCATGCGTTCCTCTTGGTTGGATGTCGGCCCGGCGGGCGGCGTGCTGCCGGGCACTTCTCGCGGCGCGAGTGTACCGAATGCAAAATGCCCGGAGCAGAATTTTCGCTACTTTATTGATAGCTATCAGCGCTTATCCATAAAGCGTCAATGGCCATTTACACTGATATTCTTTCAGACCGCCCCGCCCGGCGCTCGCGCAGCACCTGCGCCGCCCCATCGGCCACCAGCACGGCCACTGCGGCAAACACCAGCCCGTACAGGGGCTGCTGGCCCGGTGCAACGCTCTCGCCCAACACCAAGGCCACCAGTACCAGCAGCACGGGCTCCACATAGGTCAGCAGGCCGAACAGCCCCATGGGCAGCAAGCGGCTGGCCGCCATGTACAGCGCCAGCGCCACGGCACTCACAACGCCCAGCAAGGGCACCAGCACCCACAGCTTGGGGCTCTCGGCCACCAGCGGCAGGCTCGATGGCTCGCGCAGCACAAACCACAAGGCCACGGGCAGCATCAGGGCCATGTCGAGCCAGTGGCCTGCAAGCTGCTCGGTGCGCAAACGGCGGCGCAGCGCAAAGTACAGCGGGTAGCCCAGGGCCACGAGCGCGGTCTCCCACGATACCCCGCCCGCGCGCACCAGCTCGAACCCCACCCCCACCAGGGCCAGCCCGGTAGCCCAGCGGTGCGCGGTGGAGAGCCGCTCGCGGTACAGCACCCACCCGGCCAGCACCATCACCAATGGCAGCAGAAAGTAGCCCAGCGACACGGGCAGCGCACGCCCGTGCAGTGGCGCCCACATGAACAGCCACAGCTGCACGCCCAGCATGGCGCTGCTCAGCAGCAGGGCCGGAGCCAGCGCCGGGCGCGCGCGCACCCGCTGCCACAGCGCCCGCACCTGGGCGCCTTCGCCGCGCCACAGCAGCAGCACGGTGGTGAAGGGCAGCGTGCACAGCACGCGCCAGCCAAAAATCTCCTCGCCGCCCAGCGGCGCAAGGAAGGGCGAGAGGTAATAAATGGCGCCAAACAGGAACGAGGCGAGAACGGACGCAACAATGCCCTTGAACACGGCAGACAGGCTTTCAGGAAATCGGCAGGAAGGCCTCCGAGAACCGGAGGGCACGCGCCGCACGCAACCGACACGGCGGCACACGGCCTGGCGCACAAACGCCAACCCGGCATTGTCGGCGATGCCCGGCGCAACGGCCGAAAGTTATGCCCGCCCGTTGTGCAGCACCCTGTGGACAAGCGGGTGCACAAGGGCGCAAACCCACGTGTGCATTGGCTTTGCGCGGATTGCCACAAAAAGAGTCACACTGCACGCCGGGCCATCGTCAGGCGCACGCCCCTGTGCAACGCTACTGGGCGGTCCAGCCGCCATCCACCGGCAAGGACACCCCGGTGATGCCCGCCGCGGCATCGCTGCAGAGGAACACCGCCGCGTCGCCGATGCGCGCGGGGGGCAGCAAGGTCAGGTTGGGCTGCTTCTCGCGCAGCAGGTCGCGGATGCCCGCCTCGCGGTCACCGCCGTGCAGCGCGGCGCGTGCCTCGATCTGCGGCGCGATGATGGGCGTGTCCGTCCATCCGGGGCAGATGCAGTTGACCGTGATGCCCTGCGCCGCCGTTTCGAGCGCCACGCCTTTGGACAAGCCCACCAGCCCGTGCTTGGCCGCCAGGTAGGCCGCCTTGTGGACCGAAGCCACCAGGCCGTGCACCGAGGCAATGTTGACGATGCGCCCCCAGCCGCGTTCGCGCATGCCCGGCACGGCCGCGCGCATGGCCAGGAAGGCCGCCGTGAGGTTGACGGCGAGGATGGCGTTCCACCGGTCCAGGGGAAAGCTCTCGACCGGGCAGGTGTGCTGGATGCCCGCGTTGTTCACCAGAATGTCGGGCGAGCGCAGGGCCGCCGTGGCGCGCTCCACCAGCGCTCCGGCCGCTGCCGGATCCAGAAGATCGGCCTGCACATAGGCGGCCTGCACGCCATGCCGCGCTACCAGCGCCCGCGCCACCTCGGTGCCTGCGGCAGCGCCCTCGATGCCATGCAGGACCAGGTCGCATCCGGACGCCGCCAGCCGCTCGGGAATGGCCAGGCCGATGCCCTGGGTAGCCCCTGTCACCAAGGCGCAGCGGCGGGCGGAATGGGGGGTGT
>C687J35021_10001471_pt1 | contig 17895 bp, 16 predicted proteins | sample RifCSPhighO2_12_FD_35021 | JGI IMG/M metagenome (IMG submission 35021)
GCACGATCTCAGCGCTTTCGAGCTGATGGAGTTGCAGGCCGAACTGATCCGTTACCTGCCGGTAGCGCGGGCGTGGCTGGTGCGCAAGCACCTGCGTGAATTTCCCCGCCGCAGGGCTTACCTGCTTTTCGTCGAACTGCCGGGGCTGGACGACGAGGACTGCTTCGATCTGTGCCGTCGCCTGGAGCGCCAGCTCAGCCTGCCGGGGCCGGTGCTGGCGTTGTGGGCGGGCGAGTCACCGACGCTGGAAGACATCCGCCGCCATGCTGCCAATCCCGCATTCGTGCGCTGATACAGCCCTGGCCGGGGCCGGGAGGGACAAGGGTGGGACAATCACCCCCATGCATCCCAACGCCCTTCTGGAAGCCTGCTCCGAACTCGTCAGGCTCACCCTCACCTTCGAACACCCGGCCGATGCCGTGGTGTCCCGTTTTTTCCGCGACCACCGGGGTCTGGGTCAGCGCGAGCGCGCGGCCCTGGCCGAAACCGTCTATACCGTGCTGCGCAAAAAGCTGCTGTTCGACCACATGGCGCCGTCGGGCTCCGGCCCCAAAGAGCGACGCCTAGCCATCCTGGGCTTTGCCCACTGGCAGGATGAGGAGGCCCGGCGCACCAACCCCCAGGCCGTACACGGGCAACGTGACTTTTTACGTGCTGCCCTGAACGACCGTGAGCAGCAGTGGCTGGAACAATGCGACGCCGTGCAGGAGGGCGATCTGCTCGAACGCCACCGCCACAACCTGCCCGAGTGGCTGGCGCAGCCTCTCAAGGAACAACTGGGCAGTGACTTCTGGCCCCTGGTGCAAGCCCTTGCCAGCAGTGCCCCGCTCGACCTGCGGGTCAATATTTTGAAGGAAAAACGCGCTGAAGTGCAGAAGGAGCTTGCGCAAGCAGCTATTAAAACAGAAGCAACACCATATTCCCCCTGGGGCCTGCGCGTGGTGGGCAAGCCCGCGCTGGCCAAGCTGCCGGCCTTCGTGCGTGGCGCCATCGAGGTGCAGGACGAGGGCTCGCAGCTCCTGGCCCTGCTGCTCGACGCCAAGCGCGGCGAGATGGTGGTGGACTTCTGCGCGGGTGCGGGCGGCAAGACCCTGGCCATTGGTGCGGCCATGCGCAGCACCGGGCGCCTGTATGCCTTTGACGTGGCAGCGCACCGGCTCGATGCGCTCAAGCCCCGGCTGGCGCGCAGCGGCCTGTCGAACGTGCACCCGGCCGTGCTGGCGCACGAGCGAGACGAGCGCGTCAAGCGCCTGTCGGGCAAGATCGACCGGGTGCTGGTGGATGCACCGTGCTCTGGCCTGGGCACCTTGCGGCGCAACCCCGACCTGAAGTGGCGCCAGACGCCCCAGGCGCTGGAGGAACTGGTGGTCAAGCAGGCCGCTATCCTTGCCAGCGCCGCGCGCCTGCTCAAATCCGGCGGACGCCTGGTGTACGCCACCTGCAGCGTGCTGCCTCAGGAAAACGAGGCCATCGCCGAGGCCTTCGCGGCGGCGCACCCCGACTTTGTGCCGCTTGATGCCGGTGAACTTCTGACCCAGCTCAAGGTGATTGATGCCGCCAGCCTGTGCAGCGGTGGCGAGACCGGCAGCCGCTACCTGCGCCTGTGGCCACATCGCCACCAGACCGACGGTTTCTTCGCCGCCGTCTGGCAGCGACGCTAGGCGCAATGCTTTGGAGGATTTGCGCCACACCAGGGCCAACAAAGGGTTACATCTCTTCCCCAAGGGCGCTGCAATGCACTATCATTTTCAAGATTTGCATCTAAACCATTGATTTAAAAAGAATTTACTTTGTCTTCTCTCTACCTGGATCACTTTCGGCTGAGTGAAGCTCCGTTTGGCATCACGCCCAACGGTAAATTCTTTTTCGAGGGACAGGCGCGCGGGGCCATTCTGGAGGCGCTGCACCATGCGGTGCTCGATGACGACGGCATCATCACCGTGGTGGGTGAGGTGGGCAGCGGAAAGACCATGCTGTGCCGCATGTTGGCCGATCGTCTGCCGCGCGATCGGGTCGATCTGGTCTACCTGGCCAATCCCTCCTTCGGGCCGCGCGAGATTCTGCAGTCCATGGTGGCCGACTGGGGGCTGAAAGTGCCCGCAGGCCAGCCGCTGGTGCTGTCCATCCAGGCTGCCTTGCTGGAGCGCCACGCCCAGGGCCGCCGTGCCGTGGTGCTGATCGACGAGGCACAGGCCATGCCGCCTGAGTCGCTCGAAGAAGTCAAGCTCCTGTCCAATCTGGAAACGGCGCAACGCAAACTGTTGCAGATCGTGCTGTTCGGGCAGCCTGAGCTTGACGAACTTCTGGCACGGCCCCGCCTGCGCCAGGTGCGCGATCGTGTGGTGCACCGCTTTGAATTGCAACCCCTGAATGCGTCCGAGGCTACCGCCTACATCGACCACCGCTTGCGTCGCGCGGGCTGGCAGGGAGGGGCGCTGTTCGAGTCTCGGGCGCTGCGTGAGCTGGTCGAGGCCTCGGGCGGCCGTATCCGGGCTATTCATCTGCTGGCTGACAAGGCGTTGCTGGCCGGCTTTGCGCAAGGGGCCCGGCAGATCGGGCGGGCGCATGTGCAGATGGCGGTGGCCGAATTCCGTGCCGGCGTACCAGCTGTACGCGGGGCGTTTGCGCCGACGGGCCTGCGCCAGCGGGTGCTGCCCTGGCTGGCCTTGGGCCTGGGTGGCCTGGGGGCTGGGCTTGCCGTGGGCTATGGCCTGGGACAGCACTACAGTGCCAGCGCGCCAGCCGCTGCGCTGGTGCAGGAGGCCGCCGTTCGGAAGGACTCCGTCGAACCGGCGCCGCCGTCCGCACCGGCGGCGTTGGCTGCAGAGCCATTGGCCCCGTCTCCGGCATCGGCACCAGTGGCGACGCCGGTTCCGGAACCCGAGCCGGGTGTCGGCGAGATGGCCGGGGCGGTTGTTGTGGCGTCTCCGCAGCCTTCTCCGGTGGTGTCGGCGGCATCGCTTGCCGGTCCAGCAACGGCTTCGCTGGCAGCGCGCTATGGTCATTTGCCTGTGCCTTTGCGTGATGCCGTGCAGCAGACGCGTGCCGTGTTTGATGACCCGGCCCAGGAATTCTGGGTCTTGCAGATCGGAATTGCCGGGGACGCGGCCGGTGCCCTGCGTCTGATGGACCGTGCCCGGGAAGCCGGAGCCGAGTCCTGGGTCCATGACCGGATGTACCCCAGCCAGCACGGTGGCCATGCAGTGCTTTGGGCCGTGTACATGGGGCGGTATGCCTCCCGGGAGCAGGCGGTGCAGGTGTTGCAAAACCTCCCGGCCCCAGTCAAGGCACATCGCCCCATGGTTCGCACATTGAGCCGCCTGCGCGCCGAGACCTATCCCGAGCGTGCGCCTACATGACAAGCATCACCATCATGATTTCCTCGATTTATCGGTTGCATATACCTGCCCGGCTTGCGGATCGGCGCGGTTCCGGTGGCATGCTGCGTTTCCCTTCCCGTCTGGGGGGGCTGCTGGCACTGGCCCTCGCTGGCTGTGCGGCTGCGCCGCCGGCTGCCGGGCCGGGCCATCTGCGGCCTGACACCGTGGCGCCGGGCAGGCCGCCAGCGCTGGTCGATGCGCCGTTGCTTCCCCCTCCCCCGGCCAGCGTGGGGCGCGCACGGGCCGAGCTGTTTTCGGTCAGCGTGCACAACGTGGATGTCCGCAACCTGCTGTTCGCCATTGCCCGCGATGCGCGCCTGAACCTGGACGTGCACCCTGATCTGGCAGGTACTGTGAGCATCAACGCCATCGACCAGACCCTGCCAGAGATCCTCGACCGCGCGGCCTTGCAGGTGAACATGCGTTACGAGATGGAAGGGCGCAACCTGTTTGTCATGCCTGACTCACCGGTGCTGCGGCACTACCGGGTTGATTACCCCAATGTGGCACGCGAGGCCCGCAGTGCGGTCAATGCGAGTACCAGCATTGGCGGGGGTGGAGGGGCGGGAGCGTCCGGGGGCAACAGCTCCAGCAGTTCGCTGAGCAACACCTCCAACAACAAGTTCTGGGAGACGCTGACGCAAAATCTGCGCGACCTGCTGCGCGAGACCGACAAGCTGGTGCCTGAAGGTGCCGAGGGTGGCGTTGCCACCGTGCCTGCCGCAACTGCGCCAGCTGCACCGGCCATCCCGTCATCGGGCGCCGCTCCGGCGGCGCCTGTGGCGGCACAACCTCCGGCACGGTTCCGCGAGTCGGCCTCTGTCATTGCCAATCCTGAGTCGGGCGTCATTTCGGTGCGCGCCACCTACCGCCAGCACATGCGGGTGCGCGAATTCATGGACCGGGTCATGGCCAGCGCCGGTCGGCAGGTCATGATCGAGGCCACCATCGTCGAGGTGAATCTTTCCGACGAATACCAGCAGGGCATCAACTGGTCTCTGTTTCGCAATGGTCTGCCGCTGCTGCAGTTGGGGCCTGCGGGCACGTCCATGCCGTCGGGCGTTCCGGTTAGTGGCGTCATCCCCAGCATGGCGAATTTCACGCCTTCGTATACCCGCGTTGGGGCCAATAACACCATGCAGTTGTTTGCGGCGCTGCGGTTGCTGGAGTCGTTTGGCAATACCAAGGTGCTCTCCAGTCCCAAGATCAGTGCGCTGAACAACCAGTCGGCACTGCTCAAAGTGACGGAAGAACTGGTGTATTTCACCCTCAAGGCCGACCTCACCCCGGGCCAGGGGGGGGCAGCAGGCACTTTCACGCTCACCTCCACGCCCAATTCCGTATCGGTTGGCCTGGTCATGAGCGTGATGCCGCAGGTGGGGGAGGGTGACCAGGTCACGCTCATCCTGCGGCCCACGCTCTCGCGCGTGATCGGCTATGTCGAAGACCCGGCGGTGCCCATCTATCTGGCGCAGGCGCGCTCGGGGGGGGCCAATATCGCCGAGGTCAGCAGCCGAATTCCGCAGATCCAGACGCGCGAGATGGAGTCCGTCATCAAGGTGCGCTCGGGCGACATTGCCGTGCTCGGAGGCCTGATGCGTGAGGATGCCTCCACCAGCACCGACCAGACCCCTTTCGTCGGCAGCGTGCCGGGGCTGGGAGAGTTGTTCAAATACAAAAAGCGCAACAATACCAAGAGCGAACTGGTCATCTTCCTGCGCCCCACGGTGGTCACCAGTGCCAGCCTGACGGGGGACTACCAGTCCCTCGAGCCTCACCTGAGTGAAGCGCTGCGCCCCATGCCTGAGCGCATGCAGAACCCACTGAATGCCGAATCGGGCGCGAGGAGCAAGCCGTGAGTCTGCTGCTTGATGCCCTTCAGCGCAGCGAAAAACGTCCGCTGTCTCTGGCGCCCACCGACGATCCCGCTGTGGCGCAGGCGCCCTCCTCACCGGCCGAGCCCACCCCCACGGCGGGAGCTTTTGCGCCGGTGGGCGGTGCCCAGCCCCCTGTCGCGCCCCCCATTGCAGCAACCCCTGCACACGGGGCGGCCGCGGTGGTGACGGCAGATACGGCCCGCCAGGCGGCGCAGGCCATGGTGGGCACTGCTGCGTCTGGACACGCGTCGGCGTCCATACCCGCCCCGCAGGCGCGGGTGCGCAGGCTTGTGGCGGCATTGCTTGGCGGCATTTTTCTGGCCGTGGTGACATGGTTCGGCTGGCAGTACTGGCAGACCACTCAGACGTCCATGGTGCTGGCCGCGCCGTCCGTGCCGCAGCCCGTGGGAGAGGGCGCAGGAGCACTGCTGTCTGAGCAGGCGGCTGGGCCCGCCGCCGACGCGGCCTCTGCTGCTGACACGATGCCATCCGAGGGGGTGCTTGCTACGGCCACGCCGGTTCCTGCCGAATCCGGGGCGATGGCTCTCGCCGCGCATAACAATGCGGTTTCAACGCCAGACCCGTCCAGTTCCGCACCAGGGGCCCGCCCGCGCGCAGCGACGCCAGAGGAGCCTTCGCCGCGCCGGGCACCGGCCGTGGCTGCAGCACAAGCGTCCGTTGCGCCTACGCAGGAGGCGGGTCAGCCGGTGCAGCCGCCTTCTGCGCCCCGCAGTCGTGCGGCCACTGCTGAGCGCAAGGAGGCCGTGGCACAGTCCCGGCCTGCCAGCCCCCTGCTGGTGCGTTCCGAAGCCCAGCGACACCTGCAAAATGCCTGGACTGCGCTGGGCCAGGGCGATGTGGTGCGCGCCCAGGCCCTGTACCAGCAGGTGCTGGCCGAGCGGCCCGATGACCCCGATGCCACCCTGGGCCTGGCGGTGGCCCTGCACCGCCAGCGCCAGCTTGAACCGGCGTGGATGGCCTACCAGCGCAGCCTGCATCTTTGGCCCGACAACGAAACCGCGCGCACCGGGCTGCTGTCCATCCTGTCCGAGTCCGATCCGGCCACTGCCGAAAGCCGCTTGCAGGAGTGGGTGCAAACCCGTCCCCGGGATGCGGCTGCGCAATCTGCCCTCGGCAATCTGCTGGGGCGCCAGGGCCGCTGGGCCGATGCCCTGGGTCCGTTGACTCTGGCACAGTCGCTGGCGCCCGAGCGTGCTGCACACGCCTACAACCTGGCGGTGGTGCTGGACCAGTCGCGCCGTTACGCAGAAGCCTTGCGCATGTACCGTCTGGCTTTGCAGATCGGTGGCACGGGCATCCCCGTGAAATCCATTGAACACCGTCTGGATGACTTGCAGGAGCAGCTTACCCGATGAACGCTACCGCCGCCCCCACCCTTCCCATGGCTGCTCCGCCCATGCGCCTGGGTGACCGCCTGCAGCACATGGGCCTGGTTTCGGCCGATCAGATCCAGATTGCCCTGCTGGAGCAGAGAAAAACCGGCAAGCAACTCGGTGATGCCCTGATTGCCCTGGGCTTCGTGACCGAGGAGGCCATGCGCGAGGCGCTGGGCCAGACGCTGGGGCAGCAGACCATCCAACTGCAGTCCGTGCTGGCCGATTCGCAGGCCCTCCAGCGACTGCCCAAGGCCATGGCCACACGGTTCCAGGTGTTCCCTGTGTCGTTCTCGCCCGAGACGCAAACCCTGGTGCTGGCCAGCCCGAAGCCCAACGACATCATTGCCGCCGACCAGATCCGGGCCCATGTGGGCCTGGGGGTCAGTATCTCGTGGCGCCTGGCCAGCGCAGCCGATGTGCTGGCCGCCATCGACCAGTTCTATGGTTACGAGCTGTCCATCGACGGCATCATTCATGAGATCGAAACTGGCCAGATCGACATGGCTTCGCTATCGCAGGGGCAGGGCGGCTACAGCCACCCGGTGGTGCGGCTGGTCGATGCCATGCTCTCGGATGGTGTGCACAAGCTGGCCTCGGATATCCACTTCGAGCCCGAAGGCCAGTTTTTGCGCATCCGCTACCGAATCGATGGTGTGCTGCGTCAGGTGCGCGTGCTGCATGGACGCTACTGGTCGGCCATGCTGGTGCGCCTCAAGCTGGTGGCAGGCATGAACATTGCCGAAAGCCGCGCGCCGCAGGATGGCCGCGTTTCGCTGTCGATCGGCGGGCGCAATGTGGATTTCCGGGCCGCCGTGCAGCCCACCATCCATGGCGAGAACTTCGTGCTGCGGGTGCTCGACGCCAAGCGCGGCATCGTGGACTACGACAAACTGGGTCTGACCGACCGGCAGTACGACATCCTCAACCTGATGTTGGCGCGCCCCGAGGGAATCATCCTGGTGACCGGCCCCACGGGCTCGGGCAAGACCACTACGCTGTATTCCGTCCTCAGCCACATGAATGAGGAAAGCGTCAATATCATGACGCTGGAAGACCCGGTGGAATACCCCATCACCCGTATCCGGCAGACATCCATTTCCGACGGCAGCAAAATTGATTTTTCTGATGGCGTGCGATCTCTGATGCGCCAGGATCCGGACATCATCCTTGTGGGCGAGGTGCGCGACAAGGATACGGCCGAGATGGCCTTTCGCGCCGCCATGACGGGCCACCAGGTGTTCTCCACCTTGCACACCAATTCGGCGCTGCGCAGCTTTCAGCGTATCAAGGACCTGGGCGTATCGCCCGAGGTGATGGCGGGCAACATCATCGGCATCATCGCGCAGCGCCTGATACGGCGTTTGTGCAGCCACTGCCGCGAGCCTGTGGAGGTGGTGCCCGGTGGCATCGAGGCGCGGCTGATGGGCGACGGGGCTCTGGGCCGTACCGTCTACCGCCACCATGCAGGTGGTTGCGAGGCCTGCGATTTTCAGGGGTACAAAGGGCGTCTGGCCATTATGGAACTGCTGCGCATGGACAGTTCCATCGACGAACTTGTGACGCGCAACGCCACGCAGGGGGAGCTGACAGCCCATGCGCTGGCCAACGGTTTCACCCCCATTGCCGAGGATGGCCTTCGCCGGGTGCTAGAAGGCATCACCAGCATCGAAGAGGTCGGCCGCGTGGTCGATCTGACCGTGCGGTTGGCGGGGTAGGAGCAGCCTGCATGCCCCGATTTCGCTACCGTGCCATCAATGCTGCCGGTGAAATTGTCAAAGGCGACGTCACCGCGCTGCACGATGCCGACCTGCAGGCGCAGTTGCGCGCTGCCGGACTTTCACTCATCCGTGCCAGCAAGTTGCGCCAGCGCCGCCTGCGCCTTTCGAGTCTGCCTGCACGTGAACTCATCAACCTGCTGTTTCACATGCAGATGCTGTTGCGTGCGGGTGTGCCCATCATCACCGCGCTGCAGGACCTGCGTGATGGTGCCGACAGCCTGGAACTGCGCCAGGTGGCCGCCAGTCTGATGGACCGCATCCAGAACGGCAGCACCCTGGCCGATGCCATGGCCGCCGACCCGGGTATTTTTTCCGAGGTCATGGTGCATCTGGTGCACTCGGGTGAAGTCACCGGCCAGCTGGCCGAGGTGATGGAGGAGCTGGTGCGCTCGCTCAAGTGGCAGGCCGAACTGGCGGCGCAGACCAAGAAGTTGCTCATGTATCCGGCCTTCGTCACCGTCACCATCACCGGGGTGGTGGTGTTTCTCATGGTGTACCTGGTGCCCCAGCTGGTCAGCTTTATCCGTAACATGGGCCAGGAAATTCCATTCCAGACGCGCCTGCTGATTTGGTTGTCCGAGGCCTTTGTGGGCTACTGGTGGATCATCCTGCCCGCGCCGGTGGTGGCTGTCATGGCGCTGGCGGCGGCGGCGCGGGCCAATGAACAGGTGCGCTACAAGCTTCACGAGATTCTGCTGGCCATTCCCGCGCTGGGACCCGTCATCAAGAAAATCATCCTGGCGCGGCTGACCGACAGTTTTGCACTCATGTACCGCACCGGCATTCCGGTGATCGAAGCGCTGGGCTATTGTGAAAAAATCACCAGCAACCTGCCCGTGCGCCGGGCCTTGGTGCGTGCCCGCGACCGCATTGCCAATGGTGCCTCCATCAGCGATTCCTTTGCGATGGAGAACCTGTTTCCTTCGCTCGTGGTGCGCATGCTGCGCGTGGGCGAGGCCACCGGGGCGCTCGATGAGGCGCTGTCCAACGTCAGTTATTTCTTTACCCGTGACATCGATGAATCCATCGGGCGGGTGCAGGCACTGATCGAACCCGTGCTTACCGTCGTGCTGGGCCTGATCCTGGGCTGGATCATGCTGGCCGTGCTCGGTCCCATCTACGACACCATCTCCAAGATCCGGACATGAAACACCTTGCGCACGCCAGTTCCGGGCTGCTGCTGGTGCAGCCCCTGCTGGCCCAATGGCACGATGCCGCAGGCCATGAACTACCCCTGCCGTTCGGGCCAATGGAACCGGTTCGTGTGGTGGCCGACCTGATTGAGGAAACCCATGTCCGCATCGAGGTTCCGGGCCTCATGGGGGCGGACCGCAGCAGCTTCATTCAGGTGCAGCTCCAGTCCCTGCTGCCCGATGTACCCCTGCGCGCCACCTGGCAAGGCGCTGCCCAGCAGCCGCTGTTGCCCAAGCCCTTTGCACTGCATGCCGTGGGTGTGGCATCAGCCACCCTCAACGAGTTGCTGGCCCAGCAGGTGCATCAGCAGCGCCCTGTGGTGGGTGTCTGGACTTTGAGCTATCTCATGGCGCGCTGGGCGGGCCGGCAAAAGCACCTGCCAGGCACCGGCTGGCTGTTCCTGTGCCTGGGGTTGCCTTATGGCATGCGCATGGTGCTGTTGCATGACCGCATCCCCGTGTTTTCGCGCCTGTTGCTTGATACCCACCCTGCCCAGCAGGCCCTGGAACTGGGGCAAACCCTTAAATACCTGGTGGACACCCGGGTGATCGAACGCATGGATACACCGGGCATCCTGCTCATGCAGCCCACGCCGGACCTGGAAGAAGCCGTGCAGGCGCAGGGGCGCACACTGCTGCCGACGGCAGTGGCCCGCGATCCGCGTGGGGTGTTGGCCGAGGTTCTGGCCCTGGCCGATGCCCGTGCGCCCGGGCAACTGGCCTCGGTGGAGCAGCGGCGCTACAGCATGGCCAGCCAGACACGCAAGACCCTGCACTGGATCGGTGGTGTTCTGGCGCTGTCCGTTGCGGCTGGTCTGGTGCTGCAAGGGCGCGCTGTACAGGGTCAAAGGGAACAAGCCCTTCAGTGGCAGCACCAGGCGACCGAAGCAGAGCGTGCGGCGCAGGACTTGCGCGCACAACTTGCGGCCAGCGGTACCAATGTTGCCCTGCTGCGCCTGACCATGCAGGTGCAGCAAAGCCAATTGCAGAGGGGAGTCGACCTGCCCAAGCCGCTGTGGCTGCTGGGGCAACTGATGCAGTCGTATCCCCAGGCCCAATTGCAAAGCACAGAAATCACCCTGCAACCGCAGGCCTGTGCCGCAGCACAAGGAGCGCAAGCCTTACCACCGTCCGCGACCGACGCCACCGGAGGGGATCAGGCCTCTTTGCTGACCGAATGGAACTTTGAAATCCAGCCCGCGGTAGGGCTTTTTCCTCGTGAGCGTCAAGCCATGCTTGATGGCCTGGCCGCACGCGTCCAGGCCTGGCCAGGCTGGACGGTTCAGACCAACCCGGTGCAGGTAGAAAGTGGCTCTGCCATCGTGGGCGGATCATCAGGCGCCACCGAATCCCTCGGTAGCTGGCGCTGGTGCCTGGTGCCCAGTGCCCAGGGGCAAGACCTCGCAGCACCCGGAGTTGCAGGAGCCACCCGATGAACATGCAACCGTTCCGAACCCATGTGTTTCCGTTGGTGCGGCCCCTGGCGATGCGGTGGGGTGCGGTGCTGCTGCTGCTGGCCCTGTCCTGGGGCGCACTTCTGGGGGTACAGCGTGTGTACCAGCCCGGCTGGCAGAACGCGCAGGCCCAGGCCCAGGCTGCGCAGGCGCAGTGGGACGAGGCACGTGCCGAGCAGGACGACCTTACGGCCCACCGTGGCCGTTTCGAACAGCTCCAGGCCGCTGGCCTGGTGGGCGCAGACCCACGCGCCATCTGGGTTGATGACCTGCTGCGCACCGCGCGCGAGCAAGGCCTGCAGGAGCGTATCGCCTTTGCCCTGGCGGCGCCCCAGGGGGTGGACATTGCCGGGGCTGACACTGCGTCTGCCCAGGTCAAGCGCCACGTGCTCGAATACAGCCTGAGCCGTGTGCACGACATCGAGGCCCTGCAGTTCATGCAGCGCTTTCACCACGACCATGCGCTCGTTTCCCGGCCCATGGCGTGCAGGCTGGAGTTGCCCACGGCCGAGGGCCTGACGGTGCGCTGCCGTGTCAACTTCCTGCACATTGACCCTGCTCCGGCGGGTGACCACAATCAGGGCTCTTGAGCCTGTCCATGAAAAACGCTGTACGTACCGTCATCACTGCCGCCCCGGCCTGTGTGCTGGCCACTGCGGCATGGGCGGCGTCTGCTGCTCCGCAGGACTCCCTGGCAACGGGCGACGCCGCGCAGGCCTGGCCGCGCCTTTTTTACAACGCCGCGCAGCGCCAGGCCATAGAAAAGGCGCGCATCCCTTTGGTGTCCGAGTCTCCAACCGAAGGCGGCAACGGGCCAGCCGTTCCGGCCATCGACCCCCGATTTGTCCTGCAGGGCATGGCACAGGGTCGCCGCGGCGCCAGTGCCTGGATCAATGGGGAAATGCTGGGACAGGGCGAAACCATTGCCGGCCGTACCGTGCAGATCGAACCCCAGGGGGTGCGGTTGCGCCAGGCTGGCCAGCCCGACATTGTTCTGCGCCCGGGCCAGCAAGGCTCCACAAACGATTCGGCCGTGCAAGACCTTGTGCCCCCAGATTCATTTCATAAGAAATAAGGATCTAGCCCTTTATTGATAAGCGACAACAGCTATTGAATTAATAGTATGAAATTGACCGGCAACCCCTATCGCCCTGTGGCCGCCGCAGCGGGCTTCACCCTGGTCGAAATGGCCCTGGTACTGCTTATCGTGGGCTTGCTGGCAGCCGTTTTTCTGCCCGCCACCAACACCATGCTGGAGAACAGCCGCCGCAAGGAAACGCGTGCCAAGCTCGAAGCGCTGGAGCAGGCGATGGTGCGGTTTGTGATGGCCAACGGGAGGCTGCCATGTCCGGCAGACGGTAGCCTGGCGCCCGGCAATGCCGAGCAGGGCCTGGAGCAACCCCATCCCGGAACGGCCGCCTGCACGGTGCCTGCGCTGACAAACGGCGTGGTGCCATGGCGCACCCTGGGGTTGGCGCAAGGCGACGCCACGGACGCCTGGAATACCCTGGTCACCTACCGTGTCTGGGCGGGTGCTGCCGTGGCGGCAGATGCGCTGACACAGGCCAATGGCATGAATATGAACTGGGATCCGGCGACGCAAAATGCGCAGATTCAGGGTTTCTTGCAAGCCAGGGGTTTTAGGATGTGCAGCGCCAGTCCGTGCGTTGCGGGTGCCGCTGCAGAACTGGCCACCCGCACCAATATGACCGGAGCCGCCTATGTGCTGATCAGCCATGGAGCCAACCGTGTGCACGGCTTCAGTACCGATGGTATCTATCTTGCCGCCGCGAACGGTCCGGGGCCAGGCACACTGGAAGACATCAACCGCAACACATTGGCCACCCGTATAGCTGCGCCGAATGATTTCTACATCGATACCGAGTTGGCAGAAAATCCGGTGGCCTACTACGACGACCTTGTGCTGCGGCCTACTGTCATGGCGGTGGCCATGGCAGCGGGGCTGGGTCCGCGCAAGCCCTGACGGACAGCACCATGCACAGACCAGCCTGCACTCCGCCGGAAACAATCGAGGCCCGTGCCATGCGGCATCGCTCGAGGCAAACCGGAGGCGCCGTGCTGGCGGTGGTGGTGTCGCTGCTGGTCGTGGCAGCCGCCACATTGGCCATCCGTATGGCGAGCCAGATTGCTGACAAGACTGAGCAGCATCAATTGACGCAGGAGCGTTTGCAGCGCATTCAGGTGGCCTTGCATGCCCATGTGGCCAGCCATGGGCGTCTGCCCTGTCCGGCCAACGGTTCTGTGGACACCGGCCAGGCGGACCCGGTCGGCGCGGCTCCGGTTTGCACTTCTCCCGATGGAACGGTGCCCTGGATGAGTCTGGGGCTGTCGGCCGAAGAGGCACGGGATGCCTGGGGGCGCAAAATTTCCTACCGTGTCTACGACGGTGCCAGCGGTCTGACGCAGGCAGGTGGTGCGGACATGACGGCATGCGACACAGTGGAGCCTGCCCCGGTGGCTCCAGTAGCCCCTGGCTTCCTCTGCACTGCGGCCCATGATGTGCTTCCGGGGCCGGGGGGCGGAACCTTTCTCGACCCCGTCCTGCGTTCAGGTCTTACCGTCCGGGTCGCTGGTACGCTGCAGACCCAGATGGCCTGGGTGCTGGCCAGCCATGGTGCCAGCGGCATGGGCGCGTGGCTGCCAGGGAGTAGCCGGATGGGGGTGCCGACGAGTGCGGATGAACTGGCCAATACCCAGCCCCCTCCAGCCATATCTGTGCAACGCGAAGAAAATACCGTCGATCTGGACCCAGCCACCGCTGCCACGCACTTTGACGACCTCCTGAGGTTCGAGTCCATTTCCCAGCTTATCCATGCGGCGGGCCGGGGGGCGAGGAATTGGCCTGAGACGGTGCCCCCGCCGCCCGCGAGTGGCATCAACCTCACTTCCGGGCTGCTGGAGAGCGCCGGGGTGCATTTTTCGGGCCGCGATTCCAACACTTCGATGATCACTGTGGACGGGGGAAGCGTGGGCACGGTGACGATTGCGTCCAGTGTCGGTGACATTTCTCGCAACAGTGTGCCCAGCGGGACTGGCATTGGCGCATGCACCATCGGCTGTGGCAATGACAGCAACTCCAGCCTGAATGCTCCTGAGTCCCTCAGCTTCAAGCTCAATACGTCAACAGCCGAAAAATTTGCCCTGGGCCTTCTGGGCCTGAACAGTACGCCGACCACCGTGGCCGTATCGCTCACGTTCAAGCGCAGTGGTGCCGTAGTAGGGGGGCCGGTAACCTATTCGGTCATGGTGACCGATGGGCCGCTGGCAGGACCCCAACTCACCAATCTCATGCCTGCACCCCCGGCGGTATTTGATGAGGTGGTGGTACAGCCTGTGGGAAGTTCACAGTTTTTTGTGGCCCACATCCGCTTTTGCACTGCAGCAGAAAACTGTAACTGAGGGCTCCCATGGCCTTCAGGACACTTTATGCCCCAGGATTTTGAAGATTCCGCCTATGCCCGCATCAGCATGCACCGGGCATTGCGCAGCCGCAAAACACGCCGCCGCTGGCAGCAGTTTGTGGGCATTCTGATGTTGCTGGCGGGGTACATGAGTCTGGCCGTTTCGGCAGATACGGCCAGCGAGTGGCTGCTGCTGCGGGTAGTGTGTGGTTTTGGGTTGTTGTTTGCCGGATTCGTCGTGGCCATCGGCCCGACGGTGTCGGCCATTCTGGGGGACCATGACTGAGGCATCACATAACCTGCCCCCGGTGGGCCAAAGCGTAGAGTGTTCCGTACTGTGGGTTGAGGACGATCCCGTGCTGTCCGACTGGGTCGCACAGTCGCTGCAGGACGATGGCTGGAATGTGCTGGTAGCCCACAACCGCCACGATGCACTAAGCAAGCAAGAGCTAGAGGTGCCCAAGGGTGCTGCCTGTCTGGCCATTCTTGATCTGGGCCTTCCGCCCCGTCCCAGCCGCCCCGACGAAGGGCTGCAGTTGCTGGCAGAACTGGTGATGCGCTGGCCCTTGCTGAATGCCATTGTGCTGACAGGCCAGAACGAGGTGGCGGTGGGTCAGCAGGCGGTGCATGCCGGAGCCTTTGACTTCCTGGCCAAGCCGGTGTCGCTGGCTGTGCTGCGCCAGGCCCTGCAGCGCGCTGCCTGGTTTGCGCAGCGCCAGCAGGAGTTACTGGCCCAGGGGCGGCTGCACCTGTCTGTTTCGGCCGAACTGTCGGAGGGCGTGCGTGAGGCCAGTGACCAGGTGGCCGAGCAGCTCATTCGCCATGTGCTGGGCTGTAATGGCTTCAACGTGACAGCTGCTGCACGTACGCTGGGCCTGGAGCGGGAACAGCTTTACTACCACATGAAAAAATTCGGTATCCAGCGCCAGAGTTTCACCGATCCTTCGGACTCGCCATGAACCTGCTGCCGTGGCTGCTGGTTGCCGTTGGTCTGGTAATGTTGCTGGCGGCTTCGGCCGTATGGCACCGGGGGCAGCGTATTCGCCAGTGCATTGCCCAGTTGCTGGCACTGCCGGCCGACATGCACCCGCTGCGCTGGCCTGAGCGTGCGCGCCCGGTGCTGCAGCGTGCCGGTATTACCGGGTTGCAATGGCAAGGCCAGTGGTTTGGTGACGCGGTGCAGGGGCACTGGGGTCAGCCTGCTGCGCCGCACTGGCTGAGTCAGACACTCCATGCCGGGCCCGATTGCCAGATTGAACTACGCTGGGCCGATGTGGCCCGTACCGACGAGGCGCGGGCCCTGGCACTGGCGGTGGTGGATGTTTTCGCGCAGACCTGGCTTTCACGCATGCGTGAGCGCACCCAGACCGTGGCCGTCGCACTGGCCCAGCGCGCGCATGTGCATCTTTACTGGCAGCACGACATGCGCAACCTGGCGCAGTGGGTGGGGCTGCTGGCCGAGGAGTTTGGCGCGGCCACGCCCGAGCAGTTGCCCCGTCTGGCCGCGCGGCTGCAGCGGCAGGCGCCGCTGGCGCACGCACGTGCCCGCAAGCTGCTGGAAGCTACCGAACGCGCGCAAGAGCCAGCTATGGCCGAAAGAAGTGCCAGCCCAGAAGATGTGGAAAAGCCGCCTGTGGAAGTGCAGGCACTGGTGCAGAACGCCGCTGAACTGGCCGGACTGTCCATCGCGTCCGAGTGGCACCATGCATCCGGGACAGCGCCAGCAAGCCCCTTGATGGTGCCCGACGTCGTGGCCCAGGCGCTGGAGCGTGCGCTGGACAATATCTTTTCCAATATCGCCCGCGACCCTGTGGCTCGTCATGGCGGCCACCCCATGCGTTGTGTCTGGTCCGCCACAGAGGGGCGCTTGCAGGCAGAACTGCATACGCCGCAGCTTTCCACGCCCTGGCCACGAAGGGCTTTTGAGCCGCTCAAGTCCACTTCCGGCTCTGGCATGGGTCTGTACCAGGCCCGGCGCAGCCTGCGTGATGTGGGGGGGGACCTGCATGCGCACAGTGGCGCTGGGGGTGTGGTGTTTGGTGTGCTGTTGCCTGGGTCAGGTGGGGTGCAGCGTCAATAAATTTGACTGGGCCGGGCTGCTACGGATGTGCACAATGGTTTTCAGGTGGTGGCCAAGGGGTCGCCCGATTTGTGTAACAGGAGACCCATATGAAATCTTTCCCCATGCGCCGCTCACGACGCCAGGCCCAGTCCGGCTTCACGCTGGTCGAAATCGCCATTGTTCTGGTCATCATCGGCCTGCTGCTGGGCGGCGTGCTCAAAGGGCAGGAGCTGATCGAAAATGGGCGCGTGAAGAGCGCTGCCAATGATGTGAATGGTATTTCGGCGGCCTATAACAGCTACCTTGACCGTTATCGCAAGCTGCCGGGGGATGATGGACCCGCTGCCACCCTGGCAGCCCGGGGCGCTGGCTGGGCGACTGTGACGGCGGGTAGCAACAACGGTGTGGTGGCGGTCACTGCTGCCCAGACCTTTACTGGTGGCGGTGAAGCGACGGCCTTCTTCCAGCAATTGCGTGCCGCAGGCTTTATCACGGGCAATCCTGCCGATGCAGGAGCCAACGCTCCCCCGGTGAATGCGTGGGGCGGCCGTCTGGGCGTTACCAATGCAGCGGTGCAAGGGCGCCCTGTGGCTCGCTTGCTCACTTGCCTGGGCAATGTGCCGGGCAAGGCGGCGGCGGCGCTTGATATCCAGTTGGATGACGGCAACCCGGCCCAGGGATCGTTCCGTGCAACGATCGGTACCAATAATGTTGTTCCAGCTGGTGCACCGGCAGCCTATAGCGAAGACCAGACCTACACCGTCTGCCGCGACCTGGGCTGATGTCCGCAGCGCCCTCCGGGGCGCAGGCTTTGCCCCATGCCCGCTCGCCCCACTGGCCAGCGGGCTTTTTCATGGGCGCGAAATAAAAGAACGCGTGCAAAAAAACCGCCGGGCTTGCGCCGGGCGGTTTTTGGCAAGGAGCCTGGGCTGAATTACTTCAGCTTCATTTCCTTGTATTCGACGTGCTTGCGTGCCTTGGGATCAAATTTCATGATCAGCATCTTTTCGGGCATCGTCTTCTTGTTCTTGGTCGTGGTGTAGAAGTGACCGGTACCCGCAGTGGATTCCAGCTTGATCTTGTCGCGTCCGCCTTTGCTTGCCATGGTGTTTCTCCTTAAGCCTGGCCACGTGCGCGCAGGTCTGCGAGCACAGAATCAATACCGTTCTTGTCGATCAGACGCAGACCGGCGTTGGAGATGCGCAGGCGCACCCAGCGGTTTTCGCTTTCCACCCAGAAACGGCGGTATTGCAGGTTCGGCAGGAACCGGCGCTTGGTTTTGTTGTTGGCGTGGGAAACATTGTTCCCGACCATGGGCTTCTTGCCCGTTAC
>C687J35021_10001472_pt1 | contig 17891 bp, 25 predicted proteins | sample RifCSPhighO2_12_FD_35021 | JGI IMG/M metagenome (IMG submission 35021)
AAGCCGGCCCCTGCCGATCTGGGGTTGAAAATTCCCAGCCGGCAGGACGAATCCAGCTTGAACTTGGCTTCGTTCTCCTTTCTCTGCTTGGGGCTGTTCTCCCCATACAACACTGCAGGGTTGTACTTCTCGTACCGCTTTTGAAAGTTGCGGATAGTTTCCTGAAAGTTGCAGAAAAGAATCAGCTTGCTTTCTGACAAGTCAATGCCGTCGATGATGTCCTCTATCGTTCCGGTAATCCGGTTTTCGATCTTCACTTCCGGGGGGACGAACAGCTCAGGCAAAGTTATCAGCTGCATTATTTTCTGCCGCAGCGACTGCTCATTCACTGCAGTAATAATCTCGTCTTCCGTCAGCTCCAGAATCCGTTCCGTCGCCAACTTCTTGTAGAGCTTCAAGTGGTCAGAGTGCAGCTTCACCGGCAAGTCGATGATGACCGGTTTGTTAATCTCTGAAACGTCGATCTTCAAGACTCGACTGCCACGGTTATACAGGTTTCGATAGGCCAGCGGGTAATTCTTGAACCCAACGATCTGCAAGATAGAGCGGATCTTCCTGCCCGATTTTGTTGTGATTGGTTTTTTCAGTTTCATCCTGCGCTTGACCACGTGCTTGGATTCGAAGTGGTCATAGCTTTCATAGGCGTCCGGATCTACCAGTGACACGTTCCCGTAAAGGGAAGTCAGATCCTTCGACACCGGAGTTCCGTTCATCAGCAGCAGGGCAGAATCTCCCGGTCTGCCTCTGAAATCCCTTGCTGTGAGGTACGTTTTGGCTTGACAGTTGGACAGCTTCCATGACTCATCAGCGACCAGGACGTTGTAGCCTTTCGTCTTGAAAAAATCGCCGTGCTCCAGGAAGCGTTCGTACCCCATCACCATGACAGCCGGCCAACCCTTCGCATCGAACTGGTCAAACCGTTTCTTTCGCTCTATCGGGCCGTAATCAAAAAGTTCAGGCTCGACGTATTTGTTCACCCCCTCAAAAGTGAAGTCCCAGTCTTCCTTGAACTGGTAAATCAGGTTGGCCAAGGTGACGATCAGCACCTTGTTGCCAGTACCGACATAAAGCAGGGTGAGGGCCTGGGCGACGATGGTCTTGCCGGTTCCTGGCTCCCAGTACAGTCCCCACCAGTTATGGTGGTAGGCCAGTGCCAGATTCTGCACCTGGACCTTGTACGGCCTCTCCGAGTCACCGCGAAAGCGCATCGGAATGAAAGGAGCGAAGGGGATAGTGTCCGCTATCCCCGCCTCCTTGAACATCGTGTCCAGGGTGTACTGGCCCATCAGTCCTCCACAATGTCAGCAGGGGAGAACAAGGTATGGTCCAAGCCCTTCAACTTCATGCGTTCGATGGAGAGCCGGAATACTGGCCGCCGCGTAACGAAGCCTGGGTGCCGCAACTCTTCGTCGAAGTAGACCTCTTCCCGCAACAGCTTGTCGAACTGATCAGGTCGATCAATAACGGGAGGACGTCGGCCGGGCCGGCTGGAATACTCCATGTACTTGGCGTGGATGAACAGCGGGTCGATGAAAACGAAAGGATACTCGACCAGGTATTCAACCCCTTCCTGCAGAGCGACAGGCGACGCTGAGCGGCCGTTGTTGTCTTTCAGCAAGCTGCTGCTCAGCGTAATCAGCATGCCGATGTCAGTCATCACATCGTCCACTTCCGATCTGGGCTTCTCGATCCTGGAGGGGGTGGTGATGGCTTTGACCAGAGCCTTCTTGCACTCGATCAACATGGCGGATGACATTGGCAGGTTGAGGGAGTCCAGCATTTCGTGGCAGACGTCCAGGCCGAACAATAGCACCTGAACCGAGTAGCGTGGCCGGTCCTGCATTTGTTTTGGCGGGGNAGAATCAAAACTTTTAAGGCGGGTGTAGACCTCCATGCTGGACGTCTGAATGGCTTTGAGCATGAGAGCCTTCCCAAACTCCCGCAACTTCTGACGCCCGAGCCGTGCCTGTTCGTAGTTTTCCTTTCTGCCTTCTTTGATTTTTTCCGTCAGGTGCAGGCGCACAGAACGCTGTCGAACTGCGTCCGTATTCAGCATCTGTTCGCTCATCACCACCAGTGGTGCACTGATGGGAATGTCGATCATGTTGGCGCCGACCCGACCTTTCGATTTATTGCCGCCCAGGGTTCCACGAAGAATCGTTTCCCCGTTCCAGCTGGCCTTGATGATTTCGTGGATGGTGGTGTACATCCGCTTATCAATCTTGGATTGGTTGAACTCTTCCAGCAGGCGGGGAATCGTGGTGGAGGTGCTGCAGTATTCCCGCAGGGCAAAGTCAGTGATGGATGTCAGGTTGACGCCGGAGTCCTGCCCGTTACCGTGATAGTCGGTTCCGTTCAGCCAACTGAAAAGACTGGACGTGGCCGACTTACCGGCACCGGCATTTCCCCACAGCGACAGGATAGGGAACTGCTGGAATCGGTGCATCAGGTGGGCCTTGAAGTGACAGGCTACGTGCCAGCCAACCAGGATTGCCACGCTTTCCGGAGTGGAGCAGTTGAAGAGATTCCAAAGCGCGTGATCCAGTTCCTGATCCTCCGGTTTGGGCAGATCACTTTGAAACAGGTAAGGGCGATGGAATAGTCGGCCCTGAAATTGGTGGGTGTTGGACTGCTTCGCTGAGTTCAGCGAAAAATCCGGTTCAACGTAGGTGCGAACTTCAACCTCACCTACCTGATCGATAAGAATTCCGCAGGAATAGGTAATCATAATCTCCCCTGCCTCCTTTGCTTCTTCGTCAAACGTTTTCTTGATTCGTTGGATGTCGGAGTCACTACCCTCGAACACCAACCCGGGAATGCCTTGGATTTCTTTGATGAAGCTGGAGCGGCTGCCAAAAGCCTCTTCGCCCAGGATTATGGTTCCGACAAGTTCAGAGTTGCGCATTACCTTGGTTCGGGTAGCCACGCGCCGTGAGATAGTTCCGTCCTGTTGCACCTGGCTGAAAACATCTATCGGGTCCAGGATGAAATTGGTAAGCCGGCGCAACGCTCCAGTGGACATGACGGTGAAGTACCCCTCGTTGCGCTGGATCGCTCCCATGTCTTCGTCAGTGACAGCTGCCGCCCCTTTCTGCTCCAGGGGGCACCCGTCACAGGGCCTGACAGTTAAAAGCGCCCGCATCGCGTTGCAGGAAAAGACAACCCGCTCGGTGGTTCTGGCGTAGGAGGCTGCGCCTCGAACGTGATCCAGTCTCGCCCGGACGGTGGGGTACTTGGATGACTTGCCGTTGTTGCTCAGCAGGGAAATCAAACTGTCTGCTTTGTTTTCGTCAGCTCCTGTACGCGCCAGGTAGGCGCCCAGGTTCATGGCTAACTGGTTGAAGTTAACTTCGCTCTTGATCTTGTTGCACGCTACCAACTCACGGATACAGGCCGGGGCCTCCACCCGTATTTCCGCCAGGGAAGCATCAGAAAGCTGAATGGTAGATTTTGGTTTCTCCCCTACCTTCTTTCTGCTTTCCTCGAACATGGAACAGAGTTCGGCGGATTTTATTTCTTCGTGCTTGGTCCAGAACTTCCCTTCCCTTGGAGCCTTTACCAGTTCCCGGTATTCGTCCGCTGTAAGAGTTTTCAACTCCTCATAGCTGACCGGCACCCGAAAGTTTCCGTCCTCCCGTTTTACGTTTTTTATGCGCCAGGCATTTCCTTTCCGTTGGCTGTAAACGGAAAAGTCCAGGCCCGGCACATACAGTTCCCGCGCCATTTCTTTGTAGATCAGGGGCAGGTACTTATACGAACTGGTGGGCGAACAGAAAAAATGGGGCTGCACCATCAAGTGCAGCCCTTTCGAGCCTGATAGGTATATCTCAATCGATTCAGCAGGAACCCTCATGTCGGCTAATTTTTCTACCAGTCGCCTGGCAGAGTCGATGACTGTCCCCAACTCGTCTTTCAAGTCGAGGTCAAAATACAGGGGACCCTTGTACCGGGTCTCGTCCGCTTTTGCTTGTGAGTCATCGTCAGTGAGGAGGTGGTTAGTGCTGAGTATTGTCAGTTTCTTGGCCTTGGAGGCCAGAGCAAGACTCAGCGCTTCTTCCTCAGAGTTAGCCTTAATGGGGAACCAGCTGTCTTTCTCATTTAGCTGGTACCGCCAATACATACTATGCTCCGACTTTATTTATTTTTTCTAACCAACCCGCTGCTGATTTTCAGAAACAAAGTTTCGAGTGCCCTGTCCGGGATGGATCGAAACCTGTCGGAGTCTTCCTTGACAAACCAGCCATAGACGTGGCTCTCTCCGTAGCCAAGCAAGGTGGTCAAGTCTTTTTTATGCAGCCCGTATTCTTCCAGGGCTCGGTTGAGGTAGGCGAGACGTTGAGAGCTGCTGAAGCCGCTAACAGGCAGATCGCCTGCTGCATGGAGCTTGGCAGCCTGGGTCAGGGAAATTTTCTTTGACATAAGGACTTCCATGGTTTACTCGGATATGTACCTAGAACATATTACACTGTAACCCATGGAAGCCTGTTTGTCAGCCAATCTCGAAATCTTCCCCTGCAGCCGCCGGCGGGGTGAAGTCTCCTTGACTTTCCCGTTTGATCTGCGCCAGCAACTGCTTGTCCCGCCGTTTGCTGTCCGGCTTGCTCCGGGGGCGGTGCCCTATCTCCCCCAGCGGCAGCTTGATCTTCAGCATGTCCACTGCCTCCTGGGACTGGATCACCAGTACCTTGGGCGGAGGAGTGGCATCCTCCGCCGTAGGGAGCCGAGGGAAAGATTTTTTCTTCTTGGCCTGAGTCTTTACCCAGTGCAGCAGGCCCAGCGCCTGAGCGATCTTCTGCGGGGTCCTGGGGTCCAGGGTTCCAGTATCGCGGTCCCCCTTCAGCAGTTCCCGGCAGGGAAGGGTGGTCTTCTTGGTGATGCTGTAACGTTTCATCCCCTGCAGCAGTAGCTGACGGTCTTTCACGGTGCGCAGGACAAAATCCTTTGTGGCTGAGATGCCCCGGTTCTGCAATACCTTCACCACGTTTGGCCGTTCCAGATTTGCCGGCAACACCCAGTCCATGGACTCATTCAACGGGAGCCGGTTGTACTGCCGGGCAAACAGATCGTACAGAATGCGAGGGCTCGGCATTTTTACGGAGTCGGCCAACTTGAGCTGGTGCTCGTAATCCGGATCTTCCGGGTTAACCATTTCAAAGTCTTCTGGGCGTTGCTTCATAATCCCACCGTGAAACGTTTGGTACTGTACACCCGGCCGGAGGTCATCACTTCCGAGGGGCCGCTGATGTAGTGGCTCAATACTCCGAAGGGAGGGGCCACCTTGAAGATCGGATGCAGCCGACGATCAAGATCGTCACCCAGATCGAACGCTACTTGCAGAAGCAGCAGCTGACCTGGGCCTGCATCTGTTCCGAGTCGGGCCAGGATCATGGGGTCCCAGTTGAAGGCTGGAGTGTTCCCTCTCTCGCGGTACAGGGCTGTTTTCCCCTGCCAGTAGGAGGACCAGTACGTGCTGATCAGCGACCCATTCGCGATCATGATGCAGTCCAGCGCGCGGCTGAAGGAATCAACCTTGCCGACTTCAATCGAATACTGAGCTTGAATAGAAACCAGGGATTTCTCGGCTGGGCTTAGCCGGATTATCCGGGATTCTGGCGGGTTGTTCGGGGGTTTCTTGTCTGCAAATTTCATCATCCGAAACTGCATCAGATCCACAATCTTGCCCATCATCTTCTTCCTCTAGCAAAATAAAATCTTGTACGGTGAGTTCGTCATAGGAGACCCCTTCCACTACTTTTTCCGCTCGCAGTTCCCGATAATAAAGATCGTTCTGAACCTGCTTCACGTTGATCAGTTGCAGGAGGACTTCGGGGATGGGCTGACCATCGATAATTTCATCTACCCACCGGTGAACTACCCAATCGGAAACTCCAATCGCGGCGGCGGCAACCCGTTCATACTCTTCCCGGGGAAGTCCTTTTGGCCCTCTGCGGAAAATGAACTTCAAGATTTCTTCGTTTACCGTCTCCCGGTCCATCAAGGAGAACCGCTCTTTCAGCAGGGTCTGGATTGCGTGGACTACTGCAGCGGAGTCCACCATCCTCAACTCCACGCGAGACATCACAGCTTCCTCTCCGTAATACTGCACCAGCACCAGCTTGTCCCTCAGCCGGTCATAGCGAATGTAGATCTGGGATAATTTTTCTTCCTCTTTTTTCATGGCATCAAAACCTTGATGATGTCGTTGTTGTGGGGAAGCAGGAAAAATCCGAGCCCTGCCCGGAGTATCAGCATGTCCTGCAAAAGAGCGTCTGGGTGAAGGGTGTAGGCCACTACCGGTTCAATGGGGCGGGAAGAAAGGCACCATTCGTTGAAGAGGTGGTGAGGTTTCCGCTGAAGCTCCCTTACTGACGCTTCGCTGTAGTCCTCCCCGTTGAACACTGCAAGGCGGTCATACCAGTACCGTTTTGCTTCGGTGCGGTAGGGAAGCCCCAAGTGTGTTCTGTTCTCGTCGGCCCAGTCTTCCAGGTAGCCCACGTGGATGAACTTGTCCCGGAAAGGAATGGCTTTTTCCGTCGGGATAAAGTCCTGCAGGTGGTCGCAGAACACCCGTGAAGGGGGGCTGAGTTCGCCCCCCTTGCTTTGCCTGTCACGCGCCACGCGGGATCACCTGCGACACCGGGATGGTCTCATAGGCCGTCACCGTGTTCAGGTTGAAGCTGCGCCAGGCTCCGGCGCTCAGGTCCCAACAGGGAACCTGATCGGCCGGTACCGCGCGCTTGGGCTTGTCCACGGCTGGGCCGTCGCTGGGCGGGATGACCAGCTTCAACACTTCCAGGTGCAGGGTGGCCTGCATGACCCGAACTTCGTTGGGCGGGATGACCAGCTTCAACACTTCCGGGTGCAGGGTGGCCTGCATGACCCGAACTTCGTTGGTTCCCTTCTTGATGAAGGTCACCATCACCATGCGGTTTTGCAGGAGGGCTTGGTAATCCTCCTTGGTCATTTGCTCCACCGGCTTCATGTGCGGGGAAAGATCGATCGCTTCCATCACTTCGCGCTCCCTTCCTCGGGCATGGCTTCCACCTTCTGACGGGTGGCCTTGGCTTCCACCGGTGCCGACAGGCCCAGGGCATCGTTCAGTTCTTTGCCCAGGCCCATGGACCCCAGGTACTCCCGCAGGGCTGTAGCCGCACGCTTGCGCTCGGCCTGCTCCCGCATGGTCTTGTAAGTGTGCAGGAAGTCCCGCTCCTGTCGCGAATACTCCTGCACCAGCTGAGGATCTACCTTGGCGGTAACCCACAGCAAGGGTTGAGAGTCGTCCAGCTCCAGGCCGCTGGTAGGCGCTACGGATACCACTCGGTACACGGCGAACCGGAAGGCGGGGGCGGCATCAGAGGGCGCCTGAGGGGTTCTGGTCAGACTGCGGGGGGTGGCCGGGTAGGGGTTGGGGTGAGACCGCTCTACCGGATGGGCCACGATCACCAGATCGTCGATCTGGGCATTCAGGGACCCCAGGCACTTGGCACGAATGGTCACGGTCACCGGCAGTTTGTGCCAGTCAGGGCCGGAGTCCGGGATCAACTCCAGGAAGGACAGGTGCCCTTCCTGCATCAGTTCCATCATACGGATCGGTTTTGCGTTCGGGCTCAAGCCCTGCACTTCAGTTGGTTCAGTCACTTTCTTTTCCTCACGTTGGTTGAAACAGATCAGATCGATCTGCGGTAGAAATAGTTGAAAACCTTCGGCGCCCCGGAGGGGAACAGGGATTCCAGTACCCGGGATTTAAGGTTGACCATGCGTCCTCCCCATGACTCCCGCAGGCGGGTCACCTCAGCTACCACCTCCGGGCTGTCGTAGGATTCCTGCAGGGAGAACCGGGCCTGGGCAAACATCCAGGCGGAGGGTCCGATACCGCTGAAGGCGCCGATCTTGTGGGCCAGCACTGCATCCAGCGAAGTCTTGCCGTGGATGAAATCGCGCAATGTTTCACGTGGAACATTCAGCTGGCGCGCTGCCTCGGCCGTGCTCATGGAAAGAGGTTTCAGAACCACGTCCTGAAACAGGGTTCCGGGATGGGGGGCAATCAGTAATTTTGGCATGATGTTTCTCCTTTTACCCTAGTTTATATGTACAGGGTACAGGCCACAAGCGAAAAAATACCCCGGCAGTGGGGAACTACCGGGGTCATTTGAGGTTGGTGCCACTTTTTGTTATAGGCGTTGCTGCCCATGAGGAGAGAAGCCCCCTCACTGTAGGGTCAAAGGGGTGGCAAGGGCAAGTCCAGGTCCTGGAAGCCGGCGGGCTTCAGCTGCTTGCCTTGCCGGTACTTGGTCCCGTAGATGTCCTTTTGGTTGACGGCCGACCGGACAGAGAACACCTCCTTGCCTGTTTCCGGGTTCACTACCCGATCCAGGTAGGTTTGAACCTCCAGCGTGCGGTATGTGTCCACGGTCGTCTCTGCCAGTTCCCGGGTCATGAACTTGCTCATGTTGTGCTGATGGACGGCTGCCAGATCCTCAGCCGTGTCGATGCCGGCGCGGTGGGCAAAGCCGCCCAACGTTACCAGCACATCACAAAACTCTTTCCGGACCTCCCGGAAGCGGGCAGGAGTAGGGTCCTCGTACCATTCCTGCAGCGCCAGGTGGAGTTCCTTGATTTCGTCGTCTATCAAACCCATCTGGGCATCGCACGCGGCCATCACTTCCACCGGCATCAGCTTGTCCGCGGCTGGGTTGCCGATCATTTCGTTGTAGTTGGCGATGCTCGACCACAGGGCTTGCAGGGCGGTGCTTTGTTTGAAACTCATAAGTCCTCTCAAAATAATCTCAGTTGGTGGGGTTCTGGAAATTCATGCTCCAGCCAGGTGTGATTCTCCCATGGACACTCAGGCCAGTAATTGTTGGCCCGGTACCGGTTGGGGCCGGTGGGATAGATTCGCAGGTTCCACGGCACATGCAACCCGCAAACATAAGGGCTGAACAGCGGAACGATGTGATCCACCTGTACCTCCCTTCCCCCTTGCCGGATCTTCTTGGCTTGACTGTAAAGTTTGGCGGTCTGGTTTCGGTGGAAGCGGCTCAGCCAGGAGGGGGTGGCCACCTTGCTGATGTACCGGGCACGCTCCAGTCCTCTGGACCGGCGGGGTTTACTGGACGACTTCGCCACGGTGCGTTCCCCGAGTAATTTTTATTTTCCGGATCTTCAGGCAGCCTTCAACGCTTCCAGCACGGTGGGGGTAGTGCACCGCATCGCAGGGACACTCCCTAAAAGCGGTATCCTTTCGCGCCTGCCGGTACCGATCCAGGGTAAGAGGCTTGCCGCAACGTCCACAGCTCGGAGGATTTTGAAGATATTCTTCCAGGCGCCTTGGCAGGGAAACTCTCTTCCTGCAATTGCCGTCCCTGCACCGGTACCGATACGTTTTCTTGTGGGGCATGGATAAACACTCCAGCAGAACAGAACCAGATTTCAGTGTTGGTGGTTGTGGTGGGTTTCAGGAGTTCACAGTTTTCGCGTGGAGGGGTATCAGGGGGAGTTCTGATTGCGTAGCCTCCCATAGCTCCCATCAGGTACACCCCGATTCCGAATACAGTCCATTTAAGGTCCATAGCTATCTCTCCAGACAAAGAAATCCCCGGCTAACCGGGGATTTCTGTTTTCGTAGGCACCGAGGCCGGATTACTTGGAAACAGTAGTAGCGCGCTGCTTGTTTTCCAGTTTTTCCAGCTTGTCGATGTTGGTGGCGCGAGCCTTGTTTGCCTTCACCAGGGCTTTGCTGGCAGCTTCAACGGCTTTGTTGGAGGCGTTCAGGTTGGCTTTCGCAGTCTTGATCTGCTGGGCCAGAGTTGGTTTTGCTGCTTTGGTTGCTGCTGTTGCGGTTGCTTTCTTGGCTGTCATGTTGCCCTCCTCAGGGCTGGGTTAAAAACATAAAAGTTTTGTTCAGGAATTTTACTGTAATTCAAAAATCTGGATTGCTCAACTTTTTGGCGTCTGAACTATAAGAACACCTCCACTTCCATCTTGCGGGAAGTCGCATTGAATTTCTTCTGCGTGGCCAAAGCCAGATCCACTCCCAACTCCCGAGCTTCCAGGGAAAGAGCAAGCTGGATGAGAGCCAGGTATTTTAAGGACTGCAAGTAGAATTCCTTCTCGTCCACGTCCCCGCGCTCTAATTTCTTGCGCAGGTTGGCGTACTTCCCGGTGAACGCCTGCAGGCACAGCATGGTCGGGTAGCCGTATATGGCTCCTTCCGAGGATGCCTGGGCCTCTCCTAGGTGAGAATTGAACATGCGCTTCAGGGCTCTGGTTTCCGCAAGCCAAAACCAACCCTCGCTCTCGACCTCCCTGGCTACGAAAGGAAACCGAGTTACGCAGATGTCGTGCAGGGTAAGCCCCTTTAAATTCTGCGGCAGGATTCGGTACATCAGCAGGTCCAGGTAGATCTGGCAGTCCGCCAGTTCGTTTTCGACGGCGGTGAAGGTACCGACCATGATCGCTTCTGCCAGCTCCCCCAGCTCACCGGTGAACGCCTGCAGCCACTGGGCAGGGGTCCAGTCCGAGCCGTCGGGTTCAGAGTGTGCGGGGTCGCCGTGGCAGTTCTTGAACAGAGGGAGCCGGGCAAGGTTGGCTGCCCGGAGTCCTGCTAGGGTTGGACGGTTTGACATGATTTCAGGTCCTCTCGTTTGCGTCCGTAGACGCTGTGGGTGTGGCGGTGGATGGCAGCGATGCACTCCCGGGAGCTGCCAATCTCCACCGTGGTTTCGCAGTGGTCCCTGCCTTGGGAGTCTTTCCAGTAGAGCAGGACCTGGTGACTCCCGCAGACGCCTCCAAGCACGTACCGGTAGTTGCTGCCGGACTGCGCCAGGTTCTTGTTCGCGTCCTCGATGCTGTTGCGCAGATCGACGATGGTGATTTTTCGTGGCTTGCACATTCTCATGTGGTCAGGCATTCAGGTGTCCTCCAGGTCTCGGGCAGGTTTCAGTACCCGCATGCGGTGGTTTTTGGCGGTCTTCACTACACCCTCGGGAGCCAGGCCGGCACCGCCGACGATGTAGCGATTCTGACGCAGGTCTTCCCAGTCGATGGCGAAGGGCCAGTAGCCGTAACCCTTCTTGCCATCCTCGGTGTGTCTGCAGTCCTGCGGCATGATCTTGCTGGATGAGATAGCCAGCGGCCTCCCTGCGGGAATCTCCGGCCGGTTTTCGTCGTAGCAGACGACCACCAGTTCGTTATGCTCGTTCACTGGCTTCATGACGCCGAGCAGAGTGCCGGGGTAGCGATTGGTGCCGATGAAAATGCGCGTGCCTCTGCGGGCTGCGATAAAGACTTTTGAATTCACTTTGCAGCCTCCACTACCTTCCGCACCACTTCAGCCTGGTCAACATGGCTGTGGTCAGTGAACTTGTAATACTTGCCCTGGTACTTGGCGAACCAGGAAACCAGAGTGCCCTGAATCGCTTCCATGAAGTGGAACATTTCAACGCCGGAGTTGACCCCCCAGCGACAGGGTGGGAGGGCTTCCAGGCAGTACCAGTAGTCCTCTTCCGATATTTCCACCGGAGCGGTTACCTTGGACTGCAGAAATTCCAGGTACAGGGCTTCGTACTCCGCGTAAGGGACCACCACTAACGAAGGGTCCCTCTGTAGAATTTCTTCGATGGGAGCCGAGCCATAGACGGGTCGGTAACTCCCGCTTTCGTCTTTATTAATCAGGTCGTGCGCCCTGCCATCGAAAGGTTTTTTGATCAGAATATATTTTGCTTCGGTCATGATTGTTGGCTCCGTAGTAATTCATCCAGACGACACAACAGCTCTTCCGCCTGAAAGCTGGCAGAAAAGGCTGCCTCAATTTTCAATCTTTCCAGTCCCTTCTTGTTCGCAGGGAAGAGATTCTTGGGTTCGAAGTCAAACGCCACCATGCGGTTTGGCTGTACCTGCATTTCGGCCTTGATCACTTTCAGGTGGCCGTTCAGCCAGATCACCGTCACCTCTGCAGGGAAGTGGTGGTTCCGGGCTACGCAGTTGACGGTTACGGTGGCGTGTAGCGTGCCTTTCTCTTTAACCTCCCAGGGCAACAGGGGCTTTCGTTCGGCGATCATGTTGTGGGTTCCTCTTTGGGGGTGTTGTTCCTTGGAAGGCCGTACTTCCACTGCTTGCAGTCGTAGCAGCGATACAGGCCCTTCAGACGGAAGCTGGCGGTGGTGATTGTCTTGGTAAAGACGGTCCTGTTTCTGACGAACAGCCAGGAATGCTTTTTACCTCCTATGCAGGGTTTCAGTTTATTCATCCTTCAGTTCCTTTCTTCTGAATGAGAGCCTGCAGCGTAACCGTGGCCACCTCCTGGAAACTCTTCTTCCAATACTCCACGCCAAACTCCCGGATGACGTGGTACGTTTCTGTTTTCGGGTCCTTCATGATGCTGCAGTTTTCACGGAGGGCGATGGCGTACTTTTCGGCCTCTTCATAGGTTTTCATTGGGGGCTTCCGGGGTCTGTTTTACTAAAGCGTCCCTGATTTCCATAATAAGTCTGCCAAGATTATTTTCTCCCTTGCCTCGACAGACTCCCCAAAACCGGTCACCCCACTCATTCCCCTCAATGAGCTGAACGCTACCGGTAGCGATTAATTTTTCCCGCAAAGGCGACTGAGCAAATTTTTGCTGGAGTAAGTCACGCATTACACTGACCTTAACCGACTCCCAGTCCGAACGAACAACTACAGACCTGCCTAAGCGTTTGGCTTCCCCGGGAGTAGCGCGACTGCGGAAGCGTTCGCGCTCAGTGGGGTCGGTAACCTTGGCAGCCTGGTAAGCATGCTCTACCGTTGGGTATTCCACCCCGTCGAGCTGGACCACTACAGGCCAGAAATTCGATAGCCACCTGTAAGGTCCTTGAAAAGAGGTTATATCCATCACTCAGTCTCCGGAGGTTTCGTTGATGGGCTTCCTGAATTTCTCCGGCAGAACAGGAGCCTCCGCCCACAGTACCGGGTTGGCCACGACCTCGAAATCGCCGCCGTTGAGAAACCACCAGTCCGGCATTTCGTAAACAGCTTCCTCTCCGCCGCCTTCCACGCTGCCGCCGCCCCACTCGATCACGTGCATGCCGTCGGGGACATGACACCACTCTTCGGCGTACATACCGTAAACGGTAAACTTGTCGGCGGCGAAGTCGAATAGGACACTGTCTTCGTGGCAGCACAGCGCCAGGATTGGGGTTCCATCCTTCGGGGCGGAGTCCATGGTTTTCCATTCCAGACGGCGGGCGGTGGGCTCCATCCTTTTCATGACCGTCTTCGTGTACCCTTCCACCAGCGATGGCAGGTAGTAGCTAAGATCTTTCTGTGAGTACTCCCTTTTCGCGCGGAACGCTTGGGTAATAATTCCGTGAAACAGACCTTCCACCCACTTTCTAAACTCTTCTCCATAAGCTGTCGGTTCGGTTCCCTCACTTCCGGGAGGGACCAGTTTCCTTACCTCCTCCAATCTCCGCGACAGCCAGCGAATGCGTTCCTTCGCAGCTGTCAGGTAAACGATGGGGGAGGTAGCCCCTGCCATGACGGCCGCAAGGTCCAACCGTTCATTGCCGTGGATGAAAACCGCATTCGCCAGTTCATCGTCAGTCATGTCGCCCAGGCAAAGGGCGGCGCGTTCGCAGTTGTAGTTGGTGCCGTGGGGGTCGGGCTTACCTTGCTCGCGCCAGTTGGCTGCGGGAGTTGATTTTGGTTTGTCAGTCATGGCTTTTTCTCCTGCGCTGCCACTACCCACTCCAGAAACTCCAGCGTGTTTTTCTTCGTGTTACCGTAAACAAAGCGCTGCCGCTTGATGATGTCCAAGGCTTCATAGGCAGCCAATCCGCCGCGTTCTGCCAGCCGGTCCAGGGACTGATTGTGATTTTTCCTTGCCCACTCCTCGTTCAGCATTTCCATCGGGATGGACAGGTGAGTGCTGTGGATGGGCATGTACTTTTTGGCAGGAGGGGTTGGCTGTTCCTCTACCGCTTTCTTCAGCGGCTCCGCCCATTCCGGCCAATCACTCAAAGGTCTGCGGAAAAGCATGGGGCCGCCTTCACGTCGTTCGATGTAGGTGACAGCGAAGGTTTCCGGGGCCTGAGGGCTGCAGTGCTTGGTCAGCTGATAGTTACGCTTCCACTCCGGCCACTGAGCCACAATAGCTGCGGCTTTTTCTTGCGCTGTCATCGTTTTCGGGTGAAGGGGATCAGCTCCGATGTAGACTTCCTCCGGGGCTTCAGGCCAATCTTTCCGGAGCGTTTCAAATTCCCCTTCATTCCAGAGGCGTAAAAAATCCAAGCCGTCTGGACAGGAAATTGCGAACTGGACAGCCGAAACTGTCGCGTTCCTGCTTTCCTCCTCCCGCAACCGTTTCTGCAGCTGCATGTAAGGCGTCAGCTCATACCACTCTGACTGCTTGCAATTGCAGGAGGCAAACGGAGCATCGATGTCGTGGGAGTACATTTCCCCGCAGTCTTCGCAGATGCCATGCTTCAACAGGAGGGCGCGGCATTTTTCCAGGGCTGCTGGAGAGGGCTTCACCCTTTCCTCTGCCACCAGTCGGTACCCGGACAGCTCTATGTGCCCTACATCCATGCAGCCACCGCCCGGTGCTCCAGTGTAAATGTTCAGGCGCAAATTCTCGGGTGGAGGTACCGGCATCAGCGCTGGAGTATTGTCCTGCTCTACCTCCCGCAGCCGCGTATGAGGAATTCGCAGGGCAGTAAGTATCTTCTCGTCCAGCAACTCTTCGGAAGGACAGTAGGCGCCAAGTTCAACATTTCTCTTGGGGTCCATCACCACTGCCATCGGGCTGTTGCTCCAGTGTTGCTGCCGCAGCCAGGCATACATTTTTGCGTAGAGTGCTTCTTTGGTATTCGTCATGGTTGGCTCCAGTAAGATTGGACTGAAATTCAGTCCGGGGCTTTAAGGTTCAGCAAACAGTAATGCCTGCCGTCATTATGAAGCTGTGCCAGTCGCTTGCTTCGGTAACAGGCTTTGCGGATGTTAGCGATGTGGGCGCCGTTAGCGGGGCTGCCTTTCCGGAATCCTGGATACAGCTGATCGGCTATCTGCCAATCCGACAGTGCATTGGCGCCGGTGCGTTGAAATAGGTCGATGATTCTTTCTTCAAGGGTCATAGGGTCCTCCACTCAGGGCCAGCCACTCTGGTGTCACTTTCTTATGACTACTCACAAAGCAGCTGGCGCTGGGTGCTCTGGACTGAAATTCAGTCCAGAGCTGGATTACTACAGCTCCCCCAGTTTCCGCTGGTTTTCCATTTCAGTAAGGTAACGAACACACTGCTCGGAAAACCCGTGGATGTGGGTCCAGGTGTCATAGCCGATACCGTGCTTCTCGACGCTGACGTTCATGATATACCCGGCCATTGGGCAGGCAGGAATGGGGCCGCTGCTGGTGTCCTGCTCGTCGGTGATGACGATGATGCGATCCGGATTACTGTCCTTGCTGTACTGGAACAGGGCATTAAGAGCGAACGCAATAGCGGTCCCCCCGTTGTGCTGGGAGTCGTACAGAACCTGCTTCACGTTCGCTGCTGTCAACTCCTGGTCAATAAAAACCAAGTCGTGGGAGAACGTGAAAACTTTACACTCCCGCGCAACCGCCGTCACCAGCAGGGCCAGTCCTGCTGCTGCATCGCTGCGCTGCAGTTCCGATTCCGCGCTGAGCTTCTTGGCCATGGAACCGGAGACGTCCACCAGCAGCAGCGTGCGGCCTTCCAGTTTGGGTTGGGCTCGCAAGCTCTCCACCATTGCCACTGTCAGGGCATCCGCATGGCGAGGGGCATGCTTGGCCGCTGCCAGGAAGCGGAAAGGCAACTCCCGGGAGCGGGAAGCGCCTGCCCGGATCTGCAGATCCACCAGTTCCTTGCTGACGCCCACCTGCTCCATGTTGCGCAGGTTTTTCAGCAGGGCGGTGTAGCCCAGTTTGCGCTCGGTCAGCAGGTACTCCCAGACAGACTTCTTGTCCTGCCCTGCCGACAGCAACTGTTCCCAGGTACCGGCAGAAGGGAGGGTGTCTTCCTTCAGTTGCTTCCATAGGGCTGCCTGCACTTCGTCAGTGGGTTTCGGATGGATCATGCGCATGGCGGTCCACAGCGTAAAGCGGCCCACCTTGTCAGTGTACGCGCTGCCGTTCTTGTACTTGTCCAGCTGGTAGGCGTCGAACTTGCGGAACGCCCAGCTCAAACCCTTGCGCACTTGATGGTCCAGTTTCTGCAGGCGCTTGCGGCCTTTGCGGCCCTCGGTGTAGATCACCAGAAAGTCGGTAATGTCCGAGGCCCGCTCCATCAGATCGCGCACCAGCCGGGCAGCCGGATAGGACGGGTGGTACTTCACCAGATACACCGCCAGCAGCATCGGCGCCTTGCGGATGTTCATCTTGAACTTTGCTTCGCGCGCCAGCTCTTCCACCTCGTAAGGCTTGCACTGGGCAACAAGGCGTTGAATCCGGGCGGTAATGCTTTCTCCGGATTCGTAGAAGGAACCCTGAAACAGGAAGTACGCCATGACGCTGCGCTTCAGTTCCTGAATCGGAGTGAGGGAATGAAACCCGAGATTGTCACGGGAAATTGCGGTGGTCATGATGTTTCTCCTTTCGGCCAGCCAGCTTCCATCAAAGAAGTGACCACGGCCGTGCTGATCAGGCCGGTGCCAAGAATCCTGTCGGGTTCTGCCGGCAGATATTTTTCGAACTCTGGGAAGGCTTTCACGAAGGCAGCACGAGTTTGTAATCCCGCAAAACTTAACTCAAGCCCCTGGCGCAGCTCACTGATTTTACTGTCCTGCTCGGCGTCCTGGCGCAACAGATCCTGAACCTGAATAAGCTCGGCCTCGGTCAGTTTATCTTCCTCACTCCCGCCGGGGATGCAGACATGGATATTGTTGTAGGTAGGGGACTGAATCTTAACCGTGAAGTAGCGGTTATCAAGTCGTTTAACGTGTTCAGACTTCGCAATCTTGGCAACTGACGGCGGCAGCTTGGCAGTAAAAAACTTCCGCGCCAGGTCTTGAGCCTGCTGCTTGTAGTCCTGCTGCGGGACATCGTCGATGATGGCGACGATCACGGCTGTTTTAATTCCTTTAGTCAGTTTCATCTTTCTTTCCTTTCATGGTTTGTTGGGCAGCAAAAAGCCGCGACATGCGCGGCTTCCTGGTTTGTGTAATTATGCTGGAATTTGTCGCGGCTCTAAAATACTTTTTAAACCGGCGAAGGCCGGTTTAGGAATCTACCTTAAACCTAAGTATTGAGTTCGCTACGCCAAGCAAAAATTTCCGGAATTTGTTGTCAACTGTACACAGCTGCTCTACCAACTGAGCTACCTCTCCCATTGAACGGGGAGAGGGATGGACTCGAACCACCGACCAGCAGATTACAAGTCTAAGGAACAGTTAACTACGCCAGGAAAAACATGTCGGAAAAACGGGTACCGGGAGGTCAGCGCCAAAGGATGAACCCGATACCCCCGCCAGACAAGAAACAAGGTTAACAGAAGGTTGTACTGAGTACAACTGTTAATTCGTACAGTGTTGGGGAAACGTTCTGGAAATCTCCAGCACCAGCTGCGGATCTACCCCGGTGCGGGTCAGGCGATCCGCTTCAGCGTCGAACACCTGATGGTACAGCGCAGATTCATCCAAACCCAGGTGCTTGGCCACTCGATGACGCACGCCGCTGAACAGGCCGCCGTGATCTATCTTCTGCTGCCCTACCGACACTGCCTGCAGAGCAGTGCTGACCAGGGTTTCCCCGGGGTGGTATTCCGGGAACCAGCGCCCATTCAAACGGTAGACGCGGGCTGTGGGTTCCACTGCGCGCTTTTCCAGGCGGTTGCGGTCGAAGTCGTGCGGCTCGTAGTAAAGAGGGGTCGGCTCATCCAGGAGGATTTCATCCTTCAACCC
>C687J35021_10001481_pt1 | contig 17851 bp, 16 predicted proteins | sample RifCSPhighO2_12_FD_35021 | JGI IMG/M metagenome (IMG submission 35021)
CAGTATGAACCAATCGCGCTGTTTTGATCATCTGTGCCATTTCTTGTAATTGTGAGGATGAAACTTGATTAGATAATGCTGAGTAATAGACCGTATAAACAGCATCTATTCCATTAAATGTTTTACCAATTTGAATTTGATTAGGTTGATTATCGCAATTCATCATATCCACTTTATAAGTGACAAATGTTGTTGTTTGTTTGATGATCATCGCATTGACTCGTCGACAATGATCGTAAGCGTATTTCATTTTATTCAATGCCATTTTTTTGGCAGTTATTTTCGGNTCATCAAGATAAGCCACCACCTCGGTTTGCACGCTTTGTGTCCAGCGCGTAGCACTTTCTCCTCGAGGAAAAAGCATAAGATTTCTTTTATTTTTATCCGGGTGATCATCTTCCCAATNTTGTTGCAATAAAGACAGTTCAATTTTTTGTGCAGCGGGTCGAATAACATAATCATTTTTTAATACCATCTCTGCTTGTTGTTGATCAAATGGTTGGAGAGAATTGATAGGGGAGCAGGCGGATACCATTAAACAGAGGATAGGTAGTGAAATTAAGCTATTTTTCATTTCAATTCCTTGAAATTAGCATATTATAAGGATAATATATCCTCATAATATGCTAATTTCAAGGAATAACATGTTTATTCCAAGATTATATCAACTTGCTGATTATCTTAAACCAGGTAAGGTATTAATTATTTTCGGGCCGCGGCAAGCGGGTAAGACTACCTTGGTCAATCATTATTTACATCGTAATCCCTATCAATATCGGTTTGAAACAGGTGATAACATACAAATTCAAGATATTCTTTCTGTTCCAGATTTACCTAAATTGAAAGAATTCGTTGCTGGATATGAACTGCTTGTTATTGATGAAGCACAAAAAATTAAAAATATTGGTGAGGTGCTAAAATTACTGATCGATCAGATACCACAACTTCGTATTATTGCAACAGGCTCTTCTTCATTTGAATTGGCTGGCCAAATAGGAGAGCCTTTAACTGGAAGAAAAATTACACTTAATTTATTTCCAATCGCGCAGTTTGAATTAATTCGCATTTATAATAAGCATGATTTACGACAACAATTAGAAAATTATCTTATTTATGGCAGTTATCCTGAAATCGTTGTGGCAGAACAAGTAGAACAAAAAAGAGAACTGATCACGGAAATAATGCAATCATATTTGTTAAAAGATATTTTATCTTTAGAAAAAATTAAAAATTCTAAAATTTTATTAGATCTTATTCGCTTGCTCGCTTTTCAAATTGGAAAAGAAGTTTCATTATCAGAGCTTGCTATGCAAATAGGAATAGATGGAAAAACGGTCGCGCGTTATTTGGATTTACTTGAAAAATCATTTGTTATTTATAATTTACGCGGCTATAGTCGCAATCTTCGCAAGGAAATAACTAAAAAAAGTAAATATTATTTTTATGATAATGGAATAAGAAATGCTATCATTGCTAATTTCAATTCATTGAATTTACGTAATGATATTGGCGAGTTATGGGAAAATTTTATTGTAATAGAAAGAATTAAAAAACAAATTTATCAACACATGCATGTTAATAATTATTTCTGGCGTACCTGGGATCAGCAAGAAGTGGATTTTGTTGAAGAGCGTGCAGGCCAATTATTTGGGTATGAAATAAAATGGAAAATGCCACGTCAATTGAAAAAACCGAAAGATTGGTTAACAACTTATGAAAATGCGCAATTTAATATTATACATAACGAAAATTATCTAGAGTTTATTGCTTAGTTCATCTGGATAGTTCACATTATTTCCCCACATGATGCCACCGGATTGTCCAGAACCATTATAAACATTTACTATCATGCCATGAACGTTATGCCGGAGTAATGTAGCTTGATCTTCGGTTAATTTTTCTAAAAACCAACGAGATAATTCTTCAATCGTGATATTAATAAGAGGCAAGATGATCACATCCTCTTTTGGAAATGGAATTTTTTGTTGGTTAAAATGGGCAATCACATAATCTTTATCACTGTCAATACGAAGATAAGGTGATTGGTTTGGCAAGAGAAAACGTCTATCTAATTGTTCACAAAGCGCTGCTATTTTTTTCTTATAAAATCGATAATCAAAAGACAAACCATTTGTTTCGATTTTAATGTGAAAGACAACATGAACATTATAATTATGTCCATGCAAATGCTCGCGCTCCGTGGCGGAGAAAATAGTAAAATGTCCGGCTGAAAAGGAAAGCTCTTCTTTATGAATTTCTAAATGTGCAAATCGCGACACGTTTTACTCTCTTTTTAAGCTTGTGGTTTAACAAAAGTATTGATCGCTGTATCTGGCGATAAGTCAAATAGCATGGGATTGTGATTGTCTGTTATTTCAAATGATTCTTCAAGGTCTGCTGTTAAATTTCTAGAAACAAAAATATAATTTTGTCGATAGGCAAAATCAGATGATTTTTGTTGGCTTTGTAATGCAATTTGCTTGAGCATGTGTGGTATAGAAACCCACAGATAGTTGGGATAAAAGATTTTGTCGCCCAGTTTAATGTGTGAGGCTTCTAATTCTCGATAAAGGAAAAAATAATCTATCTGGTTTCGCTCGATGGTATCAATAAACCATACCTCATCCATTGTTTTTAATATCAAACGTAATGCTTTTCGTTCTTGCTCGCTATGATCCATGTACTCCTCTATATTGAGAATCCCGATTTTTTTAATATGATTAGGATCGGCTGATAATTTTTTTTGTAAAGATTGAAGAAATTCAAATACATTTTCCATGTTTGGTCTATGCTCAGGATTGTCATGAGTCATTTGTAATAGGAATTGGATAATATTCGCGCATAACACATGATCGGGTATACGGTTAAAAATACTAATAGGAGGGGTGTCCGGATCGGATAAGCGGTATTGTAATTCCAATTTNTTTTCGGGGCAAAACACGCGATAGCGTTGNGCATCCGGCATAATCATATTNCCTAGTTTGCGACTAGCAAAAATATCACCTAATAATTCCGCGAATGTTATCCCCAAAGCNTGGACTTCNGTTTTTTCATTATATTTGTAACGATTATCTGATAATCTTAATTCTAAAGCCATGTAACCAGGTGTGCCACAAGCTGTTTCTTTCGTTACTTCATGACCAAATAAACTAAATTGAAAATCAAGCAAACTTATTTCATAAGTAACAGGGTGGATCATGATATTTCCGGGTTTGATATCGTTGTGTAATAATTTTTTTAAATGAAAATGATGTATAGCGTTATATATATTCATCATCATTTGAATCCAATGACTAATAGGTAAAATAGGATTCGTTCTTGAAAAGGCGTCCAGATTCATTCCTCGGAGTAATTGCATACCAAGAAGTTGATGGGTTTTAGATCCCACAGATCTTTTTGTAAGTCCAATGGTTTGGTTGAGATGATGCAGAATATCATATTCATCATCTGGGATTTGGGCAGTTGATTCTTTTTGAATTTTTAATGCAAACCACTCGCTTGTTTCCAAGTTTTGTATCAGCTTCACTTTACCATAAGCACCTTTCCCTAATTGTTTGTTGTGTTTTTCACCAAAATAAATTGCATAATAATGATTTTTATTTTCCCGTGGATGATGAAATTTGAGGATGTTATAAAAATTTCCGTTCTGAGTGCCTGTTTTTACTCGATATAACTCAGGATTGTTGTCAAAGAATGCTAGCGTGTTCTTTATTTCTTCATCAGTCAGCAATTTGCCATTCTCATATAAATGAGAGAGCGAAATGTTGGGATGCAAATAAGGAAATTTTTCTTCTTTTAAGATATGTTTGTTTTGCGAAGATCGAAAATAACCATGCTCATGGACCATCGGATACCCCCTTTAAGGAAAATCGTACTTATAAATCCCTTCTTCTATCCTGCGATTGAAATCCTAATGGTGCAAGCGACATTTTTTTACCAATAGCCATCACCTTTACCCGTTCGCCCATTTCCATTGGTAAGGTTAGGCATTTAATGGCTTGATGAAGCTTTATGGCTTCTATGGGAGAAAGATGTTTTTCTGCTATTATAGCAAAATCAAGGAGGCCGCAGGCTAATAAAAAAGCAGCTTGGGTTGTGTAACCGAGTAATTGANCATCTCTTTCTGTGGCGATTTCGATGACACGGGTAAAATCCACATGAGCAGTAATATCTTGTTGTCCTGGTAAAATAAGAGGATTGGTATGATAGCGATGTTGATAAAAGCAACTTAATGTGCCATGGGTACGTTTAGGATGATAATATTCGCGTTGCCCATAACCATAATCAATGAATAATAAAACACCTTGATCGATGATTGATATAATGGATTGTAAAAAAGCGGTTAAACCCAAATTAATTTCTGATTCATAGCCATCAGGTAGAGAAAAAGCGAGCTGAATAGGGGTGACTTTAGTCATTAATTCATGAGTAGTTGGTTTTGTTATTGTCCAAGCAAAGGTGTTTTTTTTCCAAGTTACGCAACGCTCCATCATCATCTGATCTTTAATATGAAAACAATGTACAGGCAAAGCATCGAGGACTTCATTTGCAATGACTATACCAGAAATTTTTTCTGGTAATTGATCTAACCACATCATATGCGAATAAAGATGCGGACAAGCAGATTGCAGAAAACGCTGTTGTTTTTCACGCAGCTGCTTACTTTTTTCATAAATATAATAAGTAGTTGGAGTGTAACCAATGGTTTCAAGATAAAGAAGCAAATCTTTGGCGAATCGACCGGTGCCAGCGCCCAACTCAAGAATTTGATTTTGGCCACTATGCTCGAAAATTTCGCGACATTGTAGCGCAATGCATTGTGCAAATAAGGGGGAGATTTCAGGAGCAGTAATAAAGTCACCCTGTTTCCCAAGATCGAAATGTAATGAATTGTAATATCCCCATTCGTGGTGATACAGAACAAGTTCCATAAAATCAGCAAATGAAATATAACCATCCTGATTTTCTATTTTTTCTTGAAGGTATTGAATGAATGTATTAGAAGGTAAGATCATAAGTGTTTATAATAATATAACTATCTCAAAGGAACATCTATGCGTAAGCATTCATTAGCTTCAAAGGTAGTAGTCATTACAGGCGCGGCGCGACGAATCGGCGCTGAAATCGCTCGCACATTGCATGCAGCTAATATGAATATTGTACTGCACTACCATGTTTCAGAAGAGGAAGCAGTGGCTTTGTGCCAACAATTGAATCAAAAACGCCCTGCTTCAGCCGTTGCTCTTCGTGCTGATTTACAAGATTTTGAAAGTGGTAAAGCATTTATTCAACAAGCTGCTGACACATGGAAGCGATTGGATGTGTTAATTAATAATGCTTCTCGCTTTTATCGAACTACATTTGGAAAAATTACCGAGTTCGCTTGGGATGATTTGTTAAATAGCAATTTAAAAGCGCCATTTTTTTTGTCACAAGCAGCAGCGCCGTTTCTCGCTGTTCACCAAGGATCTATTCTTAATATTACCGATGCCCATATTGATTCTCCACCTCGCGATTATTCTGTTTATTGTATATCTAAAAGTGGTTTAGTGATGTTGACCAAAGTATTAGCTAAAGAATTAGGGCCAGCTGTTCGAGTTAATGCAATAGCGCCAGGCGTTATTTTATGGCCAGAAGGTGAAAATGCATTAACTAAAGAAGAAAAACAAAAAATCGTTGATAAAACAATATTATTACGAACTGGGCAGCCTGAAGATATTGCCAAAGCAGTATTATTTTTTATTTGTGATGCTGATTATATTACTGGGCAGATGTTAAGTGTAGATGGCGGTCGCATTTTGTGTGGTGACTGACAGTAGAGAGCTCGGATGAGTTTATTTCGAATTAAATTTATTTCAGCAACGCGTGTGAGATGGTATCCCAATTATTGGGATATGATTGCTTTGGTTTTAGTGCTTGCCATTATTTCTTTATTTGCTTTTGTTGCTAAAGGAATGACAACTCCTTATAAACTTGGGCAGGCGATTCCTATTTCATTAAACCCAGCAGCTCTTCCCTTTTATGCTAGTCGCACAGTAGTACGTATGCTGATTGCATTATTTTTTTCCTTATTATTCACTTTTATTTTTGGTACTTGGGCTGCAAAAAGTCGGCACGCTGAACGTATTATTATTCCTGCTATCGATATATTACAAGCTGTGCCTATTTTAGGTTTTTTGTCTGTTACGATTGCTAGTTTCATTCGGCTTTTTCCTGGTAGTTTATTAGGGCCGGAATGCGCAGCAGTTTTTGCTATTTTTACTTCGCAAGCATGGAATATGGCTTTTGTTTTTTTTCAAACCGTGCGTTCTATTCCAGCGGATCTTGTGGAAACAGGGCAAATGTTTAATCTTTCTGCTTGGCAGCGTTTTTGGCGCATCGAAGTACCGTATGCAACTCCTGGTTTATTGTGGAATACAATGGCTTCCATGTCGGCAGGATGGTTTTTTGTTGTAGCAGCAGAAGCGATCACTGTTTCAAATCAAGATATTTTGTTACCAGGGATAGGTTCCTTTATTGCAGTTGCCATTAAAGCCGCTGATTTGCGAGCAATTGGTTATGCGGTGTTAACCATGTTTATTGTTATTTTGATTTATGACCAACTTTTATTTAGGCCGCTCGTTGCGTGGGCTGAAAAATTCAAATTAGAACAGCAAGCAACAGAGAAATCAGCAGAATCTTGGGTGATGAATTTATTTCGTCGTACACGTTTAATGCGTCGATGGGGAGCTACACTCGGAGAATTGTTTGATGCNTTTGTAAACATAAAATTTTTTCGGTCTGCCGAAGACATTCTTTTTTCAAAATCTATTTTTCAAAAAGATAGTGGGAAATGGGCAACCATTTTGTGGGAAATAGGAATTGTATTGGCGGGTATACTAGCATTCATTTTCTTGTGGCGTTTTGTAGCTCATCATATTTCATTTACTGAAATTCGCTGGGTATTGGTGCTTGGTCTTATCACCACTTCCCGCGTATTTATTCTTATTTTACTCTGTTCATTCATTTGGGTTCCCCTTGGTATTTGGATAGGATTGCGACCTCATGTTGCGCAGGTCGCGCAAGCAATTGCACAAATTCTTTCGGCTTTTCCTGCCAATTTACTTTATCCATTTATTGTGATGTTTATCGTTTATTATCACTTGAATCCCAATATTTGGTTATCGCCACTCATGATTCTCGGCGCACAATGGTATATTTTATTTAATATTGTTGCTGGTGCATCGTTAATTCCTAAAGAATTGTTAAGGGTAGCGGATAATTTAAATGTAACAGGATGGACGCGTTGGCGCCGATTATTATTACCAAGTATTTTTCCTTATTATGTGACAGGAGCAATTGCGGCAGCAGGAGGCGCGTGGAATGCAAGTATTGTGGCAGAAGTAGCAAGTTGGGGTAATGAAAAATTAGTGGCAACAGGATTAGGTTCATACATTACTCAATATACGACAGCTGGAAATTTTCCTCGTATTGCATTAGGAATTGGTATGATGTGTCTTTTAGTGCTGATTATTAATCGTTTGATTTGGCGGCCACTTTATGTGTATGCAGAGAATCGTTTTGTTATTGGAGTAAGTGATGTCTGATCCTATTATTGAAGTGGTGGCTATGCAAAAATATTATAAAACTGGCGATAAGCAAGATCGTTTGGTTTTACATCATATCAACTTTAAAATGTATGAAGGAGAAATTGTTGCAATTCTTGGTAAATCGGGTTCGGGTAAATCCACCTTGTTGCGTATTATTTCTGGGTTAACTGAACCCAGTTCAGGAGAAGTTTATTATCGAGGTCAATTAGTAACAGGGCCGGTGCGTGGTATTTCCATGGTATTTCAAACGTTTTCTTTATTGCCATGGCTAACGGTTTTACAAAATGTTGAGTTGGGGTTAGAAGCACAGGGGTTACCTCGCAAGGAACGGCGAGATCAAGCATTAAAAGTTATTGAACTCATTGGCCTAGATGGGTTTGAAACGGCACTTCCTAAAGAATTATCAGGTGGTATGCGACAACGTGTGGGTTTTGCTCGTGCATTAGTTGTGAAGCCTGATATTTTGATGATGGATGAACCCTTTTCCGCTTTGGATGTCTTGACGGCGGATACCTTAAAGAATGACTTATTGGATTTATGGCAAAGTAGAAGAATAGGAATCAATGCAATTTTACTAGTGACGCATAGCATAGAAGAAGCAATTGCCTATGCAGATCGCATCATATTGTTTGATACGGATCCGGGTACAATTCGCTCGGATGTTAAAATTAATTTACCCTTTCCTCGCAGCGATTTAGATCCACGATTTCGTAATCAAGTGGATCGTATTTATACCTTAATGACAACGGAACCTCAAGAAACAAGTATTCAAGAAGAAATAATCGATATTGGATATCGTTTGCCCGAAGTAAATATTGAAGAGATGACAGGCTTATTAGAAATATTAGATTCTCCTCAGCATCAAGGAAAAATGGATTTACCTGTGCTTGCTGAAACACTGACGCACAACTTGGATGAGTTGCTTCCATTAACTGATTTAGTGCAAATTTTACATTTCGCAAAAGTGTCTGAAGGAGATATTACTATTTCTCTGGAAGGTAAAACGTTTGCTGAGGCGGATATTTTAGAACGCAAGAAAATTTTTTCTATTCATCTTACTAAATATATTCCGCTTGCTCGTTATATTCATAATCAATTAATTCGTCATCCTAGGCATCGCGCACTCGAAGAACATTTTCTATCCTTATTAGAAGATTATCTTTCTGAAAAAGAAGCCGAAAACGTTTTGCGTATCGTCATTGAATGGGGTCGCTATGCAGAATTGTTTGCGTACGACTACAATTCAGGCGTGCTCAGTTTAGAAAGCGGGCATTAATTATTTTTTTCACAAGACCTGGTTTGCTTTGCCACGCTTTGCTCGCACTCGCAATTGACGGGTGATTTTTGCAACAACGCCTCTTATATTCGTAACATTGTTCAACATTAATAACAGATGTATCTTTTTAATAACATCTGTTATATACTTAACATCATGGGAAAAAATAACAAAAATAAGAGAAAACATCAAACTGACCAATTGATCGAAGATGATGCATTTTCTATTCATGAATCCAAAGGAAATGGGGTTTTAAGGCGGCAAATATGGGTTAATACCCAAGGTGAAGTCATACGTTATAGTTTAGCCTATATTAATCATCATTTATTTACTGGTGATAATGGGAGGGTGCTTGGTTATGATAATGCTCATGGATATCATCATAAGCACTTGATGGGTGAAATAGAATCTATTACCTATAAAAACTTTGCTGATTTAGAAAAACGGTTTCAACGAGAATTCGAGGTGCTACATGAAAAAGCTCAAAAAAAGAAATGAGATGATTATCGATATTAAAACAGAAAGTATAGGGGATTTTTTTAAACGAGGTAGAGAATCAGCAATCCTGCTTGACAAAGGAGAACGATTTACGCCAAGAAGAACGATTAGTTTTGAAGATACAGAAGATCTTGTGAAATTTATCACTAAGGCAAAACTCATTTTGATTGCGGCTATTCGTAAAAAACCTAATTCTATATCTAAATTAGCCAATCAATTGCACAGAAGTAGAGCATCTATAGATAAGGACATTCAAATGTTAGAATCTATAGGCATTGTTGAGAGCGAATATGTTTCTAATCCTGGGCATGGGAGATGCCGTATTATTAAAGCTACCGATTCGAGACCTATAAAATTACGAGTTGAAACAGTTATCTGAATTCAGTTCACATAATGACAATGACAATCCAGCTCTAACCTGATGAGATATTTAATTAGCAAAACTATCATCATGCACTTGTTTTTTTGTTTGAGAAAGTTCGCTTTCTAACGAACTTCGTAGCATCCAAGCGGTTTTATCATGGGCGGTTTTGCGTTGAATCAACAAATCAAGGGTGACTTCATCACCACATTGTTCGGCAATGCCAAATAATTTGAAAATACTTTCAGCAAGACTGGTGTGATCTGCAAATAATTTTCTCAACATTTTTTCTGCATTTAAATGATCTTCTATTCCTTTTATTGAAGCCAATTTTAAAAAAGCGTGGAGTGAGGCAGGAGCGAATACTTTTAAAGCGCGTAGGCGTTCGGCAATATCATCTGTTGCATTAGCAAGGGCTTGATATTGTTCTTCAAACATTTTATGAAAAGAGAAAAATTGAGGGCCCACTACATTCCAATGACAATTTTGTGTATTAACATACAGGATATAGGTGTCTGCTAGTAAGTGGCTTAAGCCATCAATCAGTTGTTTATTTCCAGTGCTTTTCATGCATTTATCCTTCTATTTTTGAAATATACTTAAAATGGTTATATCAATCTTCACTCTTCTTTGCAAATAAACCTATATTTGCTTGCCGGGGATAGGGATTTTGTAATAAAATAGCGGCCGTTACTGCGGGGTGGAGCAGTCTGGTAGCTCGTCGGGCTCATAACCCGAAGGTCGTAGGTTCAAATCCTGCCCCCGCTAGTGAAAAATTTTAAATATAAGAAACCCCTGTTGGGGTTTTTTATTTTGGATAATAGTTGTTTGGGTCACATTTAGTTCAAAAACAGGTTGGGTATATGAAAAAAGTTGATCCTGCACTGGAAGAACGGTTAGCCTCGTTGATTGGCTCTATGGGGTATGAATGGATTGGCTGTGAGGTGATATCGCCTAGTCGTCAGATGATTTTTCGTATTTATATTGATCGAACTAACGGAGTGACTGTGGATGATTGTTCTCGGGTCAGTCATCAAGTTGGTGCTATGATGGACGTTGAAAATTCTATCCAGGGAAGATATCTTTTGGAGGTATCTTCGAAAGGCGTAGATAGGCCGTTGTTTAAACTTGAGCACTATAATAAATATATTGGCAGCCAGGTGAAAATCCGCTTATATACATCGCTTCATCAGCGTCGACAGTATCAAGGCGTGCTTAAACGGGTAGAAAGAGGAAGTATTTACCTTTGGGTAGATGATATGAAGCAGGAAGTCATGCTACCTTTTTTAGCGATTGAAAAAGCGAATGTGATTGGGGAAGTTCGTTTGTAATGGGTGAGGTGCTATGAACAAAGAGATTTTATTAGTAGTTGAAGCTGTATCTAATGAGAAAGGCGTGGATAGAGAAGTCATCTTCCAGGCTATTGAAGCTGCTTTAGAAACAGCAACCAAGAAAAAAGCGACAGAAGAAATTGATGTGAAAGTAGAAATTAATCGTAAAACGGGTGACTATGCTACTTTTCGTCGCTGGCTAATTATTGCTGATGATGCTGAATTAGAAAGTGAAGAAGGGGAAGGGATAGAAGGCCTGACAACATTGCGATTGAGCGAAGCTAAAAAACGTAATCCTCTCATTAAAATTGGTGAGTTTATATTAGATTCCATGGATTCTGTTGAATTTGGTCGCATTGCTGCACAAAAGGCTAAACAAGTTATTATTCAAAAAGTGTTAGAAGCCGAACGTGCGCAGATGGTCAATGCTTACAAAGAAAAAGTTGGGCAATTGGTACATGGAACGGTTAAAAAAGTAACACGCGATTTTATTGTGCTTGATCTTGGTAATAATGCTGAAGCTATTTTACCTCGTACGGAAATGATTCCTCATGAAGCCATTCGTATGGGGGATAGAGTGCGAACTTATTTATATGATATTCAATCAGATGGAGGAAAAAACCCACAGATTTTGGTCAGCCGTATACGTCCAGAGATGTTGATGGAGCTATTTAAAATTGAAGTGCCTGAAATTGGTGAAGAACTTATTGATATTAAGGCGGCAGCACGTGATCCGGGTTCACGAGCAAAAATTGCGGTTAAAACAAATGATGGGCGCATTGATCCTATCGGAGCATGTGTAGGTATGCGAGGTTCGCGCGTACAAGCAGTTTCTAGCGAGTTAGGTGGCGAACGAATTGATATTGTATTGTGGAATGATAACCCTGCACAACTTGTGATTAATGCGATGGCACCTGCTGAAGTTGCCTCCATTGTATTGGATGAAGATACGCATACGATGGATATAGCAGTCAAAGCTGATCAATTATCCCAAGCCATTGGGCGTCATGGACAAAATGTTAAATTAGCGAGCGAATTAACCGGTTGGACTTTAAATGTTATGACAGAAGAAGATGCGCAAGCTAAAACCACAGCAGAGGGCGAGAAGATTTTATTTTTATTCCAAGATAAATTAGACATTGATCAACAGGTTGCGGAAGTATTAGTGAATGAGGGGTTTTCTTCACTTGAAGAGATTGCCTATGTACCTGTGCAAGAATTGGTGGAAATTATTGAAAATCAAGCTATTGTAAATGCTTTGCGTGAACGTGCTAAAGCAGTTTTATTAACCCAGGCTATTGCGCATGAGCAAACCTTGGAAGTTGAGCCAGCGAAGGATTTGCTAGAAATGGAAGGTATGGATAAACACATGGCTTATATTTTAGCTAGCCATGGCGTGGTGACGCGTGAAGATTTAGCAGAGCAATCTGTAGATGATTTACTCGACATTGGNGGAATAGATGAAGTAACNGCGGCTAAATTGATTATGACTGCTCGTAAAATATGGTTTGATGATACATCCCCTTAGTTGGGAGGTTGAGTATGATAAAGAAAACAGAAGAAGCAGAAATGACAGTAGGAAAATTTGCAGCAGACATTGGTGTGGAGCTTAAGCGTTTGCTAGTCCAATTTAGAGAAGCCGCGATTAACATCACAAATGAGAATGATGTGATTACTTTAAAACAACGGGAAAAATTGCTTCGTTATTTACAAGAACATCATGGCGCTAAACAGGAGACTTCTCCTGAAAAAATTGTATTTCACCGTGCTAAAACAAGTAGAATTCGATTATCGCATGGGGAAGGAAAAACAGTTAATGTGCGAGTTCTTAAGAAGCGAACATTGGTTAAGCGTCATTTAACAGAAGAAGAAACACATCTTCCTACTAAGAGTGTAGCACCTGCAGAGATTGTTTTAACAACTATGACAGAAACATCTGTTGCTGAGCCGCAAGGCAATGCAGCAACAAAAGAAGTAGCGCAAGTAGAGCAAACCACTTATACAGAAGAGGTGGCACCACAGGCAACACCTCAAGCGGTTTCCGAAAAAGAAAAATCGAAAACAGCTATTAAACGTAAGGATAAGCATCGCATCGATTCTGATATAGATGAATCAGAAGGGGAGAGGCATAAAAAACGTAAAAAAGTTCGTGATGCATCACGAGAGGGTGAAAAAAACTTTGAAGCATTATTGTCACGAGGTACAGATTTAAGCCGCGTATTAAAACAGGATGAGGATGATATTGATCTTGCTATTCGTAAAACGAATAGAGCAAGGCTTCATGCTCAAACTAAAGTGAAGATACAAGCTTTTACCAAACCTACAGAGCCCATTGTTCATGAGGTGGAAATTCCTGAGACAATAAACATTGGTGAATTAGCTCAGAAAATGTCGATTAAAGTAGCGGAAGTGATAAAAACTTTAATGAAAATGGGCGTCATAGCTACTATTAATCAAATCATTGATCAAGACACTGCCATTTTAGTGGTCGAAGAAATGGGGCATAAAGCTAAACTCGTTAGTTTTGATGCTATAGAAGAAACATTAATCAAATCCTTAGAAGTACCAGGAGGGGAAGCGCGGCCACGCCCACCAGTTGTTACCATTATGGGTCATGTTGATCATGGTAAAACAACGTTGCTTGACTATATTCGTACTACTAAAGTAGCTGCTCAAGAAGCAGGTGGTATTACTCAGCATATTGGTGCTTACCATGTCAAAACAGCAAAAGGCACGGTTACTTTCCTTGATACGCCTGGGCACGCTGCTTTTACTGCTATGCGTGCGCGTGGAGCGAAATTAACAGATATTGTTATTCTAGTTGTTGCTGCAGATGATGGTGTGATGCCGCAAACCATTGAAGCAATTTCTCATGCGAAAGCGGCTAATGTTCCTATTGTTGTTGCTATCAATAAAATGGATAAACAAGGTGTGGATCCCGATCGTATTAAAACAGAATTATCTCGTTACGAATTAATTCCGGAAGAATGGGGTGGGGATGCTATGTTTGTGCCTATTTCAGCTAAAACAGGAATGGGGGTGGATACTTTACTCGATTCAGTGTTAGTACAAGCTGAAGTTTTGGAATTGAAAGCAGTAGTTCATTGCCCAGCAAAAGGGGTGGTGATCGAATCCAGATTAGATAAGGGACGCGGAGCAGTGACGAGCGTGCTCGTGCAGCAAGGAACATTACACAAAGGCGATATTATTTTAGCGGGTTTAGAATATGGTCGTATTCGCGCTTTATTTGATGAGACGGGCCAGGCGGTTGAAAGCGCAACACCTTCTCTCCCAGTAGAAATTCTTGGGCTTTCNGGTATTTTACAGGCAGGCAGTGATTTCATGGTAATACCAGATGAAANACNTGCACGTGAAGTGGCATTATTCCGTCAAACTAAACATCGTGAAGCTAAATTAACCAAACAAACCACCAAGTTAGAAGATTTATTCCAGCGTATAGAAGACGAAAAATCATCTGTTAAAACTTTAAATATTGTGTTGAAAGCGGATGTGTTAGGTTCCGTTGAAGCTTTAAAACAAGCATTAACTGAATTGGCAACTACTGAAGTAAAGGTGAATGTGCTCGCAAGCGGTATGGGTGGAATTAATGAAAGTGATGTCAATCTTGCTGTTGCATCGAAAGCTATCATTATTGCATTTAATGTACGCGCGAGTGCTGAGGCAAGAAAGTTAATGGAGACAAACGCGGTCGATGTTCACTATTACAATATTATTTATGACGTTATTGATCAGGTGAAAAAAGCAATGAGTGGTACATTATCACCTGAAATTCATGAGCGTGTAGTTGGTCTTGCACAGGTTCGTGAAGTGTTTCGTTCTTCTAAAATGGGTGCTGTTGCGGGTTGCATGGTAATCGAAGGGTTTGTTAAGCGCCATTTTCCTATTCGAGTGTTACGAGACAATATAGTTATTTTTCAAGGAGCANTNGAATCCTTGCGACGATTCAAAGATGATGTTTCTGAAGTGCGTAGTGGTATGGAATGTGGTATTGCAGTAAAAAATTACAATGATATTAAAGCGGGTGATCAAATTGAAGTATATGAAAAAGTTGAAGTAAAGCGAGAGGTATAAGATATGCGGCGAGGATTTGATCGCACTCAACGCGTAGCAGATCTGGTTCAAAAAATATTGGCAACGATGTTGTTGCAAAATAGTAATGATCGTTTTCGTTTTGTTACTATTACAGGTGTTACCGTCTCTAAAGATCTTTCTTATGCAAAAGTATATGTTAGTGTATTAGAAGAAGAACAACATAAAATTAAAGAGATTATTCAAGCATTGAATCAGGAAGCAAAAACGTTTCGCCGCCATCTTGCACATGAAATTGATTTGCGTATTACCCCTGAATTAAAGTTTATTTATGATGAATCAACTGCGCGTGGATTTCATATTTCGACGCTTATTGATTTTGCAATGAAAAAATCAGAAACATAATGATGTGACTATCATGCATCATGATATAAACGGCATTTTATTATTGGATAAACCAAGCAGCATGACATCCAATCAAGCCTTACAACGGGTTAAGCGCTTGTTTCACGCTAAAAAAGCAGGGCATACGGGCAGCTTAGATCCTATTGCGACAGGTATGTTACCCATTTGTTTTGGGGAGGCAACAAAATTTTCTCAATTTTTATTAGAATCAGATAAAACATATCATGTTGTTGCTAAATTAGGTGAATGCACAACGACAGGGGATTCTGAAGGTGAAATCATTAAAACACGCACTATCGATGGTGTGACTTCTTCACAAATTGCACATGTCTTCAAACAATTTTTAGGCGATATTAAGCAAATTCCACCCATGTTTTCTGCTATCAAATATCAAGGCAAACCGCTTTATAAACTCGCCCGTCAAGGCATTCAAATTGATCGTGCACCACGTGATATTACAATTTATGCATTAGAGTTAATTGATTTTAATGCAATAGGTGTGCAACAAACCTCATCACATCACCATCAGGCAACTTTTACCTTTACAGTACATTGTAGCAAAGGAACTTATATTCGTACGTTAGTAGAGGATATTGGTGAGGTATTAGGTTGTGGTGCGCATGTTGTTGAGTTACGTCGTATGACGGTTACACCATATCATGCAAATCATATGCATGGTTTGGCTACTTTAGAAAATATTGCCAAAAGCACAGGGCTAAGCAGTTTATTAACTTGTTTACTACCAGTTGAGACAGCAGTGCGCATTTTTCCGGCTGTGACATTATCAGCAGCATCTGCATTTTATATACGTACTGGACAAGCCATACGCGTTCATCTTCCATCCGATAGCGTATTTGTACGTTTGTTATCAGAGGATGCGACATTTTTAGGGATAGGAGAAGTGATGGGAGATGGCCGCATTAAGCCGAAACGGTTAGTGGGAAGATAAGCATTCTCATTTTTTATACCAATGGTTGCTTTAATATTTTTTCTAATATTCGTAAAGGAGATCGGGACTCATCTTGCATCGCATGCGGAGGAAGGTGAACAGTTTGTTCCACTGTATATTGTCCTTCCATAGCAGCATGTGAAACTTGATCAGTTTGCACAATCCAAGTACTACCAGCAGGAAATCGTACTTCACATTGCTGCGCTTTTTTTTGATAAGATTCATCCGCTTTCATCTGGTTATGCAAACATAACATATAGTGATCATACAATGTTCGATAACTCTTAGTGATTTTTAAAAAACGTAAACATACTGCACTTCCAGGAAAAGGTTTATGAATATTAGGAATAAATCGATGAGCTACTTGCTCAAAGGGTTCACCAATACGCCATACACGATCTTCCCCGTGTGGATTAATGTTACAAAACACACGTAATATTCGTTTACCTTGATTAGGTGCAGAGGGAAAGGCATCAACATGTAAACGTCTATCATCCTTTCGATAGGATGTTTGGCGCTTGCTAATTTGTACCGGACGAAAACTGGTTCGTCCAAGTACAAGATATTGTGCATATTGTGGAAATAACGCATGAATAAAATCAAGTGCTTGATTGCAAAAGCGATCTAACATTAATTTTAGTTGCAAATGTTGTTCATCAGATAAATGTTGTACTCCCCACAATTTATTATTATCAGGTTGATAACTAATATTTTTAGAATGAGGATCGGCATAAATTGGGGATAATAAATTTCTTTCTTCCGGCGATAATGCAAAAGCCAATTGTGGAAAATAAAGTATTTGCCCANNTTCTAGATTGCAAATGGCTTGTTGTTGCGTAGAACTTGAAAAAGTTTCATCCCATTTCTGAGTTGAAAAAGTTTGTAACATCATCACCTCAGTATTCGTGTTATTTTATTCTCTCAGAAAAAGATTATGCGTTAGTTGGTTCTGCTAATTCAACCGCAAAAGCGATGCCGAGTTTTACAAAATCAGTCATGTGATTTAAGGATAAAATATCCATGGTATCGTGCTCAGTATGGATATAGGGGTCTTCTTTACCAAAAGCCGCTTCCACAGGCATGGAAGCTGCAAAGCCGGCTTTATACCATGATGCATGATCACTACAAGCATAACCGCATTGTGTATCTTTACTGGGTTGTTTAACATAAGTATGAATTAATAATTTAAGATAAGTAGTCAAGTCCACATTAACAAAATCATTTATTAACCAAATAGTTGAGTCATTTTTCGGTGCATAACCAGTGAGATCAAGTTGGATGATAGCTTCAATCGGAATACGTTTTTTTTGAAATTCCGAAACGACCACTTTTGAACCGACTAAGCCCATTTCTTCCGCAGCATACCAAATAAAATAAATTGGTTTTTTAAAG
>C687J35021_10001482_pt1 | contig 17847 bp, 16 predicted proteins | sample RifCSPhighO2_12_FD_35021 | JGI IMG/M metagenome (IMG submission 35021)
GGTCTCCGACGGCGCTAGCCGTTGCGCGGGTCATGCTTTATTATCCAGCATCTTTTCAAGCCCATCGAGAGGCGTGCGGCCTCAGGGCCAATGGCGCGCAGGAAGCCCGGAAAAAATAAGATGGCAGTAAAATACCCCGCGTTTCGTAAAAAATTCCCTCTACTGGTCACTGGCAGCCTTCTGGCGCTGCAGCCCGTAGCCGTTCCCTTCGCATTCGCGGCCGAGCAGTATGACTGCCAGGTTTCCGCCTCTGGCGGTTGGGCGTGCGCGCCTAAAGCCAGTGCGGCAGCCTTGCCGGCACGACCCGCGCCGCGTGCGACGGTAGCCGGTGCTGACGCCAGTAGCGGCGGTCAGGCCCAGGAAGAAGTCGCCAAAACGACTCTGGTCACCGAAAGCCGCGGTAAAGGTCTGGCCTCGCGCAGTGCCGACTATAGCCACCTTGACTGGGTGCCGCGAGAAAACCTCAGCGCGGCGCAGCTGGCCGAAGCCGGCCCGTACTGCGCCGGTGCCTATGTCGAGCCCCAGCGGCCCGGCATGGACGACACCACGCCGATGGACGAAGCGCCGATGTTCGTTTCGGCCAAGGCTTCGCGCTATGAGCAGGAAGAGCAAGTCGCCACTCTGGCCGGCGATGTGGTGTTACGCCAGGCCGGCATGCAGATCGAAGCCGACGAAGCCAACCTGCATCAGGCGGAAAACCGCGGCGAGCTGATCGGTAACGTGCGCCTGCGCGACCAGGGCATGCTGGTGGTCGGCGATCGCGCCGAGCTGCAACTGGACAACGGCGAAGCCAAGGTCGAGAACGCCGAGTATGTGCTGCACAAGAGCCATACTCGCGGCAGCGCGCTCTACGCCAAGCGCGAAGAAAGCGCCGTTATCCGCCTGAAAGACGGCACCTACACCAGCTGCGAACCGGGCAGCAACGCCTGGCACCTGAAGGGCAACAACGTCACCCTGAACCCGGCTACCGGTTTCGGCACCGCGACCAACGTGACCCTGCGGGTGAAGAACATTCCGGTGTTCTACACCCCCTATATCTATTTCCCGATCGACGATCGCCGCCAGTCCGGCTTCCTGCCGCCGAGCCTCAGCAGCTCCAGCGACAATGGCCTGAGCCTGCAGACCCCGTACTACTTCAACCTGGCACCGAATTACGATGCCACGCTCTACCCGACTTATATGACCGACCGCGGTCTATTGATGGAAGGTGAGTTCCGTTACCTGACCAAGAGCAGCGAAGGCCAGTTCGGCGCGGCCTACCTCGACGACAGCAACGACGATCGCAAGCTGCAGTCCGAGTACGAAGACCAGCGCTGGATGTACAGCTGGCAGCACAAGACTGGCCTGGACTCGCGCCTGCTGGCCGAAGTCGACTACACCGACATCAGCGATCCTTATTACTTCCAGGATCTGAATACCGACCTCGGCATTGGCTCCACCAGCTATGTCGACCAGCGCGGCACCCTGACCTATCGTGGCAACGGCTACACGGCGCGCCTCAACGCCCACGCCTACGAACTGGCCAATATTACCGACGTCACGCCTTACAACCGCCTGCCGCAGCTGACCCTGGACGGCAAGCTGCCCTTCGAGCCGGCGGGGCTGAACTTTACGTACGGCACAGAATATGTGCGCTTTGATCGCAACCTTCGCAGCGGCTTTTTCACCGATGAAGATGGCAATACCGGCACTGATGAATTCCGCTGGTACGACGACCGTTTGAGTGGTTTGGCCCGCGCCAATGGCGAGCGTGTACATGTTGAACCCGCTGTCAGCCTGCCGCTGAACTGGAGCTGGGGTTTCCTTACGCCCAAGGTCAAGTACCTGCACACCAACTACGACCTGAGTCTGGACAGCCAGGGCAAGAACAGCCTGCTGGCCGAACAGAGCTACAAGAGCAGCCAAAGCCGTGGCGTCGGCATGTTCAGCCTGGACAGCGGCCTGTACTTCGACCGCGACACCCAGTGGTTCGGCAAGAACTACCGCCAGACCCTGGAACCGCGCCTGTTCTACCTCAATGTTCCCGAGGAAGACCAGACCGATATCCCGGTGTTCGACACCAGCGAAAGCACTTTCAACTATGCCTCGCTGTTCCGCGAGAACCGCTTCTCCGGCAAGGACCGTATCGGCGACGAGAACAAGCTGTCGCTGGGCGTAACCAATCGCTGGATCGAAAACAACGGCTTCGAGCGCCAGCGCTTCAGCATCGGCCAGGCCTTCTACTTCGAAGACCGCAAGGTTCAGATGCCCGGCATCGACTACCGTACCCGCTCGGACTCGCAGGCCTCGCAGTCGCCTTATGCGCTGCAGTATATGTATCGCTTCAACCGCGACTGGCGCCTGAGCTCGGACTTCAACTGGGACCCGGATACTCACAGCACCCGCTCGGGTAGCGCGATGTTCCATTACCAGCCCGAAGACAATCCGAACAAGATCGTTAACGCCGGGTATCGCTACCGCAATGACACCGTGCGCTACGACCAGGCCAGTGGTAACTGGGTAGTAGGCAACGGCGACTACGGCACCGAAGGTTCTCCCAACTACATCAAGGACTACTACAAGATCAGTCAGCACGATTTCTCGGTCATCTGGCCGATCGTGCCGCAGTGGAGCGTGATTTCCCGCTGGCAGTATGACTACGGCCGCGACCGTACCCTGGAGGCCTTCGCCGGCTTCGAGTACGACAGCTGCTGCTGGAAACTGCGCCTGATCAACCGTTACTGGATCGACTACGACGAAGTCAGCCTGAATCCCTCGCTTAACGACGAACCGGATCGCGGCATCTTCCTGCAGATCGTACTCAAGGGTCTGGGCGGTGTAGTGGGTAATAAGGTCGAGACTTTCCTCGACGAAGGCATTCAAGGTTATCGTGAACGTGAAGACAAAGCTTTCTGATTGCATGCGCCCGCTGCTGTTGGGCGCGCTGTTTCTAGGTGCTGTGGCGCAAGCCGAAGTACAACCGCTCAACCGCGTAGTAGCGATTGTCGACAACGACGTGGTGATGCAGAGCCAGCTCGACGCCCGCCTGCGCGAGGTGCAGCAAACCATCGCTCAGCGTGGCGCGGCCCTGCCGCCCGAGCACGTGCTCAGCCAGCAGGTGCTGGAACGTCTGATTATCGAGAATATCCAGCTGCAGATCGGCGAACGCTCCGGCATTCGCATCACCGATGAAGANCTGAACCAGGCCATCGGCACCATTGCCCAGCGCAACGGCATGAATATCGAGCAGTTCCGCGCGGCCCTGGCGGCCGACGGCCTGTCCTATGTTGATGCCCGCGACCAGGTACGCCGCGAGATGATCATCAGCCGCGTGCGCCAGCGCCGCGTCGCCGAGCGCATCCAGGTGACCGATCAGGAAGTGCAGAACTTCCTCGCCTCGGACATGGGCAAGATGCAGCTTTCGGAAGAATTCCGTCTGGCCAACATCCTGATTCCGGTCAGCGAAGGCGCGTCCTCCCAGGACATCCAGGCGGCCGAGCGCCAGGCTCGCGAGCTGTACGAGCAATTGCAGCAAGGGGCCGACTTCGCCCAGCTGGCCATTGCCCGTTCGGCCAGCGAAACCGCCCTGGAGGGCGGCGAGATGGGCTGGCGCAAGGCCGGCCAGCTGCCACCGCCGTTCGACACCATGCTGACCAGCCTGTCGGCGGGTGATGTCACCGAACCGATGCGCACCCCGGGCGGCTTTATCCTGCTCAAGGTGCTGGAGAAGCGCGGCGGCGACAGCCAGGTACGCGACGAGGTCAATGTCCGCCATATCCTGATCAAGCCCAGCGAGATCCGCAGCGAAGCCGAAACCAAACGCCTGATCGAGCGTCTGTATCAGCGCATCCAGGCCGGCGAAGATTTCAGCGAGCTGGCCAAGAGCTTCTCCGAAGATCCGGGCTCAGCCCTTAACGGCGGTGTGCTCAACTGGATCGACCCCAACGCCCTGGTTCCCGAGTTCCGCGAAGTGATGAACAACACTCCGGCCGGTGAACTGTCCAAGCCGTTCCAGAGCCCCTTCGGCTGGCACGTGCTGGAAGTCATGGGCCGCCGCGCCACCGACAGCAGCGCCCAGTACCGCGAGCAACAGGCCCTGACCCTGCTGCGCAACCGCAAGTACGACGAAGAGCTGCAGATCTGGCTGCGCCAGATCCGCGATGAAGCCTATGTCGAGAGCAAGCTCTAAGCGGCCAGCTCTCAGGTGACCCAGCCCGACTCAGCGCAATGCGCGAGTCGGGCTTTTTTTCGTCCTTTATTAGCGCCCCGACGCTACCATCAAGCGTCGCTCCAACCCCGTTGACGGATTACCCCGCGAGAGCCAGCCGATGACCACACCCCGCCTTTTCGCATTAACCCCCGGCGAGCCCGCCGGCATTGGCCCCGACCTGTGCCTGCTGCTGGCGCGCGTTGCCCAGCCGCATGCGCTTGTCGCCATTGCCAGCCGCACCCTGCTGGCCGAGCGCGCGCAGCAGCTGGGCCTGAACATTCAGCTGCTGGACGTCGGCCCCGGCAACTGGCCGCAGCAACCCGCCCCCGCCGCCAGCCTGTATGTCTGGGATACCCCACTGGGCACGCCGGTGCAGGCCGGGCAACTGGACCAGAGCAACGCCGCCTATGTGCTGGAAACCCTGAGCCGCGCCGGTCAGGGCTGCCTCGACGGGCACTTTGCCGGAATGATCACCGCCCCGGTGCACAAGGGCGTGATCAACCAGGCCGGCATCGCCTTCTCCGGCCATACCGAATTTCTCGCCGAGCTGACCGCAACCGAGCAGGTGGTGATGATGCTGGCCACCCATGGCCTGCGCGTAGCCCTGGTGACCACCCACCTGCCGCTCAAGGACGTGGCCGCCGCCATCACCCCCGAACGCCTGGCGCGGGTCACGCGGATTCTCGACCATGACCTGCGCACGAAATTCGGCATCCCCCGGCCGCGCATCCTGGTTTGCGGCCTCAACCCCCATGCCGGCGAAGGCGGCCACCTGGGCCGGGAAGAAATCGAGATCATCGAACCGACTCTCGAGCAGCTTCGCGGCGAAGGTATCGAGCTGATCGGCCCGCTGCCGGCCGACACCCTGTTCACCGCCAAGCACCTGGAACACTGCGATGCGGTGCTGGCCATGTACCACGATCAAGGCCTGCCGGTGCTCAAGTACAAGGGCTTCGGCGCGGCGGTCAATGTCACCCTGGGCCTGCCGATCATCCGCACCTCGGTGGATCACGGCACCGCCCTGGACCTGGCCGGTACTGGCCGGATCGACAGCGGCAGCCTGCAGGTGGCCCTGGAAACCGCCTACCAGATGGCTGCCAGCCGCGCCTGAGGATTGGCGGCGCTACGGCTTGCGCCGCCAATGCTGTTAAACTGCCGCTCTTTGTTTGCGCTTTAAGCTTGCAGCTTGAGGCCTGGAGCTGCCCTCGATGTCCGAATACCAACACCGCGCGCGCAAGCGCTTTGGCCAGAACTTCCTGCATGACGCCGGGGTGATCCACCGCATCCTGCGCGCCATCCATGCCCGCGAAGGCGAGCATATGCTGGAGATCGGCCCGGGCCAGGGCGCACTGACCGAAGGCCTGCTCGACAGCGGCGCGCAGCTCGACGTGATCGAACTGGACCGCGACCTGATCCCGATCCTGCAGCACCAGTTCGGNANCAACCCGCGCTTTCGCCTGAACCAGGGCGACGCGCTAAAATTCGACTTCAACCAGTTGCAGGCCGNGCCGCGCAGNCTGCGGGTGGTGGGCAACCTGCCGTACAACATCTCCACGCCGCTGATCTTCCACCTGCTGAACAATGCCGCACTGATCCGCGACATGCATTTTATGCTGCAGAAGGAAGTGGTCGAGCGCCTGGCCGCCACACCGGGTGGCGGCGACTGGGGCCGCCTGTCGATCATGGTGCAGTACCACTGCCGCGTAGAGCATCTGTTCAACGTCGGCCCCGGTGCCTTCAACCCACCGCCCAAGGTCGACTCGGCGATCGTCCGCCTGGTACCCCACGAGGTGCTGCCGCACCCGGCCAAGGACCATCACCTGCTCGAACGAGTGGTGCGCGAAGCCTTCAACCAGCGCCGCAAGACTTTGCGCAATACCCTCAAGGCCCTGCTGCCAGCCAGCGCCATCGAAGCCGCCGAAGTAGACGGCAGCCTGCGCCCCGAACAACTGGACCTGGCCGCCTTTGTCCGCCTCGCGGACCAATTGGCCATGCAGCCCAGCGAGCCCCTCTTATGAGCGATCCCCGTTATCAGGTCGACGTCAGCGTCGTCACCCGCTATCTGCCGGAGCAGTCGCAGCCGGAACAGAACCGCTTTGCCTTCGCCTACACCGTTACCGTCACCAACAACGGCCAGGTGCCGGCCAAGCTGCTCTCGCGCCACTGGATCATCACCAACGGTGACGGCCGCGTGCAGGAAGTGCGCGGTGCCGGCGTGATCGGCCAACAGCCGTTAATCGAACCGGGCCACAGCCACACCTACAGCAGCGGCACGGTAATGAGCAGCCGCGTCGGCACCATGCAGGGCAGCTACCAGATGCTCGCCGAAGACGGCAAACACTTCGATGCCACCATTGCCCCTTTCCGCCTGGCGGTGCCAGGCTCACTGCACTGATGGCGACTTATGCCGTCGGCGACCTGCAAGGCTGCCTGAAACCCCTGCAATGCCTGCTTGAGCGGGTGGCCTTCGATCCCGCGCAGGACCAGCTGTGGCTGGTCGGCGATCTGGTCAACCGCGGCCCGCAGTCCCTGGAAACCCTGCGCTTTCTCTATGGCATGCGCGACGCCCTGACCTGCGTGCTGGGCAACCACGACCTGCACCTGCTGGCCGTGGCGCACAATATCGAGCGCCTGAAGAAAGGCGACACCCTGCGCGAGATCCTCGACGCCCCGGATGCCGCCGACCTGCTCGACTGGCTGCGCCGGCAGAAGCTGCTGCATTACGACGCCGAACGCGACACCGCCCTGGTGCATGCCGGCATCCCGCCGCAGTGGACACTGCACAAGGCCCTCAGGCGCGCGGCCGAAGTCGAGGAAGCGCTGCGCGACGACGCGCGCCTGCCGCTGTTTCTTGATGGCATGTACGGCAACGAACCGGTCAAATGGGACAAGAACCTTCACGGCGTGGCGCGCCTGCGGGTGATCACCAACTATTTCACCCGCATGCGCTTCTGCAAGGCCGACGGCACCCTCGACCTGAGCAGCAAGGAAGGCGTGGGCAGCGCCCCCGCGGGCTACGCGCCCTGGTTCAGCTACAAGCAGCGCAAGACCCGCAACCACCGCATCATCTTCGGCCACTGGGCCGCGCTGGAAGGCCAATGCTCGGAACCCAAGGTGCTGGCACTGGATACCGGCTGCGTCTGGGGCGGGCAGATGACCCTGGTGAATATCGACAGCGGCGAACAACAGCGCTGCGACTGTAAGGAGCAAGCATGAGCGAGTTCAAACGCATTCCCCCCGAGCAGGCCCAGGCCCTGCGCCAGCAAGGCGCGGTAGTGGTCGACATCCGCGACCCGCAGACTTTTGCCGCCGGTCATATCAGTGGTTCGCTGCACCTGGACAACCACTCGCTGCACGACTTTATCGCCAAGGCCGACCTCGACGCGCCACTGATCGTCGCCTGCTACCACGGCAACTCCAGCCAGAGTGCCGCGGCCTATCTGGTGGGCCAGGGCTTCAGCGAGGTCTACAGCCTGGACGGCGGTTTTGAACTGTGGCGCGCCACCTTCCCCGCGGACACCGCCCAGGGCGACGCGGAATGATTGTTTAATAGCCTGCCTTCCCTGGCGGCTACCCAGCGGGCCGTCGCTGCACGACGTTAAAAATGGCTGCCGGCCATTTTTTTCCGCCCCCGGCAGGCCGCGCCCGCTCTGGCCTGCCGAGCATCCCGACCAACGGTAATATCCTGTTATCGTTAAGCGCGCCTTTCTCTCGCCGAAACCGAACTATCCTTTAGCTCAGGCCATCCAAAAAAAGGTAGCGCCGGCCAACCGGCACCCGGGCCATCGGTAGACTTTTGCTGTACTGGGGGACTCTTCTCGGCTGACGCGTCAGCCGACCAATAGCCCCGTACGACCGATATGGCACCGGCTCCCAGCATCGAGCGAGGTGAAGTCATGAGTATTTTCAGCCACTTCCAGCAACGTTTCGAAGCCACTCGGCAGGAGGAACTGAGCCTCCAGGAGTACCTCGAACTGTGCAAGCAGGATCGCAGCGCCTACGCCTCGGCAGCCGAACGCCTGCTACTGGCCATTGGTGAGCCTGAACTACTCGACACCTCGACCGACCCACGGCTTTCCAGGATCTTCTCCAACAAGGTGATCCGCCGTTACCCGGCCTTTGCCGACTTCCATGGCATGGAGGAGTGCATCGACCAGATCGTCTCCTACTTCCGCCATGCCGCTCAGGGACTGGAGGAGAAGAAGCAGATCCTCTACCTGCTCGGCCCGGTCGGCGGCGGCAAGTCCTCCCTGGCGGAAAAGCTCAAGCACCTGATGGAGAAGGTGCCCTTCTATGCGATCAAGGGCTCGCCTGTGTTCGAGTCGCCCCTGGGCCTGTTCAGCGATGCCGAAGACGGTGCCATCCTCGAAGAGGAGTACGGCATCTCGCGACGCTACCTGAGCAGCATCATGTCGCCCTGGGCGACCAAGCGCCTGCAGGAGTTCGGCGGCGATATCAGCCAATTCCGCGTGGTCAAACTGTTCCCCTCGATCCTCAACCAGATCGCCGTGGCCAAGACCGAGCCAGGGGATGAGAACAACCAGGACATCTCCTCGCTGGTGGGCAAGGTCGATATCCGCAAGCTGGAGGAATTCCCGCAGAACGATGCCGACGCCTACAGCTATTCGGGGGCGTTGTGCCGGGCCAACCAGGGCCTGATGGAGTTCGTCGAAATGTTCAAGGCACCGATCAAGGTGCTGCACCCGCTGCTGACCGCCACCCAGGAAGGTAACTACAACAGCACCGAAGGCCTTGGTGCGATTCCCTACAACGGCATCCTGCTGGCCCACTCCAACGAATCGGAATGGCACAGCTTCCGCAACAACAAGAACAACGAAGCCTTTATCGACCGTATCTATATCGTCAAGGTGCCCTACTGCCTGCGCGTCACCGACGAGATCAAGATCTATGACAAGCTGCTGGCCAACAGCTCCCTGTCCAACGCCCACTGTGCGCCGGATACCCTGAAGATGCTCGCCCAGTTCTCGGTACTGAGCCGCCTCAAGGAGCCGGAAAACTCCAACGTCTACTCGAAGATGCGTGTCTATGACGGCGAAAACCTCAAGGACACCGATCCCAAGGCCAAGTCGATTCAGGAATACCGCGACACCGCCGGCGTCGACGAGGGCATGAACGGCCTGTCGACCCGCTTCGCCTTCAAGATCCTGTCCAAGGTGTTCAACTTCGACCCCCACGAGATCGCCGCTAACCCGGTGCACCTGCTCTATGTACTCGAGCAGCAGATCGAGCAGGAACAGTTCCCCGCCGAGACCCGCGAGCGCTACCTGCGTTTTATCAAGGAATACCTGGCACCGCGCTATATCGAGTTTATCGGCAAGGAAATCCAGACCGCCTACCTGGAGTCCTACAGCGAGTACGGGCAGAACATCTTCGACCGCTATGTGCTGTACGCCGACTTCTGGATTCAGGACCAGGAATACCGCGACCCCGAAACCGGCGAGATCCTCAACCGAGTGGCCCTCAACGAGGAGCTGGAAAAGATCGAGAAACCGGCCGGCATCAGCAACCCCAAGGATTTCCGCAACGAGATCGTCAACTTCGTGTTGCGCGCCCGAGCCAACAACAACGGCAAGAACCCGACCTGGCTCAGCTACGAGAAGCTGCGCGTGGTCATCGAGAAGAAGATGTTCTCCAACACCGAAGACCTGCTGCCGGTCATCAGCTTCAATGCCAAAGCGAGCAAGGAGGATCAACAGAAACACAACGACTTCGTCACTCGCATGGTCGAGCGCGGTTACACCGACAAGCAGGTGCGCCTGCTGTCCGAGTGGTATCTGCGGGTTCGTAAATCGCAATAACGCGGCCTGACGCGACAGGCCGCCAGCAGGCGCAGGGTGCGCGACAAACGCCACCCTGTGCCGGCTGCGCCTGAAGCCTGCAGCGCACGGAGGGCAGTTATGAGCCATGTGATCGATCGACGTCTGAATGGCAAGAACAAGAGCACGGTCAACCGCCAGCGCTTCCTGCGGCGTTACCGTGACCATATCAAGAAGGCGGTGGAGGAAGCCGTTAGCCGTCGTTCCATCACTGATATGGAGCACGGCGAACAGATCAGCATTCCCGGCCGCGATATCGACGAGCCAGTGCTGCACCACGGCCGTGGCGGCCGTCAGACCACCGTGCACCCCGGCAACCGCGAATTCACCACCGGCGAGAAGATCGCCCGCCCGCAAGGCGGTGGCGGCGGTCAGGGCGCAGGCAAGGCGAGCAACTCCGGCGAAGGCATGGACGAGTTCGTGTTTCAGATCACCCAGGAGGAATTCCTCGACTTTATGTTCGAGGATCTGGAGCTGCCCAACCTGGTCAAACGCCACCTGACCGGCAGCGACACCTTCAAACATGTACGCGCCGGTATCAGCAACGAGGGCAACCCGTCACGGATCAATATCGTCCGCACCCTGCGCTCGGCTCACGCCCGGCGTATCGCCCTGTCCGGCAGCAGCCGGGCCAGGCTGAAAACCGCGGAAAGCGAACTGCAACGTCTGCGCGTGGAACAACCGGACAACTTCGGCGATATCCAGGCCCTCGAAGAGGAAATCGTCAAACTGCGCGCGCGGATCAAGCGGGTGCCCTTCCTCGACACCTTCGACCTCAAATACAACCTGCTGGTCAAGCAGCCCAACCCCAGTTCCAAGGCGGTGATGTTCTGCCTGATGGACGTTTCCGGCTCCATGACCCAGTCGACCAAGGACATCGCCAAGCGCTTCTTTATCCTCTTGTACCTGTTCCTCAAGCGTAACTACGACAAGATCGACGTCGTGTTCATCCGCCATCACACCAGCGCCAAGGAAGTGGATGAGGAGGAGTTCTTCTACTCCCGCGAGACCGGCGGCACCATCGTCTCCAGCGCCCTCAAGCTGATGCAGGAAATCATGGCCGCGCGCTACCCGATAAACGAGTGGAATATCTATGCCGCCCAGGCGTCGGATGGCGACAACTGGAATGACGACTCGCCGGTGTGCCGCGATATATTGATCAAACAGATCATGCCGTTCGTGCAGTACTTCACCTACGTCGAGATCACCCCGCGCGAACACCAGGCGCTGTGGTACGAATACGAACAGGTGGCCGAGAGCTTTGCCGATACCTTTGCCCAGCAGCAGCTGGTGTCGGCCGGCGATATCTACCCGGTGTTCCGTGAACTGTTCCAGCGCCGAATGACGACCTGAGGGCCGTGCCATGACCGCAACCGAGAAAAAGCGCCAGCCGCTGTCCACCGGCTCGGAGTGGACCTTTGAACTGGTCCGCGCCTACGACCGCGAAATCGGCCGCATCGCCGAACGCTACGCGCTGGACACCTACCCCAACCAGATCGAGGTGATCACCGCCGAGCAGATGATGGATGCCTACGCCTCGGTGGGCATGCCCCTGGGTTATCACCACTGGTCCTACGGCAAACACTTCCTGGCCACCGAGAAGGGTTACAAGCGCGGGCAGATGGGCCTGGCCTACGAGATCGTGATCAACTCCGATCCCTGCATCGCCTACCTGATGGAAGAGAACACCATGTGCATGCAGGCACTGGTGATCGCCCACGCCTGCTACGGCCACAACAGCTTCTTCAAGGGCAATTACCTGTTCCGCACCTGGACCGATGCAAGTTCGATCATCGACTACCTAGTGTTCGCCAAGCAGTACATCATGCAATGCGAGGAACGCCACGGCATCGACGCAGTGGAAGACCTGCTCGACTCCTGCCATGCCCTGATGAACTACGGGGTCGACCGCTACAAGCGTCCCTACCCGATCTCCGCCGAGGAAGAGCGGCGGCGCATGAAGGACCGCGAGGAACACCTGCAGAAACAGATCAACGACCTCTGGCGCACCATCCCCAAGAGCGCTAGCAAGGGTGGCGAGCAGGACAACAAGCGCTTCCCCGCCGAGCCGCAGGAAAACATCCTGTATTTCCTCGAGAAACACGCCCCACTGCTGGAACCCTGGCAGCGCGAGGTGATCCGCATCGTGCGCAAGATCGCCCAGTACTTCTACCCGCAGCGCCAGACCCAGGTGATGAACGAGGGGTGGGCCACCTTCTGGCACTACACCCTGATGAACGATCTGTACGACGAGGGCCTGGTCACCGACGGCTTTATGATCGAGTTCCTCCAGTCGCATACCAGCGTGATCTACCAGCCGCCGTTCGATAGCCCTTATTACAGCGGCATCAACCCCTACACCCTGGGCTTCGCCATGTACCGCGACATCCGCCGCATCTGCGAGGAACCCACCGAGGAAGACCGCCGCTGGTTCCCCGATATCGCCGGCAGCGACTGGCTGAGCACCCTCAAGTTCGCCATGAAGAGTTTCAAGGACGAGAGTTTTATCCTGCAGTACCTGTCGCCCAAGGTGATCCGCGACCTCAAGCTGTTCAGCATTCTCGATGACGACCAGAAGGACGAGCTGTATGTCCCGGCGATCCACGACGAGCCCGGCTACCAGCAGATTCGCGAAACCCTGGCCGCGCAGTACAACCTGGGCAACCGCGAACCCAATGTGCAGATCTGGAGTATCGACCGCCGCGGCGACCGCTCCCTGACCCTGCGCCACCAACAGCACGACCGTAAACCCCTGGGCAACTCCACCGACGAAGTGCTCAAGCACCTGCACCGTCTGTGGGGCTTCGATATCCACCTGCAGATCATGCAGGACGACAAGCTGATCAACACCCAGCACGTACCACCGAAGAACGAAGTGGAACATGACGGCGATTACCCGCGCCTGGACCTGATCATGCCGCCCATTTGATCGGTTGCGCCCCACGCCCATGCCGCCCAGCATGAACGCTAGGGTCCGTTGCCNTTTCGTCGCGAACCGCGACAGACCCTGGTCTCTCTGGNAATGTCCTTATGCGCCTGTTTATCGTTCTACTGCTGTGCCTGGCCCTGGCCACCTGCAGCAGCCAGCNACCCCGCGTCCAGGTAATCAACCCGGCCAGCGCCGAGCTGACACAAAGCCGGAGTTTCGAGCTGATCGCCGCCGAACAGGCGGTCAACGGCCCGTTACCCTTCGCCGAGCGTTACCGCCAGCTCGACCAGTTGCTGCGCGAAGGCCTCACCCAGCGCGGCTATCACTCCAGCCATGAAGCACAGATCCTGGTCTATTACTGGCTCGCTGTGCAGGACAGCCCCCTGGACTTCCACCTCGAGGCTGCCCCGCCGACACCCCTGGGCCCCTACCAGGCGCTTCATCGCCTGCGCGACAGCACCGGTACCCTGCGTATCCGCCTGACCACCCCGGAGCAGCACATACTCTGGGAGGGCCTGACCAGCACCGGCCTGAGCCCGCAACGAGACAGCGCCGAACTGCTTGAGCGCGCCACCCAGGCGCTGTTGCAGCAGATCCCCGTCGCCAGCCCGTAGACCGGCTGCAATTCGGGCACAGGCTGGCAAGCCCCAGGCCGGCATCCAGGCTACCCCTCGTTAGCGGCCAACCGTTATCCTCCCCACTTAGCGGAGGAACCATGATGCAGATATACAAAGTGGGCGGCGCGGTGCGTGATCGCCTGTTGGGCCGCGAGGTCAGCGAGATCGACTGGGTGGTAGTAGGTGCCAGCGCCGAGCAGATGCTGGAGTTGGGCTATCGCCCGGTGGGGGCGGACTTTCCGGTGTTTCTGCATCCACAAAGCGGCGAGGAATATGCCCTGGCCCGCACCGAGCGCAAGAGCGGCCGCGGCTATGGCGGCTTTACCTTCTTCGCCAGCCCGAACGTGACCCTCGAAGAAGACCTGATCCGCCGCGACCTGACCGTCAACGCCATGGCCGAAGACGACCAGGGCAGGCTGATCGATCCCTACGGTGGTCAGCGTGATCTGACGGCCAAGCTGCTGCGCCATGTCTCCCCAGCCTTTGCCGAAGACCCGCTGCGGGTGTTGCGCGTCGCCCGCTTCGCCGCACGCTATGCGCCCCTGGGCTTTAGCGTTGCGCCCGAGACCCTGGAACTGATGCGTCAACTGAGCGAGTCCGGGGAGCTGAACGCGCTGACGCCCGAGCGTAGCTGGAAGGAAATCTCCCGCGCCTTGCTGGAGCCGCGCCCGGATGTCTTTATCCAGGTGCTGCGCGACTGCGGCGCGCTCGCGGTGCTGCTACCGGAAGTCGACACCCTGTTCGGCGTGCCCCAGCCGGCCGCCCATCACCCGGAAATCGACACCGGCGTGCATGTGCTCAGCGTGCTGCGCCAGTGCGCCGAACACCAGCAACCATTGACCGTACGCTGGGCCTGCCTGCTGCACGATGTCGGCAAGGGCCTGACACCCGAGGCCGANTGGCCGCGGCATATTGCCCATGAACACAAGGGCCTCAAGCTGATCCGTGCGATCAACCAGCGCTGCAAGGCTCCCAAGGATTGCCAGGAACTGGCCCTGCAGGTCGGCGAATTCCATACTCATGGCCATCGCGCCCTGGAGCTGAAGGCATCGACCCTGTTCAAGCTGCTGCAGAGCTTCGACGTATTCCGCCGACCGCAGCGCTTCGAGGAATTTATTGCCGCCTGCGAGATGGACGCCCGCGGCCGCCTGGGCCTGGANCANCGCGACTACCCCCAGGCCNACTACCTGCGCGGAGCCATGCACGCGGCCCGCGCGGTGGCGGTGCANCCGCTGCTGGAGCAGGGCTTTCAGGGTGCGGAACTGGGTGAGGCGCTCAACCGCCAACGGTTGCAGGCGCTCAAGACCTACAAGGCAGGTGCCGAGCTCTAGCGAACGGCCCCGCCTGCTAGGTGATAGGGTGGGCCTGAAGCAACGCCGCCGGGGTCAACTCGGCGTCACGCCACTGGAACGCCACCGGCCATAGCTGCTGGTCGATCTGCGCCGTCTGCCACAGCTCGGCGAAACTGCGCTGCTCGCCGGGGTGCAAACGCTCCGGCACCAGCAGCGAAAGCGGCCAGAGCACGAAGGCGTTCCGGAGGATTTCCGCCCGCGGCAGGATCAGGCCATCGAAGTTGCCGACCAGGTCACCATACAGCAGCACGTCGATATCCAGCGGCAGACCCTTGCGCTCGGGCGCATAGCGACCGTTGTCGGCTTCGATGAATTTCAATCGGCGGTCCAGCTCGCCCAGCGGCAAGTCGCTGTAGCCCGCCACCACCAGGTTGAAGAAGGGCCCGCTCTTGATGCCCACCGCCTGGCTTTCGAAGACTGGCGAGCAGCGCATCTCGCTGAGCAGGCCAGCGAGCGCATCGAGGCCGGCACGCAGATGCACATCGCGCTCGACATTGCTGCCCAGGCCCAACAGAACTGGTGTTAGCGACATCCGCGCTCGATCTCCACACCGACCCCACCACTGGCCGCCGGCACCGCGCCGGGCTTGGTCAGCTTGATCCGCAGCCAGGGAATCTGGAATTCCGCCATCAGCAGCTCGGCCAGGCGCTCGGCGAAGGTTTCCACCAGAATGAACTGCGCCTCACTGGCAAAGGTCTGCACCCGCGTGGCCACAGCCGCGTAGTCCAGCGCCTTGTCCAGCTCATCGCCGGCCGCCGCCGGGCGATTGTCCCAACCCAGGTACAGGTCCAGGCGCAAACACTGGCGAATGGTACGTTCCCAGTCGTAGGCACCGATCACCGTATCGACTTCCAGACCCTCGATAAAAACTGTGTCCAAGCACGCTCTCCGCGGCACGACAATACTGGCGCACCTAGTTAGAATCGGGGCTCCCTTGCCCCGGAATGGATACCATGTTTTGGCTGTTGGCGCTCCTCGCCTACCTGCTCGGCTCGCTGTCCTTCGCCATCCTGCTTAGCCGCCTGGCCGGCGGGCCGGATCCGCGCGCCAGTGGCTCGGGCAACCCCGGTGCCACCAATATGCTACGGCTGGCGGGCAAGCGTGCCGCCGTCCTGACTCTGCTCGGCGACCTGCTCAAGGGCCTACTGCCCGTGCTGATCGCCGCCCTGCTCGGCTTCGACCTGCAACAGCAGGCCTGGATAGGGCTGGCAGCCATCATCGGCCACCTCTACCCGGTGTATTTCCGCTTCCGCGGCGGCAAGGGTGTCGCCACCGCCGCCGGCATGCTGCTGGGACTCTACCCGCCCGCTGCGCTGCTGGCCATCTGCGCCTGGCTGCTGACCTTCGTCATGACGCGCACTAGCTCGCTGGCGGCGCTAATAGCTACGCCCCTGACCCTGCCGCTGCTGGCCTGGCAACAACCGGCGGCGCTGGTACCTGTGAGCGTACTCACCGGCCTGATCGTCTGGCGGCACCGCAGCAATTTACGCGATCTGTTCGCCGGCCGTGAGCGGCATTTCTAAATAGCCAGACTGAACCCGGCTCATGCTAAAGCGCCGGCAACTGCTCCATTGGCCAGCGCGCCTGCACCTTGATGCTAAGGTCTTCATGCTGCCCAGCCAGCAGCCGCTGACAGCCGGCGTAGGCGATCATCGCGCCATTGTCGGTGCAGAAGGCCGGACGGGCATAGAACACTTCCCCCTTCAGTTCGCCGAGCATGCCTTCCAGGGACAGACGCAGCGCCTTGTTGGCGCTCACGCCGCCGGCGATCACCAGATTGCGCAAACCGGTCTGCTTGAGGGCACGCTTGCACTTGATAGTCAGGGTATCGACCACCGCCTGCTGAAACGCCAGAGCAATATCGCAACGGGTCTGCTCACCCTCATCGCCCTCAGCCCGGCACTGCTGCCAGGTATTCAGGGTAAAGGTCTTGAGGCCGCTGAAGCTGAACTCCAGCCCTGGGCGATCGGTCATTGGCCGCGGGAACTTGAAGCGCCCCGGCGTGCCGTTTTCCGCCAGCCGCGCGATTTCCGGGCCGCCCGGATACTGCAAACCCATCAGCTTGGCGGTCTTGTCGAATGCCTCGCCAGCGGCGTCGTCCAGGGACTCGCCGAGCAACTGGTACTGGCCGATGCCATCGACCCGCACCAGCTGNGTATGGCCACCTGAGACCAACAAGGCGACGAACGGAAAAGCCGGCGGATTTTCTTCCAGCATNGGGGCCAGCAGGTGGCCTTCCATATGGTGTACACCCAGGGCCGGAATGTCCCAGGCAAAGGCCAGGGCCTGGGCACAGGACGCCCCCACCAGCAACGCGCCGACCAGGCCTGGACCTGCGGTATAGGCAATCGCATCGATATCGGATTTGCTCTTGCCCGCCTCATCCANCACCTGGCGGATCAAAGGCAGCATGCGTTTGACGTGGTCGCGCGAGGCCAGCTCGGGAACCACGCCGCCGTACACCCGGTGCAGGTCGATCTGGCTAAACAGGGCATCGGCCAGCAGGCCGCGTTCGCTGTCGTAGAGCGCGACACCGGTCTCGTCGCAGGAGGTTTCCAATCCCAGTACCAGCATGGGCAACGCCTTGATTTCGAGGGGCTAAACAGCAGAAGGCGCGCATAATAATAGGCCCCGAGGCGAGCCGACCAGCGCTTTTCGATCAGAGGCTTTGCATTCCGCGCGATGAGACGGTAACATCCGCAACCCTTAAAAACCTACGTTCTCCAGCGCCATCTGCCAGGAGCAACGTTACCCCCGGTAATAAAGAAGGTAAGCCCTGGATGCCAGCCGTCAAAGTTAAAGAGAACGAACCCTTCGACGTCGCTCTGCGTCGTTTCAAGCGCTCCTGCGAAAAAGCCGGTGTTCTGGCTGAAGTTCGCAGCCGTGAATTCTACGAAAAGCCGACTTCCGAGCGTAAGCGCAA
>C687J35021_10001485_pt1 | contig 17841 bp, 23 predicted proteins | sample RifCSPhighO2_12_FD_35021 | JGI IMG/M metagenome (IMG submission 35021)
TGACCGGCCTTGATCTTCCAGCGTGTCGGTTAATTGATGCTCAGCTTGTCGCGGTTCTTCGCCAGGATGGACTCGCCGATGCCCTTGACTTCAAGCAGCTCATCAACCGAGGTGAAGGCGCCATGGGCATCACGGTACGCCACTATCGCCTTGGCCTTGGTCTCGCCGATACCGCTCAGCTCGCGCTGCAGCGTGGGAGCATCGGCCGTATTGAGATTGACTTTGCCGACCTCGGCCACTTGCACCGCCGCAGGCTTCGCGGGTGCAGTCTTGGTGGTTTCGGCGGCGGAGACGCTGAGAGCTGCGGCGGTCAGAACGGCACACAGCAGGGAAGAGAGATAGCGCTTATGCATGTTGGAACTCCATTTCAGAAAAGCTCAAGTCAATTGTGAGCAGCGCGGGACATCCATGCGCCGCGCACTTCAAGTTAGCCGCCAGCATCGCCTTGTCAAACTCACCCGCGCATTTTATTGACGATTTCTCGCGGCTGCGGATTGTTCTACAACCATTCTTCAATCATCAAATTCTATCGAAACCATCAGAATGAAGCATTTCTTCAATCAGCATGCAGCCGCTAATCTCACAGTCAATCGCTAATACTTCTCATTAGAGGCCCGCCATGCTCAAGACCATAACCTTCACCCTGATGCACTTCTGCATCGCCTTTGCGGTGACCTATGTGCTGACTGGTAGTGTCGCGGCCAGTGGCCTGGTCGCCGCCATCGAGCCTCTGTGCAACTCGGTTGGCTTCTACTTTCACGAGAAGCTCTGGCAACGCCTGGAAAAGCGTTCGAGTCCGACACCAAAATTACCGAAACATGCCTGGTTGCACCATCAGGCTTGATAGGCTGTGAAAAACCGCTCGCCGCCTGCGACCGCCTGACGCTCCGACCAATGACCGTGAAGTGGCCCAACGATTCTGGACGCACCTTGCAAGACCCAGGGCCACACCGCATGCTCGCCTGATCAGCAACTCAAGGAGCGACCATGCCCCATTTGCACATCCGCAGTGCCCAGCGTGACGATGTTGCGCTGATCATCGGCTTCATCCGCGAACTGGCCGACTACGAGAAGCTCAGCGATCAGGTGGTAGTCGACCCGGCACAAATGAGCGAACACCTGTTTGGAGCGCACCCCTTTGCCGAAGTGCTGATCGGCGAAGTCGATGGCACGGCCGCAGGCTTTGCCCTGTTCTTCCACAATTACTCGACCTTTCTCGGCAAACCCGGTATCTATCTCGAGGATCTCTATGTACGCTCCAGCGCCCGCGGGACGGGACTTGGCTCTGCCTTGCTCGGCAAGCTGGCGAGCCTGGCTATAGCGCGCGGCTGCGGACGTCTGGAATGGTCGGTGCTGGACTGGAATGAACCGGCCATCGAGTTCTACAAACGCCTGGGCGCTCAGCCGCTGGATGACTGGACGCAGTATCGCCTGACCGGCCCGGCGCTGCACGACCTGAGTCAAAAATCGGCTTGACCGGCACTCTGCGAAGGTTCGGTTGTCTCACTTCTTTCAACTCGATCAATCAGCCCTCTTTTAAAGGGATTTAATTCATGCCGCTTGTATATCTCCTCGCTGCTCTGCTGTGCGGCATAACCCTCGGTGGACCACTGTTGGCCGCCGAGATCGACGCGCAAAGCTATGGTTACCCACTGACCAACCCGTTCGAGGCGACCATCGCCACCACGCCGGCCGAACTGCAACCGCAACTGCCGGCCGATGCCGACATTGACCAGCAGGACTACCGGGTCAGGCTGCGCCCGGAGCGCGAGTTCGAACTGCCGGATAACTTCTGGCCGGTGACCAAGATGGGTTATCGCCTGGCCAAGCAGAAAGGCGAGGCACCGCTGATTTTCATCATCGCCGGCACGGGCATGCCTTACGCCAGCAGCACTGCGGAGTACCTGAAGAAACTGTTCTACGGCGCCGGTTACCACGTGGTGCAACTGTCCTCACCGACCAGCTACGACTTCATGACTGCTGCCTCGCGCTTTGCCACACCGGGCCTCACCGGCGAAGATGCCGACGATCTGTACCGAGCAATGCAGGCCGTGCGCGCCCAGCATCCGCGCCTGAAGGTCAGTGCCTTCCACCTGACCGGCTACAGCCTGGGCGCCCTGCAAGCGGCATTCGTCAGTCAGCTCGACGAAACCCGCCGCAGCTTCAACTTCAAACGTGTGCTGCTGCTCAATCCGCCGGTCAACCTCTATACCTCGACCAGCAACCTCGACCGCCTGGTACAAACCCAGGTCGAAGGCATCAACAGCAGCACCACCTTCTATGAGACGGTGCTGGCCAAGCTGACCCGTTATTTCCAGGAAAAGGGTTACGTCGACCTCAACGATGCGATGCTCTTCGACTTCCAGCGCTCCAAGGAGCAACTTTCCGACGAGCAGATGGCCATGCTGATTGGTACGGTGTTCCGCTTCGCCGCTGCCGATATCGCCTTCACCTCAGACCTGATCAACCGGCGCGGCCTGATCACCCCGGCGCGCTACCCGATCAACGACAGCACCAGCCTCACACCGTTTTTCAAACGAGCCCTGCAATGCGACTTCGACTGCTACATCACCGAGCAGCTGATCCCGATGTGGCGGGCTCGCCTTGACGGCGGCAGCATCACCCAGATGATCAATCAGGTCAGCCTCTATGCCGTCGAGGACTATCTGAAAGAATCCAGCAAAATCGCCGTAATGCACAACGCCGATGACCTCATCCTCGGTCCTGGCGACCTGGGTTTTCTGCGCCGAACCCTGGGCGATCGCCTGACCGTCTACCCGTTTGGCGGGCACTGCGGCAACCTCAACTACCGCGTCAACAGCGACGCCATGCTGGAGTTCTTCCGTGGTTAAGCCTCCTGCGACAACCCTGCTGCTGACCCTGCTAATGACCAGCGGCCTGACTCAGGCCCAGCATCACGCCGATGAAGACGGCTTCAAGCAACCGCTGCAACACCTGCAGTTCAATCCTGGCCTGGATCAGCGCGAGTTCGAACGCTCGACCCTCGATGCCCTGACTGTCTATGACCCCCTGGAGTCCTGGAACCGGCGCGTCTACCACTTCAACTACCGCTTCGATCAGTGGGTGTTTCTGCCCATCGTCGACGGTTATCGCTATGTCACCCCGACTGTCGTGCAACATGGGGTGAGCAACTTCTTCAGCAACCTCGGCGACGTGCCAAACCTGCTCAACAGCCTGCTGCAGTTGAAAACCAAGCGCACGATGCAGACCACCGCCCGCCTGCTGCTCAACACCACCATCGGTGTGGCCGGGCTGTGGGATCCGGCAAGCCGCATGGGCCTGCCGAAACAGCGCGAAGACTTCGGCCAGACCCTGGGGTTCTACGGCGCACCGGCCGGCCCTTACCTGATGCTGCCGCTGCTCGGCCCCTCCAACCTGCGTGACACCGGCGGCCTGGTGGTGGATTTCAGCGCCAAGAGCCAGGTCAACTGGCTCAACGTGGCCGAAGCCAGCAACAATCATCCAGAAATATTCTTGCTCGAGACGGTCGATCAGCGCTCCACCGTCAACTTCCGTTACGGCCAGCTCAACTCGCCGTTCGAATACGAGAAGATCCGCTACTTCTACAACGAGTCGCGCAAGCTGCTGATTGCCGAATAGACCGACCTGCCTGAGCATGGAGCCGCCCCAGGGTTTTAACCTGACGCGGCTCAGCGGTTATGGAAATATCGAGCGCCGTCGCGAGGCGTAGCGCAACAGCGCAACGGGCGGAATGCGCCGCGGATGGCCAAGCCATCTGCCGGCTGATCGGGAATGTCGAACCGCCCGGTGATAACCGCCCAGCCACGCCCTGCCCATTGATCATCTAATAAACCGATAGTTATATCGCGAATTTCGCAACCATCGATCTGATTGGTAGGCATAGGATGGGGCATATTCCAATTTGAGGAGGTGCCCCATGAGCCCACTGCGCAGCGTACTCGCCATCCAGCCCGGCCAACCCGCATCCGACGGTGCTGGCGTGCGCCTGAACCGAGTGATTGGCGGCGGCGGGATCGAGCGCTTCGACCCCTTCCTGATGCTCGATGAATTCGCCTCGGACGATCCGGACGACTATATCGCCGGCTTCCCGCCGCACCCGCACCGCGGTTTCGAGACCATCACCTACATGCTCGAAGGCCGTATGCGCCATGAAGACCACCTGGGCAACGTCGGCCTGCTGCAAAGCGGCGGCGTGCAGTGGATGACCGCCGCCCGCGGCATCATCCACAGCGAGATGCCCGAGCAGGAACAAGGGGCCATGCGCGGCTTCCAGCTGTGGCTCAACCTGCCGGCCAAGGACAAGCTCGGCGACCCCGGCTACCGCGACATTCCCGCCAGCGAGATCCCGCGCCTGACCACGTCCGGCGGCGTCGAGGTGGTGGTGATCGCCGGGCAGTTCGACGATGGCGAGGTGCAGCAAAGCGGTGCCGTGCAACGTCCGCACACCGAGCCGCAGCTGTTCGACTTGCGCCTGCCGGCCGGCAGCCAGATCGCCCCGCGCCTGCCTGAGGGCCATCGCGCCATGCTCTACGTCTACGCCGGCACGCTTGAGTTGCCGGGCGCCAGTGCACAGACGGTGCCCGCCGGACGTTTGGTGCGCTTGTCCGATAGCGGCGAACTGCGCCTGAGCAGCCGCGACGGCGCCAAACTACTGCTGATTGCCGGCAAACCTTTGGGTGAGCCGATCGTGCAATACGGGCCGTTCGTGATGAATACCCGCGAAGAAATCGAGCAGGCGTTGCGCGACTTGCGTGATGGCGTGCTGGCCTGATTGCGGCATATGACCGTAGCCCGGATGCAATCCGGGGAATCTCCCGCCTCCCCGGATTTCATCCGGGCTACGCACTGCAAATTCAGCCTGACGCAGAGACAGCGTTACTGCGCGTAGCGGCGGTACAGGCCCGGCGGCACGCCGCTGCTGTCGGTCGGCTGCCACGGCCCTTGCGGATTGGTCGCCCAGCTCCAGCCACTGCTCCAGCGGTAGTAGGTGCGCTCGCGGTAATACAGGTCTCGCGCGCCACCCACCACATAGACACCCAAACTCCCATCCCAGTGGCTGTCCACCCCCGGCGGCGGCGCATAGCGCGGGTGGGACTTGCTCACCACCGGCACTTGGCCGATCGGCGCCGTGCCCTGCACCGCGCAGCCGGCCAGACTCGACAAGCCGATGGCCAGGCCAATCACTAGCCATCTGTTCATTGCGCCTGGCCGTCCGCCGTGTCGATGGTCAGCTGTTGCGGTTCGGTGGTGCTGCTGGCCAACGGCTGGCTACGGCCGATCCATTCGCCGGCGGTGGCATTGCCGCTGCGCGAAATACGTGCCACCAGCTGCACCTGTGCGAACCCGGAAATTTTCAGTTGCGGCATCATCGCGTCGCTGTCCGACAGGCTGACCTCGGCCGGCAGATCGGCCACGGTCAGGCGCTTGACCGCCAGCGGCATCGGCGGACCGGAGGCGGCACGGGCGAAGACGAATACGCTGTCGCCCGGCTCTACCTTGTCTTTCAATGCCGCCGCCAAATCGACCTTGACCCTCAGATGCCCGCTCGCGGCGGCAGCCGGCGACGCGTCCGTCGGCCCAGCCAGGCGTTCGCGGGCACGGGCGATGCCGCCCTGGATGGCCTGGCGTGACGGATCCTGCTCGGGCAATACGGCGACCAGACGCTCCCAGAAGCCAATGGCCTCCGCGAAACGCCCTTCTTCAAAGGCGGCGATGCCGAGCAGGCCGAGGCTGGTGACTTCCGCCGGATCGGCCTTCAACGCTTCATCGGTCAGCGCCTGCAGCTGCTCGGTCCATTGTTTGTCGCCGGCGAAATACAACGCCTGGGCCCACTGGCCGAGCAACTCCGGCTCGCGTCCGCCGGTGTCCACCGCGCGCTCGAAGGCAGCGGCAGCGTCGGCGGCGCGGTCCTGGGCCATGTAGGTACGGCCGAGGAAGTACCAGCCTTCGGCGGACTTCGGATCAGCCTTCACCGACGCCTCCAGACGCGCGGTCATCGCCTCGATGGTCTGCGGCTGCTCGGCGAAGGTCCGCGCACGCTCGACGTCGTCGATCGCGCCCCAGTACAGGTACAAGCCGTAGCCCAGCAGCGGCATCAACAAGGCGGCGGTCAGCGGCACCTTGCTGCCGAGCACACCGACCCGGGCCTTGCTCTCGGCACCCTCGGTGTCGGCCAACAGTTCGCGGGCCGCTTCATCGCNACCGTTTTGCCATTGCTCCTCGCTGAGCGTGCCGGCCTGACGCTGATTCTCCAGCTCCTGCAGGCGCTCCTGATAGAGGGTGACATTCAATGCGGTGCGGTCTTCTTCGGCCTGGGCCTTGCGGCCGCGCAGGACCGGTATCAGCAGAAAACCCAGGGCAGCCAGCAACAGCAGGCCGGCGGACAGCCAGAATTCGATCATCAGTCTTTCTTATCCTGAGGCGTTTGATGGGTAGGCCCTTGGCTGAGCAGAGCAGCCAGGCGTTGCTGCTCATCGGCGGAAAGGCCGCTCGATCCCGCGAACTTCTTGCCCCGACGACGCAGTACCACCACGCCGAGCAGCACGAAGCCGCCGACCAACAGACCGGCCGGGCCGTACCAGAGCAGCAGGGTGCGCGCCGTGACCGGCGGTTTGTAGAGGACGAAATCACCGTAACGCGACACCAGGAAATCGATGATCTGCTCGTTGCTCTGGCCCTCTTCCAGCATGCGATAGACCTGCGCACGCAGGTCCATGGCGATTGGCGCATCGGAATCGGCGATGTTCTGGTTCTGGCACTTGGGGCAACGCAGTTCCTCGATCAGGCTGCGATAACGCTGGCGCTCGGCCTCNTCGGCGAACTCATAGGTGTCGATGGCCGCCTGGGCGGTGCCGAGCAGGNCCAGACCGAGCACGGCGGCACTGAGCAAACGCTTCATGGGCTGACCTCGTCGACCAGTTCTTGATAGAGCGGCGCCAGTTGTTCGCGCCAGACCCGCTCGTCGATCACGCCGACGAACTTGTGGCGGATGATGCCGTCCTTGTCGACCAGGAAGGTCTCGGGCGCGCCGTACACCCCCAGATCCAGGCCCAGCGAGCCGCGCGCATCGTTGATATTGAGCTGGTAGGGGTCGTGGAATTCGACCAGCCACTTCTGCGCCGCGGCGTTGTCATCCTTGTAATTGACCCCATGGATGGTCACACCCTGCTGCGCCAGCTTGTTCAGTACCGGGTGCTCGACCCGGCAGGCCACGCACCAGGTGGCCCAGACATTGACCAGCGCCGGCTGGCCCTTGAGGTCGGCCTGGCTGATGGTTTTATCGCCCTCTACCGCCGGCAGGGAAAACGCCGGGAATGGCTTGCCGATCAACGCCGAAGGCAACTCGGAGGGATTGAGAAACAGGCCGCGGTAGAGAAACAGCGCCACACCGAGAAAGATCGCCAGCGGCAACAACAGGATCAGCCGCTTCATGCTTGCGCCCCCGCCATACCCAGGGCTTCACGCACGCGAGTGGTGACCTTCATCCGGTAACGCTTGTCGGACGCCGAGAGGAAGCCGCCCAGGCCCATCAGCAAGGCGCCGAACCAGATCCAGCGCACGAACGGTTTGATGTGCACGCGCACGGCCCAGGCGCCGTCGCCCAGCGGCTCGCCCAGGGCCACGAACAGGTCGCGGGTAAGGCCGGCGTCGATTCCGGCCTCGGTCATCACCGACTGCTGCACGCTATACAGGCGCTTCTCCGGGTGCAGCACGCTGATCTGCTGGCCGTCTTCGAGGATCCGCACGGTGCCTTTGTCCGAGCTGAAATTCGGCCCCTCGAAATGCTCGGCGCCCTCGAAGATGAACTGGTAACCGCCCATTTCCACCGAGTCGCCCGGCGCCATGCGCAGGTCGCGCTCGAAGCTGCCCATGCTGGTCAGGATGACCCCGAGGGCACACACGGCCAGGCCGAGGTGCGCCGTCTGCATGCCCCAGTAGCTGCGGCCCAGGCTTGGCAAACCCTTGAGCAGGCCCTTGTGGCGGGTCTTGTCATGAATGTCGCGCACCCCGGCCAACACCACCCAACTGGCCAGCAGGCAGACGCCCAGCACCGCCCAGCTGAAGTCACCGAGCAACACGCTCGCCAGCGCGGCCAATGCCACGCTGCCGATCAGCACCGGAGCCAGCATGCCCAGCAGCCAGCGCAGCGGCGTGTCCTTCCAGCGCACCAGCACGCCGATCGCGATCATCGCCATCAGCAGGCCCATCAGCGGCACGAACAGCGCGTTGAAGTACGGCGGACCGACCGACAGCTTGGCCCCGGTCATGGCATCCAGCACCAGCGGATAGAGGGTGCCGAGCAGAATCATCGCAGCTGCCACCACCAGGATCAGGTTATTCACGAACAGCAGGGTCTCGCGCGACCACAGGGCGAAACCGACCTGACTCTTGACCACCGGCGCGCGGATGGCGAACAGGGTCAGCGAACCGCCGACCACGATCAACAGGAAGGCCAGAATGAACACGCCACGCGCAGGGTCGGTGGCAAACGCATGCACCGAGGTCAGCACCCCGGAACGGACCAGGAAGGTGCCGAGCAGACTCAGGGAGAAGGCGGCAATCGCCAGCAGCACCGTCCAGCTCTTGAACACGCCGCGTTTCTCGGTCACCGCCAGGGAGTGGATCAGCGCGGTGCCGACCAGCCAGGGCATGAAGGAGGCGTTCTCCACCGGATCCCAGAACCACCAGCCGCCCCAGCCGAGCTCGTAATAGGCCCACCAGGAGCCCAGGGCGATGCCGATGCCGAGGAAGGCCCAGGCGACTATGGTCCAGGGTCGCGACCAGCGCGCCCAGGCCGCATCCAGTTTGCCGCCGAGCAAGGCGGCGATGGCGAAGGCGAAGGCCACCGAGAAGCCGACGTAACCCATGTAGAGCATCGGCGGATGGATGATCAGGCCGAAGTCCTGCAGCAGCGGATTGAGGTCGCGGCCGTCCAGCGGCGTATTCGGCAGCAGGCGCTCGAACGGGTTGGAGGTGACGATCAGGAACAGCAGGAAGCCGACACTGATCATGCCCATCACCCCGAGCACGCGGGCGAGCATTTCCTCGGGCAACTGGCGGGAGAAGATCGACACGGCGAAGGTCCAGCCGCCGAGGATCAGCGCCCAGAGCAGCAGCGAGCCTTCATGGGCGCCCCACACCGCACTGAACTTGTAGTACCAGGGCAGCGCGCTGTTGGAATTGTGGGCCACATAGGCGACGGAAAAATCGTCGACCATGAAGGCGTAGGTCAGGCAAAGGAAGGCGAAGACCAGGAAGGCGAACTGGCCCCAGGCCGCAGGAACGGCCAGGCTCATCCACTGCCGATCGCCGCGCCAGGCGCCGATAATCGGCAGGCTGGCCTGCACCAGGGTCAGGCACAGCGCCAGGATCATCGCCAGGTGACCGAGTTCGGGAATCATTGCGCACCCCCTTGGGTGGCCGCGTCATGCTTTTGCTTCATTGCGCTTTGCTCCAATGCCTGCATGACTTCCGGCGGCATGTAGTTTTCATCGTGCTTGGCCAGCACCTGGTCGGCGATCAACACGCCATCGGCATTGACCTTGCCCATGGCCACGATGCCCTGGCCTTCGCGGAACAGGTCCGGAAGGATACCGCTGTAGCGAATGGTCACGCTGGCCGCCCCGTCGGTCACCACGAAGTCGGTATCCAGAGTGTCGCTGGAGCGCTTGACCGACCCCACTTCGACCAAGCCGCCGGCACGGATACGGGTGTCTTGCGGCGCCTCGCCGCTGGCGATCTGGGTCGGGGTATAGAACAGGTTGATGTTCTGTTGCAGCGCACTCAGGGCCAAGGCCACGGCGATGCCCACGCCGGCGAGGATCGCCAGGATGATGAACAGGCGCTTCTTGCGAACAGGGTTCATTGCAACTCCTCCCGGCGCAAACGACGCGCCTCGTCTTGCAGGTAACGGCGGCGTGCCAGCAGCGGCAGCACGACATTCAGCGCCAGCACGGCCAGGCTGATGGCAAAGGACGACCAGACGTAGGCGCCATGGGTGCCCATGGCGAGAAACTCGGCGAACGAGGTGAAACTCATAGGCTTTTCTCCACGTGCGCTTTGACCTCGGCCTTGGCCCAACTGCTGCGCGCCTCACGTTTGAGCACCTCGAGGCGCATGCGCAACAACAAGACGGCGCCGAAGAAACAGTAGAAGCCGAGCACCATGATCAGCAGTGGCAACCACATTTCCAGCGGCATGGCCGGTTTCTCGATGACGCTGAAGGTGGCGGGTTGGTGCAGGGTGTTCCACCACTCCACCGAATATTTGATGATCGGAATGTTGATCACCCCGACGATGGCCAGCACCGCGCATGCCCTGGCCGCACTGTCGCGATTACTGATGGCCTGACCGAGGGCGATCACGCCGAAATACAGGAACAGCAGGATCAGCATCGAGGTCAGGCGCGCATCCCAGACCCAGTAGGTGCCCCAGGTCGGCTTGCCCCAGATGGCGCCGGTCACCAAGGCGATCACGGTCATCCAGGCCCCAATGGGCGCGGCCTGTTGCACCGCGACATCGGCGAGTTTCATTTTCCATACCAGGCCGACCACACCGGCCACCGCCAGCATGACGTACACCGACTGGGCGAGAAAGGCTGCCGGCACATGGATATAGATGATGCGGAAGCTGTTGCCCTGCTGGTAGTCCGGCGGCGCAAAGGCCAGGCTCCAGACCAGCCCCACCGCCAGCAACAAGGCGGCAGCCACGCTCAGCCAGGGCAGCCAGCGCCCGCTGATTTCATAGAACCACTTGGGCGAGCCCAGCTTGTGAAACCACGTCCAGTTCATCAGATTACTCATCATTCTCCGAGGTAATGGCCACACAGGCCGTCCTCGGTAGCACGGTTGTAAATCACTCGCCGACACTAATGGTCAGACCGGCGGCAATGGCAAAAGGTGTCAAGGTCACCGCCAACGCGGTGAGGCTGGCCAGCCACAACAGGTGACCGACCGCCGGCAATCCTTGCAGGCTGGCTTGCAGCGCCCCGCTGCCAAGAATCAGCACCGGGATATACAGCGGCAAAATCAGCAGCGCCAGCAGCAGGCCGCCACGCTTGAGGCCCACCGTCAGCGCCGCACCGACCGCGCCGAGCAGGCTCAGCACCGGCGTGCCGAGCAGCAGCGAGAGCAGCAGCACCGGCAGGCAGCGCCCGGGCAAGCCGAGCATCAAGGCCAGCAAGGGTGCCAGCAGCACCAGGGCCAGACCGGAAAACAGCCAGTTTGCCAGTACCTTGGCCAATACCAGAAGAGGCAGGGGGTGCGGCGAAAGGACCCACTGCTCCAGCGAGCCATCCTCGAAATCGCTGCGAAACAAGCCATCCAGCGAGAGCAGCACGGCCAATAATGCCGCCACCCACACCAGCCCCGGCGACAGGGTTTGCAACAGCTGCGTCTCCGGCCCCACGGCCAACGGAAACAGGGCGATCACGATGGCGAAGAACACCAGCGGATTGGCCAGCTCGGCAGGCCGGCGAAACAACAGTCGCGCTTCGCGCGCGACCAGCAAACTGAACACATTACTCATAGGCTGCGCTGCCCCAGGTCTAGCTCGCGGTAACCGGCGGGCTTGACCGTCAGCGTGTGGTGGGTGGTCAGCAGCACCAGGCCGCCCATTTCGCAGTGCCAGGCCAGATGGTTTTCCAGTTGCGCCACGGCAAGCTTGTCGAGGGCGGTGAAGGGTTCATCGAGAATCCACAACGGCGGCCCATCCAGATACAAGCGGGCCAGCGCGACACGCCGCTGCTGACCGGCAGACAGGGTATGACAGGGCACATCCTCGAAACCGCGCAGGCCGACGGCCTCCAGCGCCTGCCAGATCGCCGTGCGTTCGGCCGGACGATGCAGCGCGCACAACCAGGCCAGGTTTTCTTCGGCNGTGAGCAGGCCCTTGATCCCGGCAGCATGGCCAAGCCACAACAGATTGCGCGCCAGCTCGCTGCGCTGTGAACCCAGCGGCTGGCCATTCAGGCGGACTTCGCCGGCCGTTGGCTGCATCAGCCCGGCGAGCAAACGCAGCAGGCTGGTCTTGCCGCTGCCGTTTGGGCCGGAAATCTGCAACATCTCGCCGGCCGCCAAGCGCAGCTCAAGCCGTTCGAAAAGCATACGCCAATCCCGCTCACAGGTGAGCGCCACGGCTTCGAGAAGAGGGCTGGTCACGGCATATTTACCTAAAAAGCGGTTCAAGTCGGCAGTGCCCCGGCCGCTATACTGACGCAAGTTAAATGCGCAGCCGACCCAGACGGGGCGCGATTATACATGCCATGCCCTGCCCCCCGCAGTGGGCATTTTCGACAGGGTGTAACCCGCCAATGAGCGAAATCAGCAGTTCCCGCCCAATAGCGCCAACACCAACCAGCAGCCGTGCCAGCGCGCCGGCCAGCGACCTGGCGCTTAAGCTGCTGCAGCCGCTGCAAGGCCTGCTGGCCAGCGGCGAGAGCGCCAAGGCCGAAGTGGTTGCCCTCAAGGAAGTGGCGCACAGCTTCCAGCTACTGCTCAAGCTGACGCTGGACAATGGTCGCCAGACAACCCTGCAGGCCAGCAGCCCGCGCCCCCTTGCCCAAGGCACCGCCCTGATGGTCACNGCACTGTCGGAAAGCCGCCTGGCCGTGGCCCTGCTCGCCGGCGGCGAGAAGGCCCTGACCAGCCTGGATCTCGAGCAACTGCCAATCGGCACACTGTTGCAAGGCAAGGTCGTGACGCGCGAACAACTGGTCCAGGCGAAATCACAGCAGGTGCTCTACAAGGTGGTAGTGAGCCTGCTCAACACCCCGCTGGCGGGCAGCAAGCTGTCGCTGGAAACCCCCTTGGCCCTGCCCCTCGGCAGCCTGCTCAGCGCCCAGGTGCAAGGCAGCCAGGCCCTGAATTTCCTGCCCCTCAGCGGGCGTCTCGATCAGCTCGAGTTGAGCCAGCAACTGGCCAGCCAGCAAAACCGCCAGGGCTCGCTGGAAGGCTTGTTCAAGGCCCTGCAAGGCGCAGGAGGCAAGGAGGCACTGCCGGAAGGCCTGCGTACCAGCATCGACAAACTGTTCAACGCCCTGCCCGATGCCGCCCAACTCAGTACCGGCAAAGGGCTGAGCCAGGCCATGGAAAACAGCGGCTTGTTCCTCGAAAGCAAACTGCTCGGCGGACAGGGCCATGCCCTGCCTGCAGATCTGAAAGCCAACCTGCTGCGTCTGATCAGCCAACTGCTGCCCACCCTGGCGAGCGGCGCACCGCTGGCCACGGCCAATGCCAGCGCCGCCATGGCCCAGGCGCTGCCGGCATTCGCCCGCGACATCCTCGGCTCCCTCGGCCAAGCCAGCGCACGCCAACAGGCTTTGCGCTTTCCCCTGCCATCGCGCCTGCTGCAGGCGATGGAGGGTGACGCGGATCTGCAGACCCTGCTGAAACTGGCCGCCGCCGCCGTCTCGCGCCTGCAAACCCACCAACTGTCCAGCCTGGCGCAGAGCCAGGTCGGCCCGGACGGCAACCTGCTGACCACCTGGCAACTGGAGCTGCCCATGCGCGACCAGCGCGAACTGGTGCCCTTGCAGGTAAAAATCCAGCACGAAGCACCGCAGAAATCGCCGGGTAACGAACCCAAGGAAGCGCTGTGGAAGATCGAACTGGCCTTCGACCTGGAGCCGCTGGGACCGTTGCAAGTCCAGGCGCAACTGGTCCGCGGCAGCCTGTCCAGCCAGCTATGGGCCGAGCGCCCGCGTACCGCCAGCCTGATCGACGCCGAGCTGAACACCCTGCGTGAACGCCTGACCGCCGCCGGCCTGACTGTCGGCGAACTGGCGTGCAAGCAAGGCACGCCCCCCCAGGGACCAAGGACCAGCCTGGAACAGCGCTGGGTTGACGAAACCGCATGAAAAAACCAGCACCGCGCCAAGCCATCGCCCTGACCTATGACGGCCAGAATGCGCCCAGCCTCAGCGCCAAGGGCGATGACGAACTGGCCGAAGCGATCCTGGCAATTGCCCGCGAATATGCAGTGCCGATCTACGAGAATGCCGATCTGGTGCGCCTGCTGGCACGCCTGGAACTGGGCGAGGCGATCCCCGAGCAACTGTATCGCTGCATTGCCGAGATCATCGCCTTTGCCTGGCACTTGAAGGGCAANTGCCCGCCGGGCTTCCAGAGCGATAAGCGCGACAACGACATCACCCCGCCGCTAGCGCTACTCGACGGCCCGCCCCGCTAGCGCAGAAGGCAGCATCCGGGCTACGAAAGCGCAGCGACAAATTGGCAACTAGCGGTTTCTCGGTTGATTGAGCTTGCTGATCAGCTCCGCCTCGGCCTTGCTCAGTCCGCAGGATTGGGTCAGGTCATCGACACTGGCGCCCAGGCCGACNAGGCGCGCGGCCTGGGTGAACGACAGACTGCTGGGGTCGCGCTGCTCGATCTGGCTGAGCTTGTCCGGCAGCGGCGCAACGATCTGCCGCAGTTCGTGCAGTTCTTCGCCCATGCGCACGCTACCGGCCAGATAGATATCCAGGCGTTTACTCAATTCCCTGAACTGCAGATCGCGCGCCGCGTCCCGCTCGGCCTGCAGCAATGCCAGCTGGCGCTGCTGCATGATCAGCCAGACGCAGGTGCCGACCAACCCCAGGCACACCAGCCCAAGCAGGATCAGCGNGATCTCGAACATGGTTTAAATACTCTCCAGTTCGGACCACTCTTCTTCGCTCATCATCTTGTCCAGTTCGACCAGAATCAGCAGCTCGCCATTCTTGTTGCACACGCCCTGGATGAACTTGGCCGACTCGTCGTTGCCGACATTCGGCGCGGTTTCCACCTCGGACTGGCGCAAATAGACCACCTCGGCCACGCTGTCGACCATGATGCCGACCACTTGCTTGTCCGCCTCGATGATCACGATGCGGGTATTGTCGGTCACCGCCGCCGAGTCCAGACCGAAGCGCTGGCGGGTGTCGATCACCGTCACCACGTTGCCGCGCAGATTGATGATGCCCAGCACATAGCTCGGGGCGCCCGGCACCGGCGCGATCTCGGTGTAGCGCAGCACTTCCTGAACCTGCATCACATTGATGCCATAGGTTTCATTGTCCAGGCGGAAGGTCACCCATTGCAGGATGGGATCTTCAGCGCCTTGTGCAGAATTCTTCTTCATATCCCTAGCCTCGTCGTAAGCCGCACTGGGCGGCGTGCGCGGTTCAAACCGCTGGTCATCATCGGTCAGGGCCGCCGCAAGGGCGAGCCCGTTATCTCTCAATCAGTGAATCTGGCCATTGACCAGGCGCTTGGCCGCGCCGCTGGCGATCAATTCAGCCAGGGCCGTCACATCCAGCAAGGCACACATGTGTTCGATCACGGTGCCGGCCAGCCAAGGTCTCAGGGTGCGCTGGGTGCGCCACTTGATCTCGCCTGGGTCCAGGCGAATCGAACGACTGACCTGATGCACGGCCAGCCCCCACTCATAGCCTTCGACTGAAATCACATACTGCAAACCCTGGCGAAAATCATCGCGATAACGGTCAGGCATGACCCAACGCGCGGTATCCAGGACTTTCAGGTTACCGGCCTGGCACGGCAGTATGCCGAGAAACCAGTCCGGCTGGCCAAATAATGGCGTCAACTCCTGCCCCGCCAGCGGAAAAATCGAACCCAGGCACACCAGCGGCACGGCCAGGGTCAGGCCGGCGACGTCGAACAACAGACATTCGAACGGCTCTTGTGCCCACTCCGGCCGCTCTCCCGGCTGCAGGCCGGGCAGCAGATTCAGCGTTGTAGCGGGTAGATGGACGTCGATCACCGGCTCAACCGACACCGGCTGGGCGACCACAGCAGGCGCCGGCTCGATCACCGGCACGACCACCGGCGGCTCAGCCCGCGCCCGTACGGGTGCAGCGGAGAGCAGGCCGGCATCGCGCACCTGCTCCTCCAGCACCGCGGCCTCGAACTCGTCGAGGCTGCTGCTCTCGGCCAACTCGACAGCGGCCTCCTGCAACAAGCTGTCCAGATAGGACTGCAAGGCCAACTGGGGACGCGTGGCGATGGCGACGGGACGGCTCATAGATGGAATCCGCAAAAAATACCTGTACAACCTATCGGCCGCAGTGGCGGCATACTTGAACGCTTCGGCTCGACATAATCCCTCATCTCAAGCCACCTGCGTGACCAACTGCTGCGTCAACAGGTGCTTGAGCAGCGCCCGATAGGCCAGTACACCGCGGCTGCTGGGGTCGAACTGCGAGGGCGTGCGGCCTGCGCGACTGGCATCACGCAAGCGCGTGTCGATCGGAATATAGGCCGGCCACAGGTGCTCGGGATAGCTGTCGCGCAGCAGGCGCAAGGTGCTCAGCGAGGCCTGGGTACGCCGGTCGAACAGGGTCGGCACAATGCTGTAGGGCAACGCCTGTTTGCGCGACCGGTTGATCATCGCCAGGGTGCTGACCATGCGCTCCAGGCCCTTGACCGCGAGAAACTCGGTCTGCACCGGGATCACCAGATGCTGGCTGGCCGCCAGCGCATTGACCATCAGCACGCCCAGCAGCGGCGGACTGTCGATCACTGCATGGTCGTAGTTCTGCCACAGCTGCGCCAGACTCTTGGCGATGACCAGGCCCAGACCACTCTGCCCGGGCGATTGACGCTCGAGCGTGGCCAAGGCGGTGCTCGATGGCAACAGGGCTATGCGCTCATGGCTGGTGGGCAACAGCAGTTGCTCCGGCAGCCCCTGAGGCACCACGCCCTGATGCAGGAACAGGTCGAAGCAGCTGTGCTCCAGCGCATCCGGATCGTGGCCGAAATAACTGGTCATCGAGCCATGGGGGTCGAGATCGACCACGACCACGCGCTTACCGGCATCGGCCAGCAGGCCGGCCAAGGCGATGGCGGTGGTGGTCTTGCCAACACCACCCTTTTGATTGGCTACTGCCCAGACTCTCATCTTGTTTGTCCTCCCGGCATGATCCAGACCCTACCGAGAACAGGCGTCGCCCTAGCGGGCAAACGACGGAGGATTGACGGCACCCGCTGGCGGGGCCTGCACTGCAGGCGGTGGTGCAGGTTGCGTGCCAGCCCGCTGCAAGGCGCTATCGGGGCGGGCATTGGAACTGCCCACCCCACTCACGCTGCGGCGCACATCGAGGTTGCGCGACACCACCAACACCACCCGCCGGTTGCGTGCCCGGCCATCGGCCGTCGCGTTATCCGCCACCGGCTGAAACTCACCATAGCCCACCGATGCCATCCGCCCGGGATTGACCCCATCCATCGCGAGCATGCGCACGATGCTGGCCGCCCGGGCTGCGGACAACTCCCAGTTGGTCGGGTATTGCGCGGTTTTAATCGGCAGGTTGTCGGTAAAGCCCTCGACATGCACCGGATTCTCGTAAGGTGCCAGAATTTTGGCAATCTTCTCGATAAGGTCGAATGCCGCATTGTTCGGCAAGGCATCGCCACTGGGGAACAACAGGCTGGAACTGAGTTCGATCTCGACCCACAACTCGTTGCCGCTCACCTTCAACTGCTTGGAGTCGATCAACCCGGCAAACGCCTGGCGCATGCTCTCGGCAATACTCTGCAGAGAGTCCGCCGGCTGACTGGGCGGCTCGTCCTCATCGACCAGCGCGCGATCCGGCTCGGTGGTTCGCGGACGCAGGTCACCCACGGGGATAGGCTTGATCGCCCGGTCGGGCTGGTTGAATACCCCGGTCAGACTGTCGGAGAGAATCTTGTACTTGCCCTCGTTGATCGAGGACATCGAATACATCACCACAAAGAAGGCAAACAACAGGGTAATGAAGTCCGCGTAGGAGACCAGCCAGCGCTCATGGTTTTCGTGCTCTTCCTGGTGCCTGCGACGAGCCATGGTTACTCCATGAAGCCT
>C687J35021_10001486_pt1 | contig 17837 bp, 28 predicted proteins | sample RifCSPhighO2_12_FD_35021 | JGI IMG/M metagenome (IMG submission 35021)
CCCCCTCACCCCGCGAAGAACGAGGGGAAAACCAATTCCTACCTATCGTAGGTCTGCCGTCGTGGCAAGTCAAATCTGCAATTGAGCAACTTAAAATCAAGCCAACGCTGAGAACACTTCTCCTTGTCCTAGAATCGTTTCGCAACATGAAAAGTGGGCGGTCTATTTTTCCTACGATAGCAAAGATTGCCGAACGGTATAGCAAAAGCGATCGTATGACGGCGCGGGATTTAAAGGAGGTGGAGTCGCTAGGCTTCGTTAGCATTGATGACAGTTACCGCCAGACCGCCGATGGGAGGTCTCATCAAGGTGCGAACAGCTACGAACTTCTCATGACGATTTTCAAGCTTCCATCGGCAGAGGAATTGGCTGAGTATCGGAGCCAGTTAAAACCTCGCCATTCTCAATTGCGTCCCAAGGGTCTCAGTTTCACCGCCGCAAATTCACTCTGTCGGCCAGCTTTTTTTCCTGACTACGATGAGACTGGAAAACGTAGCGTTTCAGGGCCAACTACCATACAAATGTCTATTACCAAAAATGGTAATACCCTATTACCAAAAATGGTAAACATAACTTCTTCCAATTCAACTTTATCTAAATTAAAAGAGGGGATCTTAATTACTAAGCCCTACTATCTGGCGGAGAACCGCCAGGAAGCCTTGCCGGAATCGAATCAAAAAACCCCTCTTTTAAATTTTTTAGAATCAGGGGAAAGAAAATCAGGATCTCAAATCGAAACGGCACATATCGCTGAGAATGACAAAAACATACCGCCTCGCGTTCCAAATCAAGAAGGCAGAGAAAGATGCGAGATGAAAGCAAACGTCGATTTAAACACACAGCCAGCGATTCCTACACAGACCGACCCATTGAGGAATGAAAACATCGCCAACATGGCCGATTATCAACCGCCGGAAGCTTTGGCGATAAACAAAAGATGGCGGGAGTTCTGCGGAAGTGTGTCGCCAGAGACACAGTACGATTTTGTCGAGAGTATTAAGGCGATAAAAACTATGGCGGAACGAGGAGTCTCTTACGGTGAGATCGGCGGAGTTCTTAGCTGGCTCGAATCTAAACGAGCTGAACCTATCGCGCGGGAATTTTGCCAGCCTAAAAATTGGCGAGATGTAATTTTAGATCAGTACGGCGAAAAAGTTTCTTTGATGAACACGGCTATTTTTGCTCTGATGAAAGGGTAATACCGCCGTTATAAAAAAAATCGCTCCCAGAAAATCAAATCTCTCCAGGTTGTTTTCGGGAAGCGACGCATAAGGAGAGACATGGATACCAGATACGATGATATCGTGCAACTGCTGCAAGAGACTCGATGCCTATCCACATGGGGGCCAGATTTTAATAAGGAGCAAGTGCAAAACGTTTGGGTCGAAGCACTAGACGGGATCGACTTGGCCGATTTGAGATCGGCGCTCAAAGCATTGCGAGGGAAAAAAGATTTTCCCTTACTCACAGAAATTAAAGCAATGCTTCGCGGAACAAATAAAACTCAAAATAACCAACAAAAATTACTAGAACTGTATTGGCAAGTTTTTGAAAAGGTTTCACCGACCTTTAATGCAATCGAACAACTACACCTCCACAATTACCTTTCCTGTTTCGTCTCTAGACCAAACTCACTTAATAGAATTAAAGAACTATCAATTGATGAATTAAAACAGAGGGTTGAGAGAAATAAATACCCGCATTATAGAGACGCAGAGGAGCGCTGGAAAAAAACCTATCTTAGACTCGTAGTCTAATGGGTCTTCTCGGCATAGACTTCGAGCGTTGGCGCAAAGATGGCCCATCACCGGACATCCCGATGCTCTCAAAAACCCCTAGCGAAACTATCGACGATCTGCTATTTTTGGCTTTCAAGTGCAGACAAAGACGCTACGAGGAACGTAGGCAATCCCCTTACAACTCGCAACTTGAGGACGATGTCGATACGCTCATTGTCAGCTACCTGCGCGAACCGAGTGGTGAGCTACTAGAGGATATCAAAGCGTTCCTGAGGCAATGGATTTGAGACAAAGGAAAGCAAGTGGAAGCGACAGAAACAAAAGATAACGAGAAGCATTTCGGACAATTTTTCAAGCCAGACGATTTGCACATAAAAACAGCAGACCTTTTTAATAAACGAATCAATGGCGCAATCAGGCAAACGCTAGCGGAACTGTCGATCGACAAGGTCGATGAGAAGGTAATTACTACATGCCTAATCGCAGCGTTAGCGACGACCTTCCAAGGATTTAAAGAACCTATAAGAGCTTTATTAGTCGCGAAAAAATATTTGGACGAAATTCCGAAAGAGACCTATGAGAAACAGGGTGTAGCCTGTACTTCGGGAAACTTTCAATACTTTCGGAAACACTAACTACCTCTTGATTAGCGAAAATCAAGAAAGGAAAACCTGTGACCCATGATTTTATAAAAATTCACTTCGCAATTTTAGACGACAGGCAAAAATCTGTTGAATTATTCGATGAAATGTTTATTCGTAGCGATCAGATCGCCGCGGTATTTATCGCTAGAACAGAGGATTCCCCGTTCAAAGGACTGGTATTTATCCAAACGGGCAAAGGCGATCGCGGTCCAACGGGTATCTACTGTCAAGAATCAATCAGCGAAATAATGGATATGCTATCGCTACGGCCAAAACAAGACTACAATTCCAATCTAAACACTACCTTTTAATCAGAAGATCAATTTTTCCCTCGAGATTTGATATCCGCCCGTTGAGCTTATCAAGTCTCAGAGAAGTTTCCTCTTGCCGCGCTTCCAGCACCAACAGCTTTTTCCCAATCTCCTCTGTCAGCGTCTTTACGGTCGTTAGCCAAACGCTTCCCGCAATGATGAGGGATATAAACGTGATTGGTGATAGATTTTCCAACAGCGATAGGATGAGAGAAGTTTTTTGACGAGGCATGGCAATTCCTGCTAGACTTTCTTTACATCACTTTACAACATTTTACACGTTAGGTTCACTTCATGGAAAAAACGGGTATCACAGAAACAAAACAAGCTCTTGAGGGAATCCTTGAGCTTTCGATCGTTCTTGCCTACGTTCTCAAAGACGGAGCGCAAGTGGTGGACCTTCTTAGCGTATGGGAGAAGGTGCAGAACGACCCCAACGTTAAGCAAAAAGTCATGGCGGCGTTTTCAGGAATTGCCAACGTCAGCGAAGAAGCGAAAGACATGGACGTTTCTGAGATCGTCGAGCTTATCGCAACAATGCTTCCATTCATAACGCGGCTAATCCTAGCACTACGGACAACTCAGCCGTGACAAAATCTCTCGGCAAAGTCACTACGCTCCTGGCGCTGTGGACGTTTCTTCACTCGTGCGCCCACAGGCCATCCTTTCAGCTCGAAAAAACCTACCGAAAAGACTTACGCTTCATAGACTCCTCAGGCACGCACGAAGGAATTTCAATCGCGGACATAAAAGACCGCCATCAGTTCCGACTCCTCTTTCGCGAAAAACCGCGGCTCGTTAAAATCCGCTCTTGCCACCGTGAAATTGTTTACGAAAACCCTGGGAAAACCCTGGATTTCAGCTATTCGCCGGAAGCTGGCTTAGAAGACGAAATCGAGCCGTGCTTCCTTGAGTTCGCCTCGTTCACGAAGGAAGGCTATAACCAAACCGCTCTCGTCGATTTCCGACGGGACGAGTCACTAGAAGCTACGTTGACATGCAACGGCGAGCGCACGACAAACCAGGGCGTCTCAATCTGCCAAACCCGTGAAGGTCTTCTCCAACGCCTCGAATTTTCTGAGCCAGTGTCAGCAGACGGACTAGCCTCATGTCCGAAACTCACAGGCAAAAGTTTGACGTTCATCTTTCCCGTCTCAATAGGAATTTGCCTGTACTATTTCTATGACGGAACGAGCTTTCACAAACTCGTCACGTTCGGTTATGATGATGTGCTAGAGGTGATCGGTGATTAACCTTATAACATCCATCCTTGGAATTGCTGCTACTGTGTTTCAGTTCTTCACGCGCAAATCTAAGCAGAAAGAAGACCTGGAACGACTCTATAAAGAAGCTCTTGATAAGTATGACAGCGAAAGGAAAGATCACGAGGAGCTTAGGAAAGAAGTGGAGACCATCAAGGAACGCCTCAAGACAGACAGCTGACTATTGACCTGATACAAGTTTTTTATAGCGAGCAATTTCCTCCTCAAGTAGCCTTTGAAATTCTTCCGTAGCTTTCTTCTCCCTCTTCCTTGCGAAATAATGCCAAGCCCATTGGGCAAGATTAAGAGCAATCACTATCCAGCAACATACAAGCGAAAATAAAATTCCTGTGTCCATGTACAATCTCCTTTGCTATCATCCATATAAATGCAACCCAATAAAATTCTTAAACCAACCGACGTAACGTTCGTCATTGACACTCGCGAGCAATGCCCTTTTGATTTATCCCCTTTTCCCACGGAAATTGCAACCCTGACGACAGGCGACTATTCCCTCAAAGGATTCGAGTCGGAAGTGTCCATTGAAAGAAAATCTCTTGACGATCTTTGCGGAGTTGTAGGTAGCTCAAGAGAGAGATTCGAGAAAGAGATAAAGCGGCTTCAAGGCTATCCGCAACGCTGTCTGATCGTCGAATCAAGCTGGGAAGAAATTAAGCAAGGACGCTACCGATCTGCTGTTAATCCTGAAAGTGTTTTCGGAAGTTTAATTGGTTGGCAAGCAGCAGGAATTCCCGTTATCATGGCGGGGAGTCATTCATTCGGTTCTGAGTGTGCAAAGAGGTTCTTATGGATTTCTGCAAGAAGGTATTGGAGGAAATTTCAACTTGGATTCGACAGAAAGCTAAGAAACTTTTATGCCGACACGATTGGAGACGCGAATACAGAGAATCAGGCTTGACGGTAATCTATCTTAGAACGTGTGCAAAATGCCAAAAACGTGTCATTCTCAAAGGATTTTTCGACAGATGAAAGTTCTTATACGCTACGGATATCAATATAAAGAGACTAACGATCCCGCAAAATATTTTGAAGATGATACAGTGATGCTTGAAGGTGAAAACTTGAACATGAATACTCTTTTGCAGGCTTTTCGTGATTTTCTTATGAAGAAACGAGATAGACTTTTAAAATTAAGCAATTCAGAAAAAGCTGGCTCAGTCGTTATTGATAGACGTTACAAGACACCATCAAGATATCTTGTCAAAGGCTCGATCGTTTGGTTCCTACCTGAATTTGAGAAACGGTTTTTCAAGCAAACACTGCTAAAATAGATATTTTAGAGACACGCAGAGAGGCAGAAAATGGCAAACCCCAACCCACCAGAAGCCAACAGATGGAAGAAAGGACAATCGGGAAACCCAGCAGGGATAAGGAAACTGCCCGTTGATCTAAGAAAAGTAGCAGACCTTACGGCACGAGAATTAAGCCGAGTCATTTCAAAGCATCTTCGCATGAATAAAAATGAACTATTGAAAATTCTTCAAGACCCCAAAAGTTCTGCACTGAATCTAATCATCGTGAGTGCTATTATTTCAGCAATCAAAAATGGAGACACTGCAAAGGCTGAATACCTTTTTATGAGAATTATAGGAAAAGTCACCGACAAAGCAGAGATCATCCTTCCAGAACCGTTCATCATACAGACAAAAGATGGAGGACGTATCAACATGGGTGCTAAATTCGATGGCAAGACTATTGAAGCACAGGCACAGGAAACGGAAAAATGATCTTCACGCCGCACTCAGAGAAGCAAGACAATCAAGCATGATAGCCTTACTTACCATGAAATGAAAGCAGTCGCTCAATTTCTCAAGGAATTTAGGCGAACGAATGATATTCAACTGTCACAGTGAAAAACAAGAACGCATTCTTTTTTCAGACAAACGACTTGTCATTGCGTCAACAGGTATTCAGTTCGGTAAAACGCTTTCGGCTATGGTATGGCTAAAAATGATGATGCACAAATATATTTCTCCAACAGATACGTTTCTAATCACAAGTCCAACGTACCCAATATTTAAACAATCAACACTTCCACCTTTCCTAAGAATTATGAAGAATTTAGGCATTTATGATAGAAAAGACGAATGTTTTAGGATTACAAACGGCGGGACGTGTTATTTCAGGACGGGGAAAAATCCTGATTCGGTAGTGGGAATAACTCAATGCAGGGCTGCGGTCGCGGATGAAGCTGGCCTTTACTCCCGCTACTTTTGGGAGAACATACAAGGCCGTTCCTCATTCTGCCGTGCGCCGATACGAATCGTCACCTCTCCTTACTCACAGAACTGGCTCTATAAAGACTACATCCGAGTCAAACAGAAAAACCCTGACGCTTTGCCAGATGTTGATCTTATCCAAGCAACGTCACGAGAAAATCCTTACTTTCCTCAAGAGGAGTACGAGGAAAAGAAACGCACAATGGACCCCAGGCGTTTCAATATGATATACGGTGGAAAATATGAGAAGATGGAAGGTCTCGTTTACGACTGCTTCGATGAGGCGTTAAATGTCTGTGAGCCGTTTGATCTGCCATCAGAAACAAGATTCTTTGCAGGAATTGACTGGGGCTATACCCATCCCTTCGTTCTCGTAGTCCATGCACTCCTTCCTAGCGGGCTTAGATTCCAAGTCCATGAGTTTGTTAAGTCAGGTCTTACGATCAAAGACATTTCAGAATTTTGTTTGAAGATAAGACAGATTTTTCCGATTGAAAGGGCTTACGCGGGTCCCGATCAACCAGGCTCGATTGAGTATCTAAACCGTGTTGGCTTTCCCACCGTGGCAGCAAACAATGACATCAGACTCGGTATTGACTACGTCTATGAGGGTATAAAATCACGAACGTTTAAGTTTTTCAGAGGGACAAGCCCACACACTCTTGACGAAATGGAGACCTACCATTATCCTGACCCTAAAGAAATCAAAGCAGATACGAATTTAAAGGATATGGTTCCTGTTAAGCAGGATGACGACGCCCTTGACGCCATTAGGTATGTCATCCTATCAACAATTCGTGCTAACATAAAGAAAACGCCAAAAATAGCAGGCCGAAAAAGAGCTAAGACGGAAGAAGAACGAATCAAAGAGCTTCTGAAATTACCACATACGGAGAAGTGATGGCAGACAAATACCCATACTTTGACAACGCTCTCGGGTGTGTTGTACGAAACAAATATGATCGCATTGATAGAATCAAACGTCTTGAAGAAAAGCACCAAACGAAATTCGAGGAAATAGGCACGGAACCCATTGAAAAGCTCCATATGTACCATGAGAAAGTAAGAGAAGAAAACTATAAGAAGGGCTGGGAAGATGCCGATAAAAATCTTTCCGAGGTTCTTTGATGCCTGACATGCTAGACGAACACGCACCAAGGGGTGAAGCGACAGGTAAGAACGACTCTTTTTATTTGCCAGACGAAGAAGAAAGAAAAGAGGTAGCAAAGCTAAACTCCTTATTCCAGAGGGCAAAAAAATACAGAGAACGCTACGACTACGCATGGCCTGACTACTACAAGCTATTTCGAGGACGGCAGTGGAAGGAGCAACGGCCAAGCTACCGATCGTCAGAAGTCATCAACATTATATGGCAGTCTATCCAATCTACGGTTCCTATCCTCACGGACGCAAAACCTAAATTCGAGTTTTCCCCAAAAGAGCCTTCCGATAGAGAATTTGCCGAACTGATGAACGAAGTAGCAGCATCGGATTGGCAGTCAAAAAATTGGCTATATACACTTCATGAAGTGATCTATGATGCCAACATTCTAGGCACAGGAATTTCCTCTCTCACATTTTCCCCACAAGAAAATGAGCTTGTCTATAAGAGCATTGACCCGTTCTACTTCTTCCCAGACCCCGACGCAGAGAAGCTAAGCTACAAGTGTGGCTATACATGCGTGGCAGAGCCTGAACCCGTAGAAAAGATTAGAGAAAAGGCTCCTGAACATAAAAGACACGCTGTAAGAGCAGACATTACAGATTTCACGGCACAGAATAGAATCGAGTTGAGCGCTGTCAAATACCATTCCCCAAGTTCCGATCAGCTATACGTTGAAACCTCTGGCATGGATAACCACGATCAACAAGAAGTTTTGGTAAAAACGTTTTACATCAAAGACGAATCAACACTTTCCATTGAAGAAGAAGACGAGAACGGGCAAAAGCAGTTCATCCGAAAAAAGAAATTTCCTAACGGCAGAAAAGCGGTCGTCGTCAATGAAATGCTTCTCTACAACGACGAAACAGGCTACGAGGATGATAAGGTCTATCCCTACCAAGTCTTTACTAACTACATTTTATCAAGGCAGTTCTGGGGGATATCTGATCTGGAACCCTTGGAAGGACCTCAGAGGATATTTAACAAGCTTCTTTCCTATATTCTTGACACGCTCTATTTGACGGGAAACCCTATATGGATCGTAGATTCTACATCGGGCATTGATACCGATAATCTCACAAATCAACCTGGACTCATCGTCGAAAAAGAGCCTGGTTCCGAGGTTAGAAGGGAAGCAGGCGTAGCACTTCAGCCCTATGTCCTCTCTCTCATTGATAGGCTTCGAGAATGGTTCGATCAGATTGCAGGCTCACAAGATATAACGAGAGGACTTCCCACCGGAGGAGTCACGGCAGCCAGTGCGATTGAGAATTTGCAAAACGCAGCTCAGACAAGGCTACGACTTAAAATCAGAAACATGGACGCCTACCTTCAGGATTTCGGACAAACCTATGTTTCACGAGTCTTGCAATTCTACGATGCCCCACGAGTATTCCGGCTCACGAATAAGGACGGAAGCAAGAAGTTTTTCAAGATGCACATCGAAAAAGGAGAAAACTCACATCGTGCCGTCGTGCAAGGCTACAGTGATGACGGGATGATTCTTCCAGGAATCAAAGAAATTGAACTTAAAGGAAACCTTGACGTTACAGTTACCACCTCTTCATCTTTACCTTTCGCAAAAAGTGAACAAGAACAAAAGCTTTTCCAACTATTTGACCGAGGGATTATAGACTCTGAAGAGGTTCTAAAAAGCATGGAGTATCCCAATTGGGAGCTAATTGCTGATAGAATGAAACAAAAGGCTCTTGACAAACAAGAACCAATTCCATCAGCATGATAGGAAAATAATACAAAAGAGGTTTTACATGCCCGATCTGAGTGGGTCAATGGCGAGACGAGGCCAAGAGCAGCAACAACCGCCGTCGCAATCCGAGACTGTGCCGCAAGGAGAAGCTGGACAGAGGCAAGGTGAAAATCCTCTTATTCAGATGATAACCTCGATAGATCAAGCACTTACGAAAGTGGCACAAGTTGTTGGAAAGACGAGTCTTGAACACGGTTCTGCTCTAAACGCATTGGGAGAGCAGTTCCGTCAAGTCATCAGCGATTTCATCGACAAGCAAAAAGGTGGGCAAAGGCAAGCCCCACCCTCTCAAGCTCCGTCTGAAACAGGCGGAAGGCAAGCCCAACAAGCGTTTTAAAGGAAACTATGGATCAAGATATTACAGATGAGCAAGTGGATCAGATTATCACGGATGCCTACAGTGGCAAGTCTGATGGTGCAGCCGAGTCAATTTCCACGCAACCTGAACCCGTCCAAGAAGCTTCTAGGACATACGAGCTTAATTGGAAGGGTCAAAAGATCACAGCCGATGAGGACAAGTTAAAGACGTGGGCACAACTTGGCTACGATTACTCGCAAAACATGAATCAGTTTAAGCAAGAGAAAAATAAGTGGGAGAACGATTTAGCACCATACCGAGAGATTGACACTTACGCAAAATCGAATCCGACTTGGTGGGATTACGTTAGACAGCAGTACGAGCAAAGAGAAGCCCCTGGCCATCAAACTTTTGGCTCTGATGACGCTTTATCTGAAGTCTCCCCAGAGTTGAAACAATATATGGAACCAATCGTTAAGGACTACTCGCAAATTAAGAGCTTCATTAACGATTACCAACGAGAAAAAATAGAGCAGAAAACAAGAGAGGAAGACCAAGCTCTTGATCGAGAAATTTCTTCGATCAAGGAGCGTTACAAAACCCTTGATTTCAGCGCAAAAGACGAGTCTGGTCAGTCACTAGAGCAGCGAGTTATTGAGCATGGCGTTAGAATGAACATGCCTAATTTTCGCTCTGCTTTCCATGACTACTACCACGACGAGCTTGAAAAACTTGCGGAAAGAAGGGGAAAAGAATCTCTGTCACAAGAAGCGGCAAAAAGGAAAAAGCTTGGAATAGTTGACGTAAGTCAATCTCCATTCGCTCCGTCCAATGAGCCATATAGTGTCAGAGGAAAAAGCTGGAACGATGTTCACCAAGATGCCTTGCGTGATCTCAATCTGGCATGACTTCTAACAATCAAGTAACGGAGCAAGAAAATGGCACTTACATACGATCAAATCACGGCGGTGACTCAACGCCGATACATCCCCAAAATGGTAGACAATATTTTTGACTCTGATCCTCTTTTGCAGAGGGCAAAAGCGAAGGGTTGGTACACGCCCATTGACGGGGGAACATCAATTTTTCAGCCGCTCATGTATGCGTCGTTGACCTCAGCAGGCAGCTACGCAGCAGGAGCAACACTAGACACAGACGATAACGACACTTTCACATCGGCAGAGTATGCGTGGAAATTCTACTACGCAAACCTAACTGTCTCGGGTCCTGACGAAATGAAAAACACAGGAGCCGCACGGGTTCTTGATTTTGTCAAACAAAAAGTCATGGCAGCCGAGCTTACGTTAAAGGACAAAATCGGAGACGGAATCCACGGCACAGGCACACCTTCGACAGACATCGGAGGGCTTCGCCTCATCGTCGATGCAGGAAATACCGTAGGAGCCATCGCCCAGGCAGATTACTCCTGGTGGCAATCCCAAGAAGATTCGACGACGACAGTTCTTTCCATCGGAGACCTTCAGACACAGTTCAACGCAATCTCGATCGGTGGCAAAACTCCTACGGTAGGCGTTGCAACACGGGCAAACTACAACCGAATTTACAACCTCTTGCAACCTCAGCAACGCTTTGTTGATTCCCAAACGGCAAAAGCTGGCTTTCAAAGCATTATGCTTAACGGGGTTCCCATCGTGGTTTCAAGTAAAGCAGCTGCGAATCATTTCTTCTGGCTCAACGAGGAGTTTTTGCATCTCTACTACCATCCTCAACGAAACTTCGTGTTTGATCCGTTCATCAAGTCGTCTAATCAGGACGCTAAGAGCGGAAAAATCTTTTGGATGGGAAACCTCGGTACGTCAAATGCGAGGATGTTCGGAAAATTTTCAGGCTTAACCGCATAACAAGGAGTAACCAAAATGGCTGGTCCCTATACAAATTCACCGATTCACTTCTTCGAGTCCGTTTCTGCTGTTACGGCTACTCCTAGCGTAGAGATTGGAACGAGACGAAGAGAAGGAAACGATGAATACATCTACGTTTACAATGATGGAGGAGAGCAGATTTCTCCGAGCTACGCAGCACGGCTAAACTCGGCTGTCTCAGGATATTCCGTGACGATCTCATCCGTATGTCAAGTCGGCCGTTTTGTCGGTGTGGTGAAACACTCGACAATCACGACAGGAGCTTACGGATGGCTTCTGACGAAGGGCTTTTCTCAAATCGAGATGGGAGCCACTGAAAGTGCTGCCGCTGGCCTTCTTGTGTGTGCAGCGATTAACGGCACGTTCAAGGAAGTTTCTGCGGTTTCTGGCAATCATGCTCAGGCAGAAGTGATGACGGCTGTGGCTAGTGGAGCTTCTACGGGGGCTTGGGTTTTCATGTACTAAATTGATGTTGGAAAGGTTGTGTTTTGTTTGTACAGCAGAAGACGGTTAAAACGGCAGTTGTTCCCCTGGTCTATCAACCATACTTCGAGGGCGTTCCTGTTCCCCCTGATGTTCTCTATCAAACGGCTTGCAGCAATGATAAGACGACCCTGGAGTTTTGGCGGGAGCAGTGGATCAGGCAAATACAGGCGAATCATGCCGTTTTTAAGCCGTTTTCTGATCGCTCAATTGCACTTCTTTTCAAGAAGGAGCTTCACAGGCCATGCGTACTTTTGGGATCAGGGCCTTCTTTAAAAAAGAATGCCCATCTTCTGAAGGAAAACCGTGGCCTACTTGTGATCTCTTGCTTGCACAATTTTGGCTTCTTGCATGATCTCGGTGTCAAGGTCGACTATTGGGTTAATCTTGACGCGGGAGAAGTTACGATTAAAGAAGTTTCGGAAGGTGGCACGAGGGCACCTGAAGAGTATTGGGAAGCAACGAAAGGGCAAACGCTTCTCACCTACACAGGCTCTTATCCGAATCTTCTCACGAAATGGAAGGGAAATCTTTACTTTTTCAACGCTCCCGTTCCAGACGAAAAGATCAAGGAAGCGCACGATGCCCTTGAGAGATTCCCCTACTATGTTTCCTCTGGTGGAAACGTCCTAGGTGCTTCTCTTTACATTGCAAAGGCTTTTCTTGGGTGTTCTACCACGATCTTTTTGGGAGCGGATTTTAGTTTCTCATATGATAAAAAGTTCTACGGCTGGAAAACTGATTTAGACGACAACCCAGGAGCGCAGGCACTAAGAATTACAGATATTTTTGGAAATAAAGTCTCAACATGGCAGAGTTATTTCAATTTCAAGTGCTGGTTTGAGTTTGTAACGATGAAGGTTCCAGGAGAGTATATAAATTGCACAGAAGGGGGCATTTTAGGCGCCTACAACGAGGGAAATATCCGAACCATTCAACAGATGGATTTAGAGTGCGTCTTGGAGAGATTTAGTTTAACTGATAACATTAAGCCAGTGATTGACGATAAAGAAAGTAAAGACATTAGAATCCTATTTTAAAGGGTACTGCGATGGCATGGACGATAACGAAATATCAAAGCGTTTTTGGCAATAAAAGAGTCGTGCAGATGAAGATTACAGCAGACGCTACTACTTTTAACGTTCGTCCAGGACTGTCCTACATCGAATCTTTTTCTGGCCCTCATGAAATTTCCATGACATCTAACGTCTACAGCTTTACGATTTCTCCTAACTCGACATGTTGCGGATCTGCCAGTAACGGCGTGTTAGGCTGCACGGGGTTTACCAACGGTGATGACTTCTTTATGACGGTCTATGGACGATAAAAGGGGACTTCGATGGCCTTTAAAGGAAATTACAAGGTTTTTTCCGGCATGGTTGCTTCTGGTGAATCAACTCTTACGTCAGTGGATACGGGAAAGCTTTGGAAGTCTGTCTATGTCGAAATTGCTACAATGTCCACCAACGTTGGTTTTTCCGTGTACGGCTCATCTGATAACGTATCGTTTCGCCAGGTGTTTGAACGTGTAAATACGAATGTAATAAGCTATGCGAGCGTAATTCTCTCGAGTCTTCTTGGAAACGGAATTGCAAAACTACCTCAACTTGGGTTCAGGTACGTGCAGTTTCGTGGCTCTGCTGTTGTATCGGGAGGAGTTTCCTTTAACGTGATTTGCGGGGACTGAAATGTCAAGACCTGTCAGTATCTACACATCAAACATAGCTTCAGGTGGTGATTCGGCAGTTTTTAACCTGGATCACGGATGGACAAAGGTTTATCTTGACATAGGTTCCATGTCTACAACGGCAGCGCTGACTGTTTACGGTGGACAAGATGCGTCTAATCTTAGGATTCTTCACAACCGAATCGACACAGCAACGGTAAGTTTCGTGACTTATATCATTCAAGCTGTCTATGCCAACACGATTGTTCCCATTCCTTCAGGCTTTCAGCACATGAAAGTGGTAGCAGCAGCAGTAGTTTCTGGTGGTGTTTCTATGTCCATATTAGCTTCTTAGAGAGGATTTTATGCAAGTCAAAGTTTTTAATGATAACGTTCATCCTTACACCGAAAAGTTTCGTGGAAAAGAGATCACGATTGGAGCCAAGCAGTTCATCGAAATGGATGAGGATGAGGCCGAATATTTCAAGGGGACGTTTACGTTCCCCGTGAAAAATGGGGAGGGCTTGCCCGATCCTGCTTTTTTTAAACGAATTCGCATTGACAAACCAAAGCGAGTGGCACAGGAAGACCCTTTGGTATGTCACGCGAACGGTCAAAAGGTTGCCTCAGCCTCGGAGCTTAAGGATGTACTTTCCGATTTTGCTCACATGATCGTAAAAGACGAAAAGGCCGAGGCTGAAAACCGAGAAGAAGTAAAGAAGACAAACCTGGAACTTAAAAAGCAAAACAAGAGGATGGAAGAGCGTTTGGCTGAGATTGAAAAAATGATGTCAAAAAGGTTAGTTGATGGAGCGAGTCTATAAAGCCGATCCTGAAAAGAACAATTCAATTCGCCTTAAGGGTCTCTACATTGTTCGTCTTTATGGGCCTGATGGTCATCTAAAGCAGGAAGAAATTTCAGAGAACGTCATCACAAGCGGTGGCCTTGAGTGGTTAGCCGCGTTCCTTAATTCCGCTGCCGCAGCGGCTTCTACATTTTCGGCTCGCTACGTTGCGATCGGTACGGACTCAACGGCAGCAGCGTCCTCTAATACGGTGATGGGAACCGAATCGGCTCGTCACACAGGCACAGTCTCTTACGTCAGTAATCAAATTTATAAGGTCTCGGCAACCTTTGTCACGGGCTATGGCACTGGCGCTATTGTGGAATATGGGTTGTTCAATAGCAACTCAGCAGGTGTTCTTGTATCTCGCGTGACAAAATCGGTGATTAACAAAGCGGCAGGTGATGTTTTAACTGCCGTCTATCAGGTGACGTTAAGTTGAAATGGCAGACCTTGAAACGACGATTTCAGAAAACATTAATGTTTGGGGCGTAGCACCCTCAAACAAATGGAATCAATATAATTGGGGATCGTTCCTTTGGGGTGAGGGAACCAACAAGGTCAAAACCGAAGACGACTCACTAGTTTCTGACGCGACTCAAGGGTTGTCGGATGAGATAAAGGGAAATCCTGACGCTAGGATAAGTGACTCAGTATCCCCAACGAGCAATCTCTCATCCGAGACCCTACAAGATTCTGAGGGGTATTTTCATGTTTTCCAATCGAACACGACCCAAGGAGAGGAGCGAGACATTGCTTCCTACACGTCACAGGCAGCAGGTTCTACGACGTACACGTCACAAGTGGCAGGCTCTAGCGTATGGAGTTGACAGGTGACACCTCTTCAAATCAATACGGCAGCACGGCAGCAATATAATGCCGTAAATGATTCGAGATACTCCGATCTTGAACTTTATGATTTGATTTATGCAGCCCAGCTTGATCTTGCTAACGAAGCGTTTTTGATCGAAGCCGTTCTTTCTACGACAACCGTTGCTTCAACCCAAGAGTATGATTTCCCGACACGAGCCATTGCCGTCAAGCGTGTAACCTATAACGGCACAAAACTTTCTCCAATTTCCTTCCGTGAAGATGATGTTCTAACAGTACTCAATCAAACAGTAAGCACTACAGGGACGCCGTCATCTTATGCCTTTTTTGATGATGTTTTCTACCTTCGTCCGGTTCCAAACGCAGCTAAAACGCTAAAAGTTTGGGCGTTCACCGAACCATCAACAGTAAGTGCTACGTCAGTGATGGACATACCAACGCTTTTTCACATGTCGATTGTGAATTTCTTGCTATCTAAAATGTCGGCAAAGGACAAAAACTACGAGGGAGCCTCCTATTATTGGAACCTGTGGGAAAAGGACATGGAGCGGGCAAAACGCTTTTCAAGAAAGAGGCATAGAGGAGATGCGTTCTCATTTGTTAAATCAGTTGATATCATCCACCAGCTTGATATCGGAAGCATATAAATGTCAAGCTCACGTTACAACATCAAGCACCCACGAGGCTTTCCCCAGAGACTTGATGGAGGGCTTAACTCGAAATTTGAAAGCTCGATTATTGATGGTGCCGAAAGTACGGACTGCCTTAACGTCGTTTTCTCTGCTGGCTCTGTAGCGACACGTCTAGGAAGTACCAAGCTAAACACGACTCTTGTAGGCTCATCGGTATGTGACGGACTTTATACAAGACGAGACGATGGCGGTTCCGAAACCATGATTGCCTTTCATGGTGGCAGTATGCACGGACTGACTGGTTCGACCTTTGTGACGATTTCTTCCGCTGAAAGCGTTTTTACAGCGGGAGAAAGGATAGCTGCCGCACAGTATCGGGATAACATTTTCGTCGGGGCAAGCTCTGTCATCGGCTACAAGTGGAATGGTGCAGCGTTTACCAGAATGGGCGTTTATTCGCCAAATAACACGGCAAGTTTTGCTAGTTGGTCGTCTCAAGGTTCGATTGGAACGACAACACCAATTTACAAATTCAGCTTTAGAAATTCCTACACAGCAGAAAGTGATGTATCCACTGGAATAACACTTGTTCTCGGGTCTGCAAATGTTACGGCACGAATTAATAGCATTCCAACAGGGCTTCAGTCGTGGGGTGTAGCATCTAGGCGTATTTATAGATCAGACAATGGGGGAACGACATACGGGCTTGTTACGACGTTAGCCGATAACACGACAACAACATATGATGACACGGTGGCAACTCTTGGGGCTGCACCTCCGACGGATAACGGAGTTCCTCCGAAGTTTACGGCTTGTATTTATCATCAAAACAGGCTTTTCGTAAATGATTCGACCAATTTAAATTACGTCTGGTACTCAGCACTAGGAGAGCCTTTCACGTTTCCTTCCACCAACTTTTTCAAGGTCGGAGACGCTTCAAGCGATCTTGTGAGAGGTTTTGGGATTGTTGACGATACGCTAACGGTCTTCTGTGACGATTCTATTTTCATCAACTATATGCCGTCTAGCGATGCCTCAACATGGCTTCAGAGGAAAGTCAGTTCAAATTTCGGCTGCAAGTCAACCTTTGGCATTTGGAAATGGAGAAACAGGCTTGGGTTTCCTGCGATTCAAGATTCCAAGATGGTTGGCTTTGCATCTGTTTCGGGAATTGCCATTGAGCCTACGGCAACGCTTCTCACGACAAGTTCTATTGCGAGCGATCTTTTGAGCGAAAGAATTGAGCCAGACATTTTCAACATCCAAGAAGCGTATGTCAAAAACATAAGCTCGATTGTTTTCAAGAACAAGGCTTATATCACAGTGACCTATAATTCAGGGAATACAACGAACAATAGAATTTATCTTTTCGACTTCGCAACTGAGAAACTTAGTAACAATCAGAAATTTTCGTTTACCCCTTTTACAGGGATTAAAGCAGCACAATTCACCATCTATGACGGAAAGCTCTACTACGGCAGCTCTACGGCAAACGGTTTTATTTACCGGCTTGAAACATCGGCCTACAGTGATGATGGTACAGCGATTGATTCATATTTTTGGACAAAAGAATTTACAGGGGAAAGAGGTCATGAAGACTTCATAAAAGATTTCACGCAGCTTGTTTTTCTTGCAGACTTAGCAGGTAACTATCCAATGAAGATAAGTTGGATTGTCGATAGTGATTCCGGTGTAGGGCAAACCAAAACGGTGAGTCTTAACCCTGGTGGGTCTCTCTGGGGTACGATGCGTTTTGGGATTGACTCGTGGGGAGGGGGACGCAACCAACAGATGTTTCAGATTTCTTTGGGGCAAACCTACGGCAAGCGCATAAAATTTAAATTTGATAATATGAATGTAGTGAATCAACGGTTTAAAATCCATTGGCTTTCGTTCTACTATAATATCAGAGGGTTTTGATATGGCATTCACCGACTTAGACGAATTTGAACTTGCACGAAAGAGAGCCGAACGAGAAAGCAAGGTAAGACTGCAAACAAGACAAGATGCTTTGCAGCGACGATTTGCTTCTCTTGGAAATCTTGATTCGGGCATACAACTGAAGCAAGCAAG
>C687J35021_10001489_pt1 | contig 17822 bp, 22 predicted proteins | sample RifCSPhighO2_12_FD_35021 | JGI IMG/M metagenome (IMG submission 35021)
CTTAGCTGAAGCATTATGTGAAATATATAAATATAAGGAAGGGTTTAAGGTAGTAGGTATTAGAATAGGGGAAAAGATACATGAGACACTCATTGCATCAGAAGATCAAGAGCCTTTTACTTCAGAGAATACCACTAGACTAAATGTAGAAGAGACTAAGCAATTACTACTCACACTGTCAGAGATTCAAGCTAACTTGACCCCTCGATAACACAACCTCCTTGTGGTATACTGCCGTAAGTTCTTTATCTCCGTCAGCATATAGAAAAGTAACTCTGGAAGAAATGGAGGAATTTAAAAAGAATATTAAGAAAAAGAAAGCTCTTGCCTTAAAATAACTCTATTCTCTATCCTTAGTTAAACCAAACTCCTAAGGGAACGGTAAAAAATGACAATTCTTGAAAAAAACCTCGAGCAGATAGTGGCGAAAGGTGGCATTAAGAGTAAAGCTGATGCAATGAGAAAAGCTAATTATTCTCCTAGGACTGCAAGAACTCCGAAGAAATCAAAAATATGGCCTAAATTATTAGAAAAGTATTTGCCTGATGATGGATTATTAACAGTTACACAAGAAGCATTAAAAGCTAATAGAAAACGAGCTGAAGTGGTTGATAGAGATTCAAAAGGAGCACCAATATATGAATATTTTGATGAAGAAGATCATGCTACTAGGTTAAAAGCAGCAGAACAAGGATATAAACTCAAAAATAAGTATCCAAAAGAAGGAGGAATTAACATAAACGAGGCAAAGGTATTGGTAATGCCTTCAGAACTAATTACTAAGTATGGTCTTCCATCCAGCGCAAGCGATAGTAGTAAGTGATACACACGACTATAGAGTAGTGAATTGCGGTAGGCAGTGGGGTAAAACTACTCTTGCAGTTTATGAAATGATTGCGTGTGCATATTCTAAAGCTGGTGGAGAGATTGCCTATTTTGCTACTACCTTCGACCAAGCCAGAAATATTGCCTGGAGAATACTAAAAGACGTTTCAAGACCTGCATGGAGCAGAGAACCAAATGAATCAAGGCTTGAGTTATTTATCAGAACTACAGATAGCGGAGAATCAAGAATTACACTTAGAGGTTTCGAAAATGTAGAAACAGCCAGAGGACAGCAATTCGATTTCTTAGTTATTGATGAGGTAGCCCAAATGAGAAACTGGGATTATGCTTGGCAAGCAATCCTTGAGCCAACACTTGCATTTAGACAAGGTAAAGCATTGTTTATTAGCACTCCAACTGGATTCAATCACTTTAAAGATATGTATGACTTAGGGCAAGGTAATAATTCTGTTTGGAAATCCTGGAGGTTTAAAAGTATTGAGAATCCATACTTACCTAAAGAAAGAGTAGAAAGAGCAAGAATACAAAATACACCTGACTATTTTGCACAAGAATACGAAGCAGACTTTACCAGGGCTACAGGGTTAGCTCTTAAGATGTGGAGCAGGGATTCTAATTTAATAGACAGCTTTGAAGTACCTAATGAGTGGCAAAGAGGTCGTGGGTTTGATTATGGTAGTGCTGATCCGACTGCATCAGTTAGGATTGCAATTGATAATGAGGATAACTGGTTTATTGAGAGATGTTATAAAGCCAAAGAACAGACTATTAGGGATCATGCCCAGGCAATTATGTCCCAGGATTACAGTATGGCTTTTATCCCTATATTTGGTGATCCATCAGGCGATCAATGGGAAAAAGAGTTTGCTAATCAGAACGTGCATATTAAGCCAGCTAATAAAGAAATAGGACAAGGCATGAGAGGTTGGGTTGAATATGGTGTAGAAGTCATTAATCAGCGGTTAAAGCCGGTTCCGGGGCATACAGTGACGTTACCTAATGGTAAAGTGATAGAAAATGCTCCTAGTATGTTTGTATTAAATACTCCAGAAAATACGATGCTTGTGACAGAAATAGAGCGGTTGAGGTGGAAGCAAAATGCAGATGGCTCAACAATGCCGATGCTAGATGAATCTCTTGATCCAAATGGCCACTCTGATTTATGTGCTGCTTTAAGATACTTTGCGGTTAGCTATGTAAAATCTCAGCCATTTCAATTTGATAACGACCCAGGTGGTGTTTTACTTTACATTCCGGAAATAGGATAACTATTGCCAACAACTAATTTGATACCTTAATCTTAAACTGATGGATAATGTGATAGAGAATAATCTTGAACTTCAAATGTTGGTTAATAACAAAGAAAGCGGTTTTAATTACCGCAGGCGTAGAGAGGAACAGTGGAAACAAAACTACGAATTATACAGAGATAAAATAACAATCAACCGTTTAACGCAAAGGCAATCCGTTAATCTTCCTCTAATGAAAACTACGCTTCGTACCCTCCTTAAAGATGTTGATGATATGCCGGTTGTGGTATTTGAAAATAGAGATAATAATAAGCAAGCTGAGATATTCCAGAATGAGTACTGGAAATGGACTCTTGAACAAAATCATGCAGAGTTACAAGACATTGTAGATAAAAAGCAGGATTTCTTTTTCGGCAGGACTTTTGATTCGTTACAGGTAGAAAATGGCATGGTTAAAATGGATATTGAAGATCCTGAAGATATATTAATAGACAGATTTATGAACCCTTATGATATAGATTCTTCAAGATTTTTAATTCACACACATATATTTAAACCTCTTAGCAGTCTTAAAAATAATCCTGATTATGATCAGAAAGAGGTTGCAAAGTTAGAAGAGTTCTTTAAATCTCAAATGGGTATTGTTAAGGCCCAGGATAACGAAAATTCTTTACAGTTAAAGAATCAGAAGATGTCTGATTTGGGAGTAACTGATGTTGAAGATCCAGTGCTGGGTGAGACTTATGTAGAACTTACCATACATTATGTTTTTAGAAATGACGAAAAAGTAAATGGGACGGTATTGCCGGAGCAGATCTTTGTTTATGTAGAGGCTGAAGAACAAACTATATTAATGAAGAAACCTCAGGAGGAAGTAATCGGTATAACTAAAGATCACTACTGGAAAAACCATTTTAGGTATAATACATGGGGTGATGATATAGATAAGCAGGATTTTTGGACTGATGGGATAGCAGATATAGTTAGAACGCCCAATACTGTGTTAAATTCGTGGTTTTCGCAATTAGTTGAAAATAGAACCCTTAGGAATTTTGGGATGCATTACTACGATTCTTCGATTAAGGCTGATGGGTTTCTTCCTTCTACGTTTAATCCTGTTCCCTGGGGTTGGTATCCAGTTCCGGGGAAGCCGCAGGATGTACTCCAAAAGATAGATATTCCTGATTTATCAGAATCATTAGATGAAATGAATTATATTACCGATATGGTTCAAAGAGCCGCAGGGTCAACAGACACGCAGCAGGGAGTGGAAACAAGAGGGCAAGTTACATTGGGTGAGGTACAACTAGCCCAGGGGGAGGCAAAAGCCAGGGTTAAAGGGATGTCCAAATTTTATACTGATGCCTGGAAACAAAGAGCTACAAAATTTTTAAAGATGGTTGAAGCTGCATCAGACAAATTAGATGCGGTGAAAATATATAGAAAGGGTAAAAATACAAACAATTTGTTTGAAAGGGAAATTAGTCCTAAGGACTGGATGACTAAGGCCGGATATATGGTAAAAGTTTGGAGCCAGGACGAGAAAAAGGCCAACGATACTGATTCTTTAACCAAACTTAATGCGGTAATGATGAATATGCCGGATAATCCAAAACTTAGAGAGGTTTATCAAAAAAAACTTTTAGAGTTTGCAGATTTAACGCCCGATGAAATAACTGAGATAATGGAGTTTGAGAAGCAAAAAATGATGCAGCCTACGCTGGGAGCGGGAATACCCGGACAGCAGCTAGGGGCGCTCCCTGGACAGCAACAGCAGATTAATCCGCTGCAATTAATGGGCGGTAATCAGCCTGTACAAGCATGATTGATTCTTTACTTGAAAAAATTGGTCTTAAATACGAAGATTTATCAGCTGCGGAGAAAGAAACGCTTAATACCTGGATGGAGGCGCTTCAAAAAGGTCAATTAAGTCTTGAGAAAGTTAAAGATTATATTACTTCGATGAAAGAAGCAGTTGAATTGGAACTATCAAAATCCGATTTGGGATCAAAACAGGATTTATTCCTAAAAGCCAGACTTAGGAATTATATGTTACTCGATGCTTTTTTGAGTACGCCTGAGAAAGCACAACAGCAAATAGAAAATGCGATCCAGGGGATTGCGGGAAGGAGGTAATATGCCAAAAATAGGTAAAATTCATTTTCCGTATACAAAGAAAGGTTATGTGGCGGCTGCTGTTAAAGCTAAGAAAAAATTAAAAGGCAAAAGGAAATAATGCCGCTTGGAAAAGGTGTCCGTTATAGATGGAAGAAAACTAAGAAGGGGAAGATTCGCTTTGCTTTTAAAGGGAATAAGGTAGTTGAGGTTAAGAAAAAGGGCGGAGTTGCTCATAAAACTTGACATCAGCTAATTTTACACACTAACATCGTAAGATGAACTCTAAAGCGCAGGAAGTTTTAAATAAGATTCTTATAAAGGAGCCTGGTAGTTTAACTGAAGAGGAAATAAGGTTTTTAAGAGCAAGACGTTTTTATCTTAAAGAGATTCAGTTAAGGGAATATGATAGTGTACTTAATCCTAAAGTAAACCAAACCTCTGTTAAAACAGAGACGGTAAAAATAAAAAATGCCAACCCCAAATAAGCCAACTAAAGAAGAGTTAAAAGCTAAAGAAGAAGAGGCTATTAAAGCTGCTGAGGAACTCGAAGAAAACCCCGATTTGTTAAAAGAGGAGATAAATCCTGAAGAGGAGGCAAGAATTGAGGCAGAGGCTAATACTTCAGAGGATTCTGTGATTGAAGAAGAAGAAACTCTGCAAGTTGAGGAAGAACAAGCTGAACCTTCAGAAGAAGAAAAAGCAGCGCTTAGAGCCAAGTTAGAAGCAGAGAAAAAGAAATCCGCAGCATCCGCAAGAGAAAACCAGAAGATTTACGCGAAGAATAGAATTATTAATAAAGCATTAGTTGATGCTGATGAGATTTCAGAGCCTACTGAGGAAGAGTTAGTAAAAGAGTTCCCCGAATGGGATGTAATGTCTGATACTGAAAGGATTTTTGCAAAAGAAACAGTTATATCCCGTAATTGGAGAAAAACAATAGCGCAAGCTAAAGAACAGGCTACAAAAATTGAGAAGTGGAACGAGTCAGTAGAAGATTTTATAAGCGATCCGGTTACTTTGATTAAAAATTCTAATCTGGAAGGTAAAACAGAAGAGTTTAAAATTTTTGCCCAGGAAGAATCTAATAATAGTGTACCCTTTAAAATACTGGTATCTGCCTTTTTACACGAATATTCGGCAGGAAAAGCACCGAATAAGGGGAAAATGTTTGAGAACGGTAGTGGCGGACCGAATGAAAAGCCCCAGCCCAAATCTGATAAAATAACATTGGAGCAGGCAAGAAAATTAAGGGAAAGTAATTATTCAAAATATAAAGAATACCTTATTGCAGGAAAAATTGAATCTGATCTTTAAATACCCTCTTGACAAATCCCTGCAAGTTGTAATATGCTGTAAATGTTAGAAAACTCCTAACCTTCATAAGAAGACGGTAAAGTAATCTACAACTTTACCTATATGTCAGCATACGGAACAAAAGTAGCAGAAGGATTCTCAAGCAAGGTCATGCAATATGTGTATGACCATAATTTGCTTGATGAAGTAGTTAATAGGAACTATGAGGGTGAGATTAATGGTGTTGGTTCTAAATTAAACATTCTAGATTTTTCTAAGCTCACAGAAAAGACTTATGCAGATGCAGCTTTAACCGCAGATGCTTTATCTGAAAATAATGGTACGTTGACTATTGATCAATACAAATCCTTCTATTGGAAAGAAAAAACGTTAGCAAAGTGGCTTTCCTATATTAAAAATCCGCATCCTTATGTAGTTACCCAAGTTGGAAATGAAAGATCAAAAAATATGGATAGCTTTGTGTTTGATCTTTACACAGACATTGGAGCAGGAAATATGGTTGGAACTGATTACACCACAGGAGATGTTGAAGTAGCAGTAACTACAGGAGTTGTAACAGGAAATGGAACAACTTTTACCGCAGCAATGGTTGGTAGAGGTTTTAAAGCAACAGGACATACCACATGGTATAGGATTAAAACTTACACAAGTGCAACCGAAATTACTATTGAAGATGATCTTGATGATGCAACTTCAGCTTATACAGGAGGAGCAATTGCAGCAGCAACAGCTTATACAATTCAAGCAGCAACAGTATTAACAATTACCGCAGCAAATATTTTAAGTAAAGTTGCAACATTGGCGCAGGTACTTAATCTTGCAGAGGTAAATGGTTTTTCAGCAGTTCCTGATACTGACAGATTCCTAATTGCTCCTCCTGAATTTTTTACAATCCTTACCAGTAATGCAACAGGAGTTGCTCTCCATGTAGATGAAGCATATCAGGATCTTGTAAAGAAAGGCTACATGGGTATGCTACAAGGATTTAAACTCTTTATGAGCAACAGGCTTAACGGAGATAATACTGATGGATACCGAATCCTTGCAGGACACAAAAACTGGATGACATTCGCTGAGAAAGTATTAGACGCTAGGATGGAAGAAGATTTGATCGGAGATTTTGGAGTAGCATATAAAGATCTATTTGTATATGGAGCAAAAGTGAAAGATATTAATAGACATCAAGCTGCTGAAGGATACTGGAAGTTCTAAAGCTACTTGATAGGGTTGGCACACAAAGCCTAAAGCTTGAAGCCTAAAGCTAATATAAAAAAAGCATTAGGTTTTGAGGATTAGGCTTTTTTTAATACAAACATATGGCTAAATTTTTAATAAAACAAGATTTATCGAAAACAGATCAGGCAGAACTTACGAGGATTGAAGTCAAGGCTAGTGCAGATAGAACTACACAAGAGGCTAATTTTCTTACTGCTCTTCTTCCTTATAGGACAAATAGAGTTTTAAGATGGGATAGTGACCGTATTGCAAGTGCTACAAATGAAGATCATGTTTCGACAGATAATATTTTGGAAGCAGAAGGAAATACTTTACCTACAGGAGATTCAGGGTTTAAATCAGGTGCAATCTTTTATGATCTTACCCGCGTAGGAAGAAATGCTTATAGAAATACTGGTACATCAACTGCTGCTATTTGGAGTATTGTAGGAGCAACAGTAGCTTCTCCATCAGCATCAGTAAGTCCATCACCATCTTTGAGTCAGTCAGCTTCTGTTTCAAAGAGTCCATCACTTTCACCTTCAGCTTCGGTCAGTCCGTCTGCTTCAGCCTCGAAAAGTGCCTCAAAGTCAGCTAGTGCATCGCAGAGTCCGTCACCGTCTACCAGCCCATCAGCCTCAGGAAGTGCAAGTGCTTCCGCATCTTTGTCACCATCAGCCTCAGGAAGTGCTAGTGCATCAGCCTCAGGATCGGCAAGTTCAAGTGCTTCTCTTAGCCCATCAGCATCTCTAAGCCCCTCAGCTTCAACCAGTGCTAGTGCCTCAGCATCACTTAGCCCATCAGCTAGTATTTCACCAAGTGCAAGTTCATCGGCATCCCAAAGTCCATCAGCTTCAGAGTCTAAAAGTGCCTCAGCCTCAGCTAGTGCGTCAGGATCACCAAGTGGATCAGCAAGTGCATCTAAATCGGCTTCTGCCTCAAAAAGTCCGTCAGCTAGTGCATCACCATCAGCATCCAAATCTCTTAGTCCTAGCGCAAGCCAGTCGCCGTCAGCTAGTGCATCAAAATCATCTAGTGCATCTCTTAGTCCGTCAGCATCACTTAGTCCGTCAGCTAGTGCAAGTCCAAGTGCATCAATATCATTTCCATAATATGAAAGGATAAAATGAACCCTAACGAAGCAAGCGCAAACAAAACATATAATATAACAGTAAATGGAACAGTCTTTATTCCTGTACCTGCTAATCCTCGTGCTAAACTCGTCCTGATTCGCTTAGTCATTAATACTAAGGGTGCATCTTCTAATACCGCTACAATTTATGATAGTAATGAGACTCTTGGAGAAGATGCCGAACTTAGAAAGGGGAAATTAGATACTACAGTCAATCCAGGCAGTTTTGAATATGGTTTCCCCATATATAACGGAATCTATATTGTTGTTGCTACAGGTACAGCCCCCGATATAACCGTAGTTTACGCAGAAACTCCGTGATTTAGCTTTTTGCTCTATTGACAGCAGATATCCTTAAGATATATAGTTAGTTTATGTTAATTGCCCGCTTATTCCGTATAAGAAAAGATCAGGACGATTTTTTAAGAGAGCTCCCCGGAGAAGATGTTGCACATGTTAGGATAGCTCTGGATGATTATATAGAAAAGAAAAAGGCACTTAATATAAGTGCCTCATCATCTAAACATAAAAAGAAAGGAGGTTAAATAAAATGGATTATATACAGGAAGGGGAATTAGTTTCTCAGAATACGCTGAATAGAGATATTACCCCAACTTTAACGCCAATTCCTAGAAAACAAGGACAGGCTATAACGATGGACTTCCCAAATGCTGTAAGGGAAGTTAGTAAAGGTAAAAGGATTAGAAGGATGTCATGGGAAATACAAAGCGATCATGGATTATTAAAAGATGGATGGCTAACTATTCATACCAAAGGAGCATATCATAACTGGTTAGTAAATGATGGGGATATGGAAGGTCAAGATTGGATAGTGATAGTACAGGAGACTAACTAATGGTAAAAGGAAGTAAACATTCAGAAGAAGCTGTAAAGAAAAACAGCGAGTGGCATAAGGGTAAAAAAATGTCAGAGAAAGCTAGGATAAAAATGAGTAGGTCACGAAGTGGAGAAAGAAACTGGAATTGGAAAGGCGGATTACCCCACTGTTTAGATTGTGGTAAAAAATTAACAACTAGGATAGGTAACTATTGTATAGCTCATGTATTTATAGGGGAAAGAAATTCAAATATTGGAAAACATAGGTCAGAAGAAACTAAGAAGAAAATGAGTTTAGCTAAGATGGGTAAATTTATAGGAGACAAGAGTCCTCATTGGCAAGGTGGTATTACACCAATAAATACCAAAATTAGAAATTCTTTAGAATATAAACTTTGGAGAACAGCAGTCTTTGCTAGGGATAACTTCACTTGTATCTGGTGTGGAGATGATAAGGGGGGAAATTTAGAAGCAGATCATATTAAACCCTTTGCTCTTTTTCCAGAGCTTCGTTTTGCCATAGATAATGGAAGGACTCTTTGTATAGATTGTCATAGGAAAACAGATACTTATGGAGGAAAAACAAGATGAATAAAGGAAAACTAAGTATAATCATTCCGAATTATAATAGTCCCTTTTGTTCCCAGACGATTCAAGATATTTTAGATAAGGCTAAGGGGGATATTGAGGTTATTGTGAACGTGGAGGAAAAATGGCCTGAGCCTCTTTCAACTGATTCACGGGTTCACTATATACACGGTAACGCGCCTATTGGTATGAGAGCTGGAATAAATAAAGCTGTAGTCATGTCTAAAGGTGAATTTATAATGAAATGCGATGACCACACAATGTATGGAGAGGGATTTGATGAAATACTTAAAAAGGATCATCAACCAGATTGGGTACAAGTACCAAGGCGTTATGCACTAGATGTCGAAAAATGGGTTATAGAGGAGCGTACAGATGATAAATACCCAATTGTCCAGATGTATCAGGATTTTCCCAGAAAAGGTAAGGCAAACGACGATGGTACGCATGGAGTTGAATGGAGGGAAAGAAGAAATCAAACTCTGGATCAGGAATTAGTAGAAAGTCCAAGTATGCAAGGGAGTTGTTGGTTTATGGCAAGAGATTACTTCTATAAGTTAAATTTAATGGATGAAACAGGCTATGGACAATTCGCACAGGAAGCCCAAGAAATTGGGTTTAAAACGTGGTTAAGCGGTGGAAAGTTAATGATTAATAAGAAAACCTGGTATGCACATCTTCATAAAGGAAATAAATATGGAAGATTCTATAAAATGCCTGGGGGTAATGTGGAAGCTGATAGCTGGAGTGCTGAACATTGGCTGAATGACAGAGAGCCAAACATGATTCATAAATTTGAGTGGTTTATTAATGAGAAGTTTCCAGGTATGCCAGGATGGGATGCTAATTGGAAGAAACAAATACAAGATATGGGCTGGAGAACCTATAAAGTTGAAAACTTTAATATGGTGGAGTAACAAATATGAGTAAGGTATCAATAATTATCCCTAGTAGAGCTGAAAAACCTAAAAATCTAGAGAGGACTATACAGAGTATTTATGATAATGCTACTGGTGAATTTGAAGTAATAGTAGGCTTTAACGGCCCACCTTATTGGAATTATCTAACTATGAATGATAACTATAAAGAGATTAGATTTCCTGAAAATATAGGAATAAAAGGTAATATAAATGCTCTTGCTGCTACAGCCACAGGTAAATACCTCTTCAAACTTGATGCTCATACATCAGTTGGCAAAGGCTTTGATGAGATACTCCAACAGGATATGGAAGAAGACTGGATAGTTATGCCTCGCTTCAAGATAATAAAAGATGATTGGAGCATACAAATAAGAGATGGAGAAGAAGAGTTTTATGACTATTTCTATCTTTGTTGCCCATTCACTGATCCTAGAGGTTTTAGGTTTAAAGCTGGTGGTCACTGGCCTGAAAGAACAGCAGAGAGAGATCCAGGGAATCCTAATGCTAAAGAATGGTCAAAAAATACTGGAATAGAACTCTTTATAGATGAAACCCCACAAATCCATGGTAGTGGTTGGTTTATGACAAAAGATAGGTTCTTTGAATTAGGTGGTTTTCCACTACAAGATCCTTACGGTCATGGACAAGAACCTTTATGGCTCGCTTTAAGAAATTGGTTAATGGGAGGTAAAGTAATGGTTAACAAGAAAACTTGGTACGCTCATTTACATCAAGATTCAAGCCAAAGAGGTTATCCAGAGAATAGAGCAGAAACTGAAAAGACTTACAATTTTACAGCAGAGCATTTTGTAGGGAATAAGGGGAATTATATATATGATTTTGAGTGGTTTATAGATAAATTTTCACCTATGCCTACTTGGTCTAAAAACTGGAGAGAGATATTACATAAATATCAGGAGGAGAATCAATGAGCAAGACTTATTCGGGAAATTATGCAACTCATTTAGGTGCTTTAATTGCTTGTATGAACAAGTCTGATGGTGATGTACTTGAGTTGGGAATGGGACTCTTCTCTACCCCTTATCTCCATTATGCCTGTACTGGCTCAAAAAGAAAGCTACTCTCCCTTGAAAACGATAAAGGATGGCTTAGGCACTTTAAGGGTTCTACATTCATGCACTTTTTGTATGAGAACGAGTATCACAAGTTAAAGTTAGTTGATAACTATGAAGAATCACCTTTGATACAGAAGAACTGGGATGTAGTTTTAGTAGATCAAACTCCTGATTTATCTCGTAAGGAAACAGTTAAAAGATTAGCTAATTTAGCTAAGTATATTATTATCCATGATTCTAATGATGATAGGCATCATAGAAGAACATATCAATATGATGAGATTTATCCTTTATTTAAGTATAAAAGGATTTGGGATAAGGACGATAGACATGCTTGTGTGCTTTCTAATTTTGTAGAATTGGAGGATTTATGGTAGACACTTTTGATTATATAGTTAAAAAGTACAACATCAAGCTCGATGGTAGATACTTTATTGATATTCCTGAATTGGTAGGAGGGGTTGGTTTAGCTGAGTTATTTGCAGAGTTGGGGTTTAAAACAGGGGCTGAGATAGGGACGGATCAAGGAGTATATGCTGAAATTCTACTTAAAACTATTCCAAATTTAACATTACATTGTATTGATCCTTGGAAAGCAAAAGCTTACGAATCAAATCAACAACCAGAGTCAAGAGTAAATCAAGAGTTTTTTGATAAAAGATATGAAGAAACTTTAGATCGACTCAAAGATTATCCTAACTATGTAATTATTAGAAAACCAAGTATGGAGGCAGTTAATCTTTTTAAAGATAACTCTCTCGATTTTGTTTATATAGACGGCAACCATGACTTCTTAAACGTAACGCAAGATATTCATTACTGGTTAAATAAAGTACGACCTGGTGGGATACTCTCAGGCCATGACTATGTTAGATATCCTTCAAGGAAGTTTAACCATGTTCAGAAAGTAGTTAATGCTTATATGACTTCTTACCATTTACTCCCAGTTTTTCTAGTGATTCCCACAGATAAAGGATTGAAACGAGATCGGTATAGGTCATGGTTTTTTTGCAAGAAATAATATGAACCCAATAATTCTTAATCATTTTGGTAGAAGAACTGCATTTATACAAATGCTTAAGGAGCGTGGAGTAAAGGTAGGGGTTGAAATAGGGACAGATCATGGACAATATGCACAATTGCTTTGTGAAGGGATACCAGGTCTTAAACTGTATTGTATTGATCCTTGGGTAGCTTATACAGAGGGTGATAACGTGAAGAGTCAGGAAGATGTTGAGAAAATTTATCAAGAGGCTTTTAGAAGATTAATGCCCTACAACCCAACTATTATGCGTATGACAAGTATGGAGGCGTTAAAAGATCCAGAATCATATTTTAAAGATAATTCCCTCGATTTCGTATTTATAGATGGAAACCATGAATACTCCTATGTTTTAGAAGATATGACTGAATGGACTAAAAAGGTTAAACCAGGAGGGATAGTTGCAGGGCATGATTATACAGAAAATCCAGAAAGAAAATATGGAGTAATTGAGGCAGTAAATCAGTATGTTAAAGAAAATTATATAGCGCCTCTATTTATAATGCACGTTCCGTCTCATATACCAAAGAGAAAAAAAGGAAATTTAGCTGATTGCTGGATGTTTTTTAAACAATGAATAAAAGATTTAAGAAAAAAATTAATAATTTAGCTATTAAAATGTGGTTAAAAGGAATTTTATCCTTTAAGGATATAAGGGATTTATTACCAAAAAAATGATCTCATTTTTTGCCAAGCCACCATATGAAATGAGACACCTACAAAGGGTGTCTTCTATTGTCCGTGGGGAACAGATTGCAGCTTATATGGGTAATGCTAGACTTAACCCTGAAAGCGGATATGAAGACGATGTATGTATCTATGTAAAACCTCATATTAAACCAGGTAATGATTTTAAGTTTGAAAAGCGGTCTTGGATTGATATACAAGATGGTTTTGACCTTATTTACACTCTTAATAAATATCCGGAAGTAGGAGTGATTGCTTTTTCAGAGCTAGATGTTAAGACTTTATCTAAACTTGTTAAAAATAAAATAGTTTTAATTCCTCATCATCATTGTAATTTTGAAAGAACTAGAAGAAATAGGGATGGAATTAAAAAGGTGGGGGCTACAGGATCATATCAGGCGTGGGATTATATTTCAGAGATTATAAAAGAGGGGCTTAAAAAGAGGAATATAAAATTAGAGCTTTATACAAATTTTTATCCCAGAATGTCTGTATCAAGGTTCCACGAGAGTATTGATGTACATCTTCAGTGGCGTCCCTGGTTAAATAGGCTTTTATCTTGTCCATTAAAGATAACCAATGCTGCTTCATTTGGTGTTCCTACTGTAGCTTTAGATGAGCCTAGTTATAAAGAGGTTGAGAGTTGTTACATAGGGGTAAAAACGGCTGAAGAGTGGTTAGAGAGGTTAGATGAACTTATTGTAAATCCAGAACTTTATGACAAGATGGTTAGAGCCTGTATAGAAAAATCAGAGAAATACCATATAGAAAATATAGCTAAGCTTTATCAGGAATTGGATAAATGAATATACTGGTTACTGGTGGTGCTGGTTTTATTGGGAGTCATCTTGTAGATCGGTTATTAGCGGATGATAACAAAGTCACTGTTATTGACGGACATAGCAATAAGATAATAGTTATTGATGACTTCTCGCATGGAAAATATGCTAATTTGCCCGTAGATTCCCGCTTGATAGTTTATAACGCTGATATTTTAGGTGATATAGGCCACCTATTTAAAGGTATTGACATTGTGTTCCATTTAGCAGCCCTTACCCGTCCTCAATGGTCTATTCCCCATGTAGCAGAAACAGATCGGGTAAATGTACATGGGACTGTTAAAGTTTTAGAACATTGTAGAGATAATAAAGTTAAGAGAATAATTTTTATGTCTAGTTCTAACCTATACGGTGAGCAAAACTTTTACCCCACATGGGAAAATGCCGAACCAAATCCGATGAATCCTTATGCTTTGCAGAAGTTAATAGGAGAACAGTATTGTAAATTGTTTGAAAAATTATACGGGTTGGAATTTAATATTATTAGACCTTTTAACGCCTATGGGACTCGGATGCCTTTAACTGGAATTTATACCAGCGCCATTGCTACTTTTATAAACGTATTAAAAAATGGTTTACCCCTTCAGATGTTTGGGGACGGCAGACAAAGAAGAGATTTTATTTATGTAGATGATATTGTTGATCAGATGATACTTATGGCTCATTCTAAAGTACATGGGGAAGCCTTTAATTGCGGATCGGGTACAAATACCTCAATTAATGAGTTATTACAAATCATCTGTGAATTAATGGATAAAAAGATTGAACCTACTCGTACTGTTTCTCAATTTGAGCCGAGTCAAACATTGGCAGATATTGGCAAAGCGAAGAATTTGTTGGGTTGGGAGCCAAAAACAGAGTTAAAAGAAGGATTAAGGCAAACAATAAATGGTTAACGTAAGTGTAATCGGTCATGGCTGGGTAGGTAAAGCAATGGAGCAATTATTTATTAAGCAGGGAGCATATATCTATGATCCACCGGCAGGTAAAGGAAAGTCTAAAGAATGGGTAAATGCTGCTGATATAACCTTTATTTGTGTACCGACACCTGGAATTGGTGAGGGTAAATTAGATACTCTTATTGTAGAAGAAGTTATATCCTGGTGTGAGTGTCCTTTACTTGTAATCCGTTCAACAGTAAATCCCGGTGATTGTGACAGATGGAGTAAAAAATATAATAAGAATATAGTTATGCAGCCCGAGTACCTGGGAGAAAGTCCAGCCCACCCTATGTTAGATCCTAAGACCAGACAGTTTTTAATTATTGGTGGTAAGCCAAAAGACAGAAAAGTTTTAATTGATCTTTATACTACTGTTTATAATGCGAATATAAATATTAGGCAGGTGTCTTTACTTGAGGCAGAAATTATTAAACTAACTGAAAACAGAGCAATTTCTTTTAAAGTAGCACAATGCCAAGAGCTTTATGATGTCTGTGAAGAGGCTGGAGTAGACTACTATACGGTTCGCGATGCAGTTTATGGCGACGATCCCCGTTTTAACCTTTGGTGGACGTTTATTTATCCTGACAGGCGTGGCATGAACTCAAAATGTATCCCTAAAGATGTCTACGCTTGGTGTGCTTTTGCGGAATCTTTTGGATATGAACCAAAAATAACTCGAGCCATTCTTGAAAAAAATAAGGAATGGTGAAATTAAATGAAGAATAATTATCAATTAAGCATCTGTATTCCCGCAAGAAATGAAGAATTTTTGGGTCGTACTATTCAAGACCTCTTGGAACATACGAGTCCTGAAATAACGGAAATTATTGCTATCCTCGATGGATACCTGCCTAATCCCCCATTACCTACAAATTCTAGGGTAACAATTATCTATAATCCCGTATCAGTTGGACAACGTGCAGGAACTAATCAGGCGGCAAAGATTGCTAAAGGCAAATATATCCTTAAGCTAGACGCTCATTGTGCAATAGATCAGGATTTTGATTTAAAGATGATTAAGGCGATGGAAGAATTAGGTGAAAATACAACACTTATTCCCCTAATGAAAAATATGCATATTTTTGATTGGGTATGCTCTGAAGGACATAGACGTTATCAAGGCCCCTCAGGGATGTGTGAAACGTGTGGTAAGTCTACAGTTAAGGATATAGTGTGGATTGCCAAGAAAAGTCCCAACACATTTACATTTCGGGTTGATAAGACGCTACATTTCCAATACTTCTCCGAACTTGCTAAACGGCCAGAGAATATTAAAGGTGTTTTGAAGTTAGATGGTACTAGAGATACTAATTACCGTGAAACAATGAGTATTCAAGGTTCATGCTTTATGCTTACTAAGGAAAAATATTTTGAATTAGATATTTGTAGTGAGGATTTTAACTCATGGGGGCAACAAGGTTGTGAAGTTGCGATGAAAACTTGGCTTTCAGGAGGTCAAGTTATTGCGAATCTTTATACCTGGCACGCACACACTTTTAGAACCAGGGGTGGGGATTTTGGTTTCCCCTACTCCAACCCCCAAGACAAGGTTAATGAGAATAGAGAATTATCAAGACAACTATTCCAACATGATAAATGGCCTCAGGCTACTAGGAAGTTTCAATGGATACTGGATAAATTTAATCCTCCGGATTGGGGAGAAAGCATCGGGGCAATATTTTATACAGATTCGCAGTTAGATGAAAAGATTGCCAAACCCGTAAGGGACAATCTTCAAAAAATAGCTACTGAGAAAAAAATGAATATTACCTGCTCCTCACTTAAAAGAATGGACTTTGGAGATAAGAGAGTACGTTTTCCAAGTATGAAAAGGGGAGAGTTGACAATGGCAAAACAAATTTTAGGTGCATTAGAAAAAAGTAGTGACGATTATGTATTTTTTACGGAACATGATTGTCTATATCCACCCGAAGCTTTTGATTTTGTACCACCTAGAAAAGATATATTTTATTACAATCGAAACTTTTGGAAACTACGCTTAACAGATGGTCATGCCATTCACTTTGATGCCGACCAATTATCGGGATTGTGTGCTTATCGAGAACTTTTAGTGGAAGAATATAGAAAAATATATAATTTTATTCTGAATAACGGTTTTTCAATAAGAACTGTAAGTTTTGAACCAGGAACTAGAGATGGAAGGTCTGAGTTTTGGAAGTCTACTGTACCAATAGTGGATATTAGACATGGGAAAAATTTAACCAAAGAAAGATGGAGTCAAGATGAGTTTAGGGATAAATCTGCTTGTCAAGGTTGGCTAGAATCTGATACCGAAATTCCTGGATGGGGTAAAACGGCTGATTTAATAGCTTCGTTTTAGAGGAAAACCTGGAACGAGATTAGGTATTAAGAATAAAAAGCCTTATCCGAAACGAAAAGACCTCGTAAAAACTCTCCGATAATTGCCAATGACTAAAGCCATACTCTAAGCTTTAGGTATGGCAATAACGCTCGATGCAACTAGTGAAGGTTCGGTAACTGGTGTATCTTTAACTGTATCTCATGTAAACGGAGGTACTTTGTTAGTAGTAGGCGTTGTTATTGCGTCTAACTCTGACTTGGTTACAGGGGTTACTTATAACGGAGACGCTATGACCCAGTTAGGTTGGAGGTCAGCAACTGGGGCAACTCCTGAAGGAGTATATCTTTATTATTTGTTAAATCCGGATGCCGGCACTTTTGATATTGTAGTTTCTACCTCATCCTCTATTTTTATTGAAGCTGAGAATGCTTCATATACTGAAGTTGAATCCTACGAAAGTAATGTGATTGAAAACAGTGGTACAGGAACCAGTTTAGATACTACGGTTACTACAGTTTTAAATGGAGCATTACATATTGGAGCTTTCTTCGGCACTCTCCAGACTATTAGTGCGGGTTTAAATACCAGTCTTATTATTTCTGACGCAGGCGGCGGAGGACTATATAAAGCAACGGCTTTAGTTTCTCCTCCAGGATCAAGTACCATTGGCGTTACTGCTACTTCGGATGTT
>C687J35021_10001492_pt1 | contig 17802 bp, 15 predicted proteins | sample RifCSPhighO2_12_FD_35021 | JGI IMG/M metagenome (IMG submission 35021)
TCAAGCCGTATTGCTTCTTGTGTGTCAGAGATACCGAGTGCTAAATCATAAATGACATCCATGAGATAGCGGTCATTATAAAAAAAACGTCTCACTTGATGGCGACCTGGATTTGAAATTTTAACCATATCTTCTGATAATTTTAATTTATATTGCCAGTTCCCTTGTTTGTCACGTAAGGCTGATAATTTGTAAACACCGTCCAATGCAGGCTGATCAAAAGCAGTTGCTAAATGTGTACCTACCCCCCAGGATGAAATCATAGCGCCTTGTTGCTTAAGATCATGGATGACATATTCATCTAAGGAATTACTTGCTAGAATACCAGTTTTTTTGAATCCTGCTTTATCTAATAATTTTCTTGCTTGAATGCTTAGTTTAGCCAAGTTTCCTGAATCAAGACGAATAGCCAATAAATCATCTCCACGAGATCGTAATTGACGGCCAACTTTAATAGCACGCTTTACCCCTTCAAGCGTATTATAAGTATCAACTAATAAAACACAGTGATGTGGCATGACATCAGCGTAAGCATGAAATGCTGTTAGCTCATCGGGAAATGCAGTTACCCAGCTATGTGCATGGGTGCCACGTACTGGAATATCAAATAATTTTCCTGCTAATGTATTGGATGTAGCGATGCAACCACCAATATAAGCTGCACGACTTGCAGATATCGCGCCATCCGGACCTTGAGCACGACGCATGCCAAACTCAATCACGGGATCTCCTGCTGTAGCACGACAAACACGGGATGCTTTTGTGGCGATCAATGTTTGAAAATTGATGATAGCCAGTAAAGGCGTTTCTAATAGTTGGCATTGTAGTAAGGGTCCTTGGACGCGCATAAGAGGGATATGTGGAAAAACAATGGTGCCTTCTGGTATGGCATCCAGGTCGCATGTAAATTTTAGTTTGCCCAAATAGTCTAGAAATTTATTTGGAAAGAGTGGTTTGTCTTTAGAATTTTTAAGAGTAGCAATATAAGCAAGATCATCTTCACTGAATTGCCAATCGTTAAGAAAATTGACAATGCTAGCTAATCCACAATTAAGAGCATAGTTTCCCTTAAAGGGATTATTGCGAAATAGAAAATGAAAAACAGCTTCTTGTTCATGCATATTCAGTCGCCAATAACCGTAAGCCATGGTGAGTTGGTAAAAATCAGTCAGTAGGGGTGAATAATGCAACATCAGTATGCCTATACATTGTTTAATAGCTCACATTATAATGATTCTTGTTTAAGAATATATAGATAAAAGGTTATACAAGATGTTTATTAAATTAATAGTGACAGGCATAGGATTATTACTGGTAAGTTGTTCAACAGGAAAATATGGTAACTCTAGTATACTTTCCTTTGGCCAAGGCGAAACGACAACTGATACAGGGGTGCGATATTTATTAGGTCGGGGAGTACCGCGTGACGATCAGCAAGCTTTTTATTATTTTAATCGGGCGGCAAATGATGGCGATCCTTTTGCTGAAAATGAGTTGGCTTATATGTATGCAGCTGGTAAGGGTACGAGACAAGATTACACTAGCGCTCTGAATTGGTATAAACAAGCTGCCAGCCATGATTTAGCAAGTGCTCAATATAACCTTGGGTTAATGTATTTATACGGATTAGGGACGGCTCCCAATAAAATACTTGCTCGCAAATGGTTTCGGGCATCAGCCGCACATGGTTTTGAGCCAGCACGTGATGCGCTCACTCGATATCAACTATGATTCATGTTCCCCGTAAGCGTTTTGGTCAGCATTTTTTGAAAGATAAAAATGTTATTGAGCGCATGATAGCAGTACTTAACCCCAAGCCAGAGGAGCATCTTATTGAAATTGGCCCTGGTCAAGGAGCGCTCACTATTCCGGTTCTCAATAAAACACATCAACTTGAAGTCATTGAGTTTGATCGCGATCTTGTTGTGGCGCTTCAGCAATACAATAAAAAGTTTAGAAATTTGCTTGTTCATTCAGCGGATGTGCTACATTTTGATTTTGCTGCTATCAAGCACGACGAACGTTTGCTGCGAATTTTTGGTAATTTGCCCTATAATATTTCCACGCCGTTGATTTTTCATCTGTTGAATGCCGCTTCTATTATTGCTGATATGCTGTTGATGGTACAAAAAGAAGTGGCAGAACGATTAGCAGCAAAGGTGAATACTAAACAATATGGACGCTTAAGCGTCATGGTACAATATCATTGCGATGTTGAATTATTATTTGATGTGGCAGCAGATGCATTTTATCCAGCGCCGCAAGTTTGTTCTAGCGTTATCCGATTACTTCCGCATCGTGATGATCGTTATCTTGTTAAAGATTATTCTTTTTTCAAGGCGCTTGTTCAAGCTGCCTTTGGGCAGCGAAGAAAAACATTGCGCAATAGTTTAAAACATCTTATTGATGATGAAAGCTGGATGCGTATTCAATTATCATCTGATGTAAGACCTGAAAATTTAACAGTAAAGGATTTTATTGAGTTGTGTCATCGACTTTTAGATAAAAAGTAAGACAAACAATGGCAATCTATGCAATAGGGGATATTCAAGGATGTTTTGCTCAATGTGAGCAACTACTGGCAAAAATTCGCTTCGATATTCATCAAGATTGTCTTTGGTTTACTGGGGATTTAGTGAATCGTGGCCCACGGTCGTTAGATGTATTACGTTTTGTGAAATCACTTGGGGTGAGACAAACAACAGTTTTAGGCAATCATGATTTGCATTTACTCGCAGTGGCATTTGGAGTGGCACCGTTGCAAGCTCACGATACATTACAAGAGATTTTATCTGCGTCCGATCGTACGGAATTAATAGACTGGTTACGCTATTGTCCAATGTTACATTACGATAAAAGTGGTTATGTGATGGTGCACGCAGGATTGGCTCCCTCGTGGAGTCTACAACGAGCTATTGCCTTAGCGCATGAAGTAGAACAGGTATTGCAAAGCGATTCGCCAGAGGTTTTTTTAAAGAATATGTATGGCAATCAGCCGGATTATTGGGAGGATCATTTACAAGGCATCGAACGTTTGCGTTGTATTACAAATTATTTAACACGCATGCGATTTTGTTATACGGATGGTCGATTGAATTTGTCCCATAAAGGTGAAGTGAGTCATCGGCCTCCTGAATTAATACCATGGTTTCAGATAAAAACACGAGTGAATACGAATTTAAAAATCATTTTTGGTCATTGGGCGGCGCTGGGCGGGCAAACGAATGTTCCTAATGTGTATCCTCTTGATACGGGTTGTGTTTGGGGGCATTGCTTAACTGCCATGCGTTTGGATGATGGAATGCGTTTTAGTGTGAAGTGTTAGCTTGGCAAGTATGCAGGATTCAAAAAAAATAATCTTTCCATTTCTGTTGGTATTTTTCGAAATGGCAACGTATCTTTCAAGTGATATGTATCTACCAGCATTACCCACTGTGATGCGAGATTTTTCTATTTCGCATCAACAAGTACAATGGACATTAACCGCGTGGTTTTTAGGTACTATATCGGTTCAATTAATCCTTGGACCGATAGCGGATCGTTATGGAAGAAAAACTGTTTTATGTGTTGGTGGGGTTGTTTTTACGATATCAACACTCGTCTGTGCGCTTACCACTCATTTTTATATCTTGTTAATCGCGCGTTTTATTCAGGGAATGGGTATTTGTTTTATGGCAGTTCCTGGCTATGCAAGTATTCACGAATTATTTGAGCAAAAAGAAGCAATTAAATTGTTGGCGCTCATGGGAAGCATTTCCGTGCTCGCGCCTGCTTTTGGACCTTTACTCGGAAGCGTGATACTAACGTTATTAAATTGGCGATGGATTTTTGGTTTTCTTGTGATATGGTCGACAATCGCAATTTGTCTTTTGATAAAATGGATGCCGGAAACACTTCCATTAGAAAAAAGACATTCTCTTCATTTGCACACTATTTTAAAAAATTATTGGCACATTTTATGTAATTTTCGTTTTATCGCTATAGTATTCGTTTATGGATTGCTATTTTGCGGATTGATTACATGGATTGCAGCGGGTCCTTTTTTAGTCATTGATCGATTTCAACAAAGTCCGATGATGTTTAGTATTTATCAAACACTCATTTTTATTAGTTATATCCTAGCAAACTACGTGGTTAAAAAATTAATTGATACAACGAATATTAAAAAGCTTATTCAATTTGGGTTGTTTGTTTGCTTGGTCATGAGTTTTATTTCTCTAGGTTTGGCTATTCAGTTTCCTGAGTTTATGCTAGGAATGATTATCACCTATATTGTCTATGCGTTTGGTTCAGGATTTGCATTTGCACCATTAAGTCGTATGGCGGTTGAAGCAGTCGATGCGCCTATGGGTTCTAGAATAGCGGTTTTTTCAATGCTGATGAGTAGTTTCGGAGCTTTAGGGAGTATTCTTGTTAGTTTATTTTATAATGGGACTTTATTATCGCTTGCTTTAATTATTTTGCCAGTGATGATTGTTGCATTTATTCTATACTATTTTAACTAATTCGGAATAGGCCTTGAGTTTTTTATCTACTTTCAAGAGAGTGATTTTGATTTTCTCTAGATTTAGCGTAAATCTGGTTTTTATCTAATACAAGCAAACTATACGCATATGGATTTGCCGTATCAGCTGGATGTGTTTCTCTTTTAATTTCTTTCCACTCATTATCTTGTAATTCGGGGAAATAAGTATCACCTTCGAATTGAGCATGAACAATCGTCATATAAATACGTTGAATATAAGGTAGCCATTGCTGATACATCTCAGCACCACCGATAATAAAAATTTTTTCAATATTATTATTAGTGGCCCAGTGAATAGCGGCTTGAATATTATACATCACCAAGCCGCCGGTGGCTTGAAATAAAGGATCTCTTGTCATAATGAGATTGGTGCGATGAGGAAGTGGTTTGCCAATGGAGGCAAATGTTTTACGGCCCATTAAAATAGCATGTCCTGTGGTAATAGCCTTGAAATGCTTAAGATCAGCAGGTAAATGCCAGGGTAATTGATTGTTTTTGCCGATGACACGGCTTTCTGTCATAGCAACAATAGCAGAAATAATAAGAGGCTTTGAATCTTGCATGCTTTCTATCTCAAGTTATTTTCGTTAATATGGCCAAGTTTATTGTAGAATATGGATTGATATGAAACCAACATCGTTACCGAAGTATGTCAAATTAAGCCAAGCGCTTAATAAAACTACACTTAAATTGCACCCATCACAAGCGCACGGACTCATTTGTGGTATCCTGTGTGCTCCTTCTCCTCATGAGGAAACATGGCAATCTGTGGTGACAGGTAGTCAGACGACTGGTCAAACACATAAGCTTTTACAAAATTTATACGATGCCAGTGCACATTTATTGGGAGATTTTTTGGTGGAGTTCCAATTGATATTACCTGCAGACTCCCAAGAGCTTCCTCAACGTGCTGAGGCGCTAACTCTATGGTGTCAAGGGTTTTTAACAGGGTTAAAATTAGTGAACATACCTCTTATTAACCGCGAGCCAAGTGAAGTAACTGAAGCTATTAATGATATTATCGAAATTGCAAAAATAAACCACGAAGAAGTTGTTGCTAATGAAGAAGATGAAATTGCTTATACAGAATTAGTTGAGTTTATTCGTATTGCTGTCATTCTGATCCATCAAGATTTAAAGAAAGATAATGCCTCTTCCCCACAAGCTTGTTTTTCAGGGCATTTGCATTGAGTTGCATCATGACCTGAATGTCATGGACAGACTTATCTGATTTTCGTTAATATAGACGAATTTGTTGAAGGATTAAAAACATGATCACAATGGCTGATTATGCCAAGCGTCGGAAGGATTTAATACAGCAAATTGGTCCGACGGGTATGGTTATTCTGCCAGCAGCCTCAGAAGTGATACGTAGTGGGGATGTGCTTTATCCTTTTCGCCAACAAAGCGATTTTTATTATTTAACTGGGTTTGATGAACCTGAAGCGGTCATGGTGCTGCTGCCTAAACGTAAAGAAGGCGAATATATTTTATTTAATCGTATCCGTGACAGTGAACATGAAATTTGGGATGGACCGCGTGCCGGTCAAGAAGGCGCATGCCGAGATTATCACGTGGATCAAGCCTTTCCTATTCAACAATTGGAAGCGATGCTACCAGAATTGTTAGCAGGCCGAGAAGCGGTTCATTACCCTATTGGTAGGTTTAAATTTTTTGATGACATGTTATTGCAAGCGATTAATAAAATTCGCGGTATGATACGTAGTGGTATGCAATTACCTATTGCGTTGATAGATATAACGCCATCGATTCATGAGATGCGTTTATTTAAAAGTGCAGCAGAAATTGCGGTTATGCAGCAAGCGGCTGATATTACTACCAATGCACATTTGCGTGCTATGCAATTATGTCGGCCAGGTATTTTTGAATATCAATTAGAAGCTGAATTGCTTTATGAATTTTATCGCCATGGTTCACGTTATCCCGCTTATAGCTCTATTGTTGGCGCTGGAAAAAATAGCTGTGTTTTGCATTATATCCGCAATAATCAAAAGATAAAAAAAGGGGATTTGGTTCTCATTGACGCGGGAGCAGAATATCAACATTATGCTGCAGATATTACCCGAACATTTCCTGTGAATGGGCGATTTTCTACAGAGCAACGGGCAATTTATGAAATTGTATTAGCCGCTCAGCTTGCTGCGATTCAGGTGATTAAGCCAAGAGTAGCTTGGACTGCTATGCAAGAGGCGATTATAAAAATTATTACTGAAGGTTTAGTAGATCTTGGAATATTAAAAGGCAAGGTTAATCATCTTATTAAAAAACGAGCCTATTTCCCTTTCTATATGCATCAATCCGGGCACTGGTTGGGATTAGATGTACATGATGTCGGACGTTATAAAATTAAAAATAAATGGCGGTTACTTGAATCAGGCATGGTGTTGACAGTTGAACCAGGCATTTATATTTCTTCTGATATTCCTGGCGTACATAAGCGTTGGCATAATATTGGTATTCGTATTGAAGATGACATTGTGGTAACAACAAGGGGATGTCAAGTGTTAAGTCAGCGATTACCAAGAAAAGCGACAGATATAGAAGCTGTGATGCAGTGAAACGTATGCACCATGATCTCATCATTGTTGGGGGCGGAATGGTTGGTGCTAGTCTTGCTTTAGCATTACGATCATCAGGATTGCAAATTGCATTAGTTGAAGCAACGTTGCCGCGTTTTGAAGATCCTCGTTTATTTGGTTTGACGGAAAATAGTTGTCAATTTTTAAGAAATTTAGAGATATGGCAAAAATTAGCTGAACATGCTACGCCTATCCATCGTGTGCATGTTTCCTATAAGAACCATTTTGGTATCGTTCGATTAAATCGCGAGGATGTGTGTTTGCCGCAATTAGGTTACGTTATATCTGCTTATTATATTGCAATGGTTTTGCATGAAGCATTAAAACAACAAAGTAACATTACCTATTATTGTCCGGCAACGTTAATGATGTTGCAACAAACCGATGTTGTTACGCTAACTTTAAAAACAAACGAAGGCGATAAAATATTGCAATCACCTATCGTTATTGCAGCAGATGGTATGACCTCTATTGTGCGAGAGCAACTCAACATTAAAACGCAAGTGATTGATTATCAGCAAAGCGCAATTGTTACGCAAACATTATTGCAACGCTCACATTACCATGTTGCTTATGAACGTTTTAATGCAAATGGAGCGATTGCAATGTTACCATTAATCAATCATCGTTGTGCAACCATATGGACTGCGGATCACGCTACAATAGCGCAGTTGATGACATTGCCTGATGAATCTTTTGTTGCTTCACTGCAAAGAGAATTTGGCTATCGATTAGGACGATTACTGAATGTTTCTCAACGCCATGTATTTCCAATAAAAATGGTACAAGCACAGGAAAGTATCAAGCAATGCGTGTTATTATTAGGCAATGCTGCGCATACATTGCATCCAATTGCTGCGCAAGGATTTAATCTTGCTCTTTATGAGGTAGCTGCTTTGACAAAAGCGATAATGGATAAAATTGCTCATTGTCAATTATTTACATCAATAGATTTACAACACGTTATTCAAGATACACAAAAGCAACGTTCGTTCAGTGTCAATACTTCGCATCAGTTAGCGCGACTATTTAAACAACGCTCATTGGTCTTGAATATGTTTTTATCATTAGGTATGGTTGGTTTAGATATTTTAAAACCTATTAAAGGAATGTTCATTAACAAAATATCTATGCCTTACTCGCAGCTTAGATAATATTTAGGTTAATCTAATAGGTGAAGAATCCTAACATGGAAGATAAATCAACTTTAGATATTGAAAAAGAAGTGATTCGTATTACTCGACAACTATTAAATGAGTCAGGGCAGTCATATCAACGAGAAATTAAATTAGATGTATCAATTAGTCGACATTTAGGTATTGATAGTCTTGCTCGTGCCGAATTGTTTCAACGTATAGAGAAAAAATTTAAAGTATCTATTTCAGATCGTGTATTAGTAGAGGCAGATACGTTAAATGATATTGTTAGCTATTTGCGAGAATCTCCGCTAGGTTGCAAAATCATGACACGCCGAACGATCGTGACGTCACACGGTGAAAAATCATCCGTAGATCCGACGCATTTGAAATCACTGATTGATGTTGTGCTTGCCTATGGGAAACAATCACCTCATAAGACACATGTTTATTTTCAAAATGAAGATGGTCAAGAAGACATCATTACCTATCAGCAATTGCTTATTTCATCATTGCGAGTAGCCCAAGGATTACGACAACGAAATCTTAATGAAGGTGAAACAGTTGCTATCATGTTACCAACGCAAGCTGGATTTTTTTATAGTTTTTTTGGAGTATTATTGGCGGGTGGTATTCCTGTTCCTATTTATCCACCATTTCGCGCACATATGCTTGAAGCTTATATCAAAACAGAGGCGCGTATTTTGTGTAATGCAGAAGTGCGAATTTTAATTACATTTACGCAGGCTGAAAAATTAAGTCATTTATTACAAGCATTCATTCCAAGTTTAAAAGAAGTAACGACAGTGGATACATTGTTACCATCATCGCCACTGGATTCGCCTTATCAAGCAACATCGGATAGTTTCGCTTTTATTCAATACACATCAGGTAGTACCAGTGATCCTAAAGGAGTGCTATTAACGCATGCTAATTTGTTGGCTAATATTCGTGCTTATGGTCGTACCATTAAAGTTACGCCAGAGGATGTTTCTGTCAGTTGGCTGCCACTCTATCATGATATGGGTTTGATAGGATTATGGTTGGGAAGTTTATACCATGGCATACCACTTGTTTTAATGACACCGTTTACATTTCTCAATCATCCAGAACGCTGGTTATGGGCTATTCATTATCATCGCGGCACACTGTCAGGCGCGCCGAATTTTGCTTACGAATTATGCACTCGTAAAATTGATCCTGCGATGATTGAAGGTTTAGATTTAAGTTCATGGCGAGTAGCAGCGAATGGCGCTGAAAAAATTTATCCACGTACATTAGAGAATTTTGCAGAAAAATTTGCAGCTTATGGATTAAAACGTAAGGCAATATTGCCTGTCTATGGTCTGGCGGAATCAACGGTGTGTTTAACCATTTCTCCTGTTGAGCGTGAATTTCGAATCGATTATGTTCATCGATTATCGTTTGAGAAAGAATCCATTGCGCGTCCTGCCAATGATCGAGATAAAGGTGCGTTGTCTTTTGTTTCTTGTGGGGTGCCAATTGAAGGACATGAAATTCGTATTGTTAATGATGATAATACTGTATTAGCTGAACGTTATGTTGGTAATTTGCAATTTTGTGGTCCATCTAATATGCAGGGTTATTATCATCATCCAAAAGCAACGCAAGCAGTGTATCACAATGGCTGGTGGGATACAGGGGATCTTGCTTATATCGCTGATGGTGAATTATTTATTACTGGGCGTCGTAAAGATTTAATCATTAAAGCAGGAAGAAATCTTTATCCTGTGGAGATTGAGGAATTGATTGGCGGTATACCAGGTGTACGGCAAGGTTGCGTGGTTGCTTTTGGTGTGACGGATATGGAGCGTGGGACGGAACAATTGATTGTTGTTGCTGAAATACAGAAAAATAGTCGAGCAAAACAAAGTGAAATTTTTCATGCTATTCAAGCAATTATTGTAGAAAATTTAGATATTGTTCCGGATCATATTGTGTTAGTTGCGCCACGTACGGTTCCAAAAACATCCAGTGGCAAATTACAACGTGCAGCATGTAAATCTATGTATATGTCAGGGAAATTAGATGGCATACGAATACCAGCCTGGCTGCAAGTAGTTAAACTTGTCTTGCAGTGGTGTGTACGTAAAAGCCTTTCTTTTTTAACGGTATTGCTTAAATTAATTTATACACTCTATTTTATTATTCTCGTGATGGTTGGAGTAACACCAGTTTATTTTATTGTTAGAATAGCATCACGTGACTTTGCCGCGAAAACTTGTCGTATTGCTGCTAAATGGTTGCGTAGGATTTCTTTATGCCCAATGAAAGTAGTTGGCTTAGAAAAATTAACGACTACTACGCCAGTCATATTCGTTGCAAATCATTCCAGTTATTTCGATTCACTCATTTTAATGGAAATTTTACCGTCACAAACACGTTTTGTTGGTAAAAAGGAATTACTATCTACGCCGATTTTACGTACTTTTATGCACAAACTTGGCTATTTGTCGGTTGATAGACTTGATTTATCAAAAGGATTAGAAGATACCAAACAGATTGAACAAGCACTTCAATTAAGCCACAATGTGCTTATTTTCCCGGAAGGTACATTTGGTTACGCTTCTGGATTGCGGCCTTTTCGATTGGGGGCTTTTAAAATCGCAATTGACATGCAAACACCCATTTGTCCTCTTGCGTTGCAAGGAACGCGATCTATTCTTCGCGCAGGTGAAAAATTAATGCGACCCAATCAGGTGACAGTAACGGTTTGTGATCCTGTGATGCCAAGTGGCAATGAATGGCAGGATGTCACACAATTGCGAGACATTGTACGTGGGGAGATGGCAAACTATTGTGGGGAGCCTTTGTTGGATTTTATCGCTGCACAAACTGTTGCTCCGAGTCGGCCAGAATAAGGAAATCATTTGAGAAATCATAAAACCATCCTCTCTATCGCTGCTTGGTGTTTATATGATTGGGCCAGTTCGTCATTTGCTATTATTGTAACGACGTTTGTTTTTGCAACTTATTTTACAACTAAAGTCGCGAGTGATCACATCATTGGCACTTATCAATGGGCAAATGCAATAGCGCTTGCAGGCGCAGTCATTGCACTCATTAGCCCAGTATTGGGCGCCATTGCTGATCACGCGGGGCATCACAAACGATGGCTATTTTTTTTCTCTTGGATATGTATTGCTAGCACAGCCTTGCTATGGTTTTCTTATCCTAATCCAAATTCGGTGTATTTTACTTTAACGTTTGTCATACTAGGGACAATAGGTTCTGAAGTAGCATTAGTATTTTATAATACTTTTCTGACGTATCTTGCTCCAAAAAATTATATTGGCCGTATTTCTGGATGGGGATGGGGATGTGGTTATCTCGGTGGTATTTTTGCGCTTTTAATTACATTAATGATTTTTATAAAGAATAATGTTTTTTCGTTGGATACCAGCACAGCTGCGCAGATTCGTATTTGCGGGCCTTTTGTTGCGCTATGGTATGCTTTATTTTCCTTGCCTCTTTTTTTTCTTGTACCAGGTATTTCCAGTACCTCACGGCCTTTAATGCAAGCGGTACGAGCCGGTTGTTTGGAATTGCTTTCTATATTGAGAAAAATTCCGCAAGAAAAAAATGTTTTTCTTTATCTATTAGCTCATATGGTATATGCCGACGGGTTAAATACCTTATTTGCATTTGGGGGCATTTATGCGGCAGGCACCTATGGATTATCATTTGAAGAAGTATTGATTTTTGGTATTACTATGAATATTACCGCGGGGATAGGCGCTATTTTATTCGCATGGGTAGATGATTATTTTAGTTCTAAAAATACAGTGATTATCTCGCTGATCTGTTTAATTATATTTGGATTACCAATACTTTTTTTGCACGATAAATATATTTTTTGGAGTGTTGCTTTGTTATTGTGTGTTTTTGTTGGGCCTGTACAATCTGCTAGCCGTTCATTGATGGTACATTTGATCGCAAAAAAAGAAATTTCAACGGAATGGTTTGGTTTGTTCTCGTTATCAGGTAGAATTAGCGCATTTATGGGGCCTTGGTTATTAGGATTAGCCACCATGTTATTTGATAGCCAACGCGTTGGAATGGCAACCATCATAGTGTTTTTTATCTTAGGAATGCTATTATTGTTGCCAGTACGTGTATTTGATAAGGATCAAGCAACAGTGTTAGTTTAATCAGAGGGTGTTCATCATGAGTAATCAAGTTCAAGCAATTAGTGATGCATCATTTGAAAATGATGTTATTGAGTCTAAGCTTCCTGTTATTGTTGATTTTTGGGCGCAATGGTGCGGCCCTTGTAAAGCCTTGACGCCTATTATAGAAGAGGTTGCACAGAAATATTCGGATAAAGTGAAGTTTGTTAAATTAAATGTTGATCAAAATCCTACCACTCCTCCCAAATTTGGTGTTCGTGGAATACCAACTTTAATTCTTTTTCAAGATGGGCAAGTGAAGGCGACGCAGGTTGGTTTGTTAAGTAAGACAGATTTGATTCAGTTTATTGATAATCATGTGTGATAAGAGTTAAACTATTCTAGTTCGGGTATGAAATATCTGGGCTAGAATGGCTTGTCAATTAATGGTATGTTGGTTGTGTAGATGACTCCACCATTTTTACCTGTTTTAACAATATCCACAGTCGTTAAACGTTTATAGTTATCAGTTGTGCCACGGCTTTTTGTCATGCCACTTCTGTAAATAAATCAATTATTAATTTTATTTTTAGGATTTAAATCATTATGAATTTAAGTGAGCTCAAAAGAAAGAGTGCAGCGGAATTAGTTACATTATCTGAACAATACGGGCTGGAAAACATGGCTCGTTCAAGAAAACAAGATATTATTTTTTCAATCTTAAAAGAACATGCTAAGCGAGGCGAAGATATTCATGGAGATGGTGTACTTGAAATACTCCAGGATGGATTTGGTTTTTTACGTTCCGCTGAAGGTTCTTATCTAGCGGGTCCTGATGATATTTATGTTTCGCCTAGTCAAATTCGCCGTTTCAATTTACGTACCGGTGATACCATTTCTGGCAAGATTCGTCCTCCCAAAGAAGGAGAGCGTTATTTTGCACTGTTGAAGGTGGATGAAATCAACTTTGAAGTGCCAGAAAACGCTAAAAATAAAGTTTTATTTGAAAATCTCACGCCGTTATTTGCAGAAAAACGACTGACGATGGAGTTAGGTAATGGAAGTACGGAAGATATTACTGCTCGTGTGATTGATTTAATTGCTCCTTTTGGTAAAGGCCAACGTGGTTTGATTGTGTCGCCACCGAAAGCCGGTAAGACCATGATGCTGCAAAATATTGCACATTCTATTGCCCATAATCATCCTGAATGCTATCTGATTGTATTATTGATTGATGAGCGTCCAGAAGAAGTCACAGAAATGTCACGCTCAGTGAAAGGCGAGGTGATTGCTAGCACCTTTGATGAACCTGCTAATCGCCATGTTCAAGTGGCTGACATGGTGATTGAAAAAGCTAAACGTTTAGTTGAGCATAAACGTGATGTTGTTATTCTGCTTGACTCAGTGACACGTCTTGCGCGTGCTTTCAATACGGTTGTACCAGCTTCCGGTAAAGTGTTAACGGGTGGTATTGATTCCAACGCATTACAACGTCCAAAACGCTTCTTTGGTGCTGCACGCAATATCGAAGAAGGAGGTAGTTTAACGATTATTGCGACAGCTTTAATAGAAACTGGTTCTAAGATGGATGATGTGATTTATGAGGAATTTAAAGGCACCGGTAATATGGAAATTCATCTTGATCGGCGAATTGCTGAAAGACGAGTTTATCCTTCTATTAATATTAATCGCAGTGGTACGCGGCGTGATGAAAAATTTGTTGATAAAGAAGATTTACAAAAAATGTGGATTCTTCGTAAATTATTACAACCCATGGAAGATGGTGCCATTGAATTCCTCATCGATAAAATGAAAGATACCAAAACTAACCAAGAATTTTTTGATGCAATGAAAAGGTTTTAAAAAGTCATTCCTGATTTCAGCGTCTGCACTACAAATTTTGTCCACTCATGTTTCGAGATGGGCGTTACTCAGGCTTTTGATTTGGAGACGGGTAATTTTACACTAAATGAACTCTTATGCCTGAATTAATTGATAATACTGGCACGGGGTGTGACCTGCCCTGCTACCACCAAAAAATTAAGCATTCACATATCTGACATGGATATGTGGGATAGAATGATTTTTACGGCCATGATGTGGCTTGATTATGATTTCAATGTCCTGATTTAAAATTGCAAGCAGTTTGAAAAGACGTTCAACAGAAAATCCAGATAAACGACCACGATTTAAAGCCGAAATTTTTGGTTGGTCAAGACCCAATAGTTTAGCAGCATCTGTTTGATTTGATTTTCTTTGCTGGATCAATTTATTGATCTGAATGGCAAGGTCTGCTTTTATTAGGCATTCTTCAGGATTTGGTAATCCTAAATCAGCGAAGACATTACCGCTAGATTCTTCCAGTTCGATATCAGTAGTGATCTTTTTACTCATAAGTGTTACCTCTTGTCTTTCAATGTAAGTTTAAGGGTTTTTAACCGCTCTTTGATGACAGCAATCTCTTCTTTGGGTGTTTTTATTCCTTGTTTAGATTTTTTTTGAAAAGCATGTAATACATAAACCGTTTCAGGCTTTTCACTACATACCCCTTATAAATTATATGCCAAATCTAGCATGTTTTTATTAAAATTTCCATTATTTTTTCTTTTTATAGTCCTACTCAATAGTAACGAGTTAATGAGATTAACTACTTAATTTTACAGAAAAATAAAGTTTATATAGAAAACCAAAAAGTCATGCACTGCCATGTTTACTTGAAAGCTGCACCAGAAATATCAATGAAATTGATCAATTGGCACTACACCATCAGGAAAAACGGAATGGAAATGGTAGTGTGGGTACTGAAGTCGGCTCGGATTAAATAATGACTTGTTTAAAATGTTTTCTGCATAATGAAACGTAGCTTTCAGTGCCTCCAATTTGAACTTGTTCACCTGTTTTAATGATATGACCTTCAGCATTGATTCTTGCATTCATAATGGCTTTACGACCACAATGACAAATCGTTTTGATTTCAATTAAATTATCTGCCCAGATCAATAAATACTGACTCCCTTCAAAAGGTTCGCTGCGGAAATCGCTACGCAATCCATAAGTTAAAACAGGAATATTTAAATGATCGACGATGTCCGTTAATTCTGTGACTTGCTTTTTAGTTAAAAATTGGGCTTCATCTACTAATACACATTTTAATTTGGGGTTGTTATGAATTTGATTTTCAGCATATTGAAATAAATTAAAATGACTATCAAATGGAATAGCTTCAGCATACAATCCAATTCGAGAATGAATTTTACCTTTTTCGTAGCGATCATCAATGGTAGGAGTAAATAGTAAAGTATCCATGCCGCTTTCTTGGTAATTATAGGAAGATTGAAGGAGCACCGTTGTCTTGCCAGCGTTCATCGCGGAATAATAAAAATACAGTTTAGCCATCATTCGTTTCCTTGTATGAGGGGGTTCTAGTACCCATTTGTAGCACAAATCTCTTTTAATCTAAGCCATTTATTAAAAAAATCGAACTAAAAGCCAGGCTATTAAGGAATCATTAAGGTTAATAATGATAAGATATCACCCATAATTTAACTTAACTAGGGTGGTTTTGCACTAATGACACAAACACGAAAAAGAATTAATGTACGATCGTTTGATTTTGATGGCTGTCTGTTTAATGATGTCTATATTAATTTCCTAAGAAAGTATTGGAACGAACATCATGTAGATCCAGACCAAAACAAAAGAAACGAATTCCTGATTCAGGCTAATACAACACTCATAAATTTAATAGTACAAGAGATAAAAGAAGAAAAATTTAATGAATTTAAAGTGATGGTGGGCTCGAATCGACAGTGTATTTATACTGATAATAAGAATGCAAAAGCGTATGATGTGATAACAGGGCGCGCGCTAAAAAAAGGCTCGTGTTTCCCTGCGTTAATTGGGCTTTACGGAGCATTCCAACAGGCAATTCAATCAGAAAATCTAGATACGACGTGTGAGGTTGATAGAGTTTTATTATCAGATATTGAGAATGATCAAGATTTTGGTACCAATTTTACTGCTGCACTCGAGATACCGGAAAAAGAAGAAAACCGCGACGAATACGCTTATATTCATGGTGTAACATCTGGCTGGTTATTTGATGCGTCAAAGCTCACTATATTATATGCGCAAATGCATAAAATCGCTTCTGAAAACAAAGATGAGGATGCAGATATTATTTATGATTTCTATGATGATAAAGATCAAGATATTCTCCAGGAATTAAAAGATTTTTTTAATAACCACCCTGATTTAATACCAAAAACGGTGACATTACGTTTACATCACTATGTGGGGGGTGAGCTCAAACCTATCGAAAAGATTCAAGGTACAGGAAAGATAGATGCTCACTGTGCTAACAGTATTAATTTGATGATTACATGTATAGGAGTGCAGTATCAGAGCCACAACCCTGGTTTGCAGGAATATTATTTCAAGTTTCCCAGGGGTGTACCAGTTTTGCAATTATTAACTGCAAACAATAACCAGGCTCTAGATAAATTCATAAATGTGAGAAACAAACGACAGGAGATTACTCAAGCACAAGAGCAGGCTAATGTAGCTGAAAACAACAATGTTAAAGTGGATGGGAATGCTGCTGACACTTCAGTAGATGCAATCGCTGCTCAAGCATCAGCAGGTGAAAAAGAGGTGGATAAGGAGTTACTAGCATGCTTAAAGAAATGGGAGGAGGGGTTACAAGTATGCTCAAAGGGATTGGATGAGGAGAAGGAGAATACTACCCAAGCAACTGCAAGCGATGTTCCAGCAGTAGAATATGATGCAACCGATTTAGACTTATGCTTAGAGAAGCTGGATGATATAGAACAAAAAGCAGAAGAAGCAGAAGCAGAAGCAAAAGCAGAAGCAGAAGCAGAAGATAGGACTAAGTTAGCCTTATGCTTACAGCAACTGGAGACCACAGCCAGCCAATTTCAAAAAGGGCACTCAGACGAGTCAGTTTCAGCTTTCACACAGGCTACTAGCGATTTGATAGGCGGTTTGAGAGAAGAAGAAGAAGGAAACAATAATAAGGCGAATGCTCCTAATGATAGTATTGCAGCGCAAACAACAACTGAGGGGCGTGTACAAATTGCCGAAGCGACTGAGACGCTTGTACAAAAGCTGCAAACATATCAAACATATAAAGAAGATGGAGACGGTAAGGATAATAATACTAAGGGTAATAATACAGATAAGACTATTATTATTAGTAACATTATACAATATGAACAAACATGTAACAAAATACCTTCGAGTGATCGTTTGAAAAAAGCGATTGCAGCAGTCATCATTGCTGCTGTTGGGTGTGTGCTTGGAGCGGCGATTGGACTGGGAATAGGGATATTAGCCGGGTCCTGGTCAGGACCAGGTGCAGCGCTAACAGGATTGGCAGGTTTAATTCACGG
>C687J35021_10001494_pt1 | contig 17797 bp, 16 predicted proteins | sample RifCSPhighO2_12_FD_35021 | JGI IMG/M metagenome (IMG submission 35021)
TCATCATTCAAACAGCTTCTGGTCGTTCTGATATACATGATGTGGAGAAATTAAATAACGACGAGATACGGAAATTATATCATAGATTTCCTATCTTAGCTGAGCTTGGAACAGATTTTAAAATTATGAAATATAAAAATCTCCGGAAAGTAGCTCAAGAAATTTGTAGAAATCTTGGAGTACTTGAATACTCTGAACTAATAGTTGCTTTACTTTAAAATTGTAAATGATTGTTTCTTCGAATTATTAACATGCTGAGTTGAAAAAGAATGAATCACAATATTACTTTAAGGGACGATCAAGTTGTAGAACTTAAACAACTTATGGAGATTTTTGGTAATGAAGTTCTAAATATGGTTGGACATGATGGATACACACCTTTAAACCTTGCATCTCAACAAGGGCTTATTGAAACCGTCGAATTTTTAATCTCCGTAGGGGCGGATCCAAATATTTGTAATAAGAAGGGCGATACACCTTTGATTAACGCCTCTAGATCAAACGTTTTAGTAATTGTAAAATTATTGACAAATTATTCTAAGACAAACTTAAACTCCCAAGATGGGAACAATCACACAGCTTTACATTGGGCAGTTTATAACAATAATACGGAAATGGTTGAAGTTTTAGTAAATGAAAATATCAATAGTTCTTTAACAACTTTTCAAAACGAAATAGCTTTGGATGTAGCGAAGAAACTGCACCGCGAAGAAATAGTTAAAATATTGGAAAATTATTTCCCATCCTTCCAAAGTTTAACTAAGAGTTGTCTGAGAAATAACGGAGTAGATGTATCGAAAATTCCAAAAATAATATTAGCATAAAGTAATATTTTCGTTTCCATGAACGAAAATGCCTTCTGAGTTTATTAGTGCTGTATATCAAGGAGATATAGAGAAAGTTAAAATCTGTCTTCTTAATATGAAAGGATCTGATATAGATAATGATACTTCACATTCAGGCCTTACAGCTTTACATATTGCAGTAAGTAATAGATATGTTGAAATAGCAGAACTACTTATTATGGCAGGTGCAAATATTAATAAAATAGGAGGAGTTTATCTTTGTCCTCCTTTATACGTGGCACTTTATGGTGATAATCGTGATATAATTAATCTTTTCATCAAATATGGAGCAGATCTCAATATTAAGAATAAAATGGGTCTATCATATATACATATAATTCTGCCGTTTAATATAGTTGATATAGTCGCTTTGGTATCCTCTCCAAATATCAATCTTAATATTCAAGATAATAAAGGTCACACACCTTTACATAGGGCAAAACACACAGCATTCGGATGTGAGTATGTTACACTTCTACTCCAACATGGCGCTAATCCTAATATTGCTAATAATAAAGGATTGACTTTATTATATTATGTAATTCTAGGCAATAGAATAGATATTTTCAAAGTGCTACTTGAATACGGTGCCGATATATTAGCTAAAGATGGTAATGGTAATAATGCTATTCAAGTGGCACAACAATATAATCGTACAGAGATAATTGAAATACTAGGAACTTATTTTCCTTCATTACAGTTAATAGTTAAAAATCGTATGCGAGCTGATAAAGTAGATATTCAGGGACTACCCGAAATGCTCCGTTTTTAATTTTTCGTTTTATTGAAACGAAAAAATTAACGACCTAATATGCTAGAATCTCTCAATGATAGTACATATATTCCATCCTCAGGTCCTTCGGAGAAATGAGGATCATAATCATACAATTTATAATCACCCTTTCTGACCATTTCAGCCATTTGTTTAAAACTTACATCAAATCTTGTATATCTTGCCTCAGGTAAATTAAAGATGACAGTTTGACCTGTTGAAAGAGTTACCGTTGAAGAATCTCCTTGTTCGAGATTCGAAAGAATACTCGCCATCTCCAAGTTAATTTCTGAGAAAAAATTTGGAATTAACTTAGGAAGGGGATATTTTGATACATTAGATTCAGACGGTTCAAATTTAACTTTTGCGGGAATTTGAGAACACTCTTCAGACAGCTTTGAGAGAATATATTTATTAATATTCTTAAATATGTTCTCAATTACACCCGTATCATTGAGAGGAGTTTGGAAATATCTCTTTCCGATAAGATCTCCAAATTTCTCTCTGACAACTTGACGATGCTGCCAAAAATCTTTTGATTCTCCTGTTGAATCAAGTCCAATTACAAAGATTTGACTGTCATCATATCCTCGCTCTTTCAACTCGTTTACCCATTTCAATAGAGTGGGTAAATAATCTGTATTTACATTGAAACATACAAGAAATGCGTTTGTTCCTCTATATCTCGGATCTGCCCAATGATGAGGAATAGGTTTTAATTCACTGATCGCATTTTTGATTGTCAATTCTCCTGAGACACAGGATGCTGTCGCAACACTTTCGTTTCCTGTAGACTTAACAGATGTTGCAACTACAGTTCTAGATCGGACTCCGTGAAGTTCTTCTCTCACCGACGGAATCCCTTCAGTAAAAGAATTGATCAAGATAGATTTGCCAATTTCATCATCACCCAGAACTACAAATTTAAACAAATAATCATAAGAGACGTTCATTTTACGTTTGAAAAAGAAAATTCCAGAATATTATGAAACTTATTTTTATATTCTAGGATATCATTACAATCGTATGTTCTTAGCATACGATCCGTCTAATAAAAATAATATCGTTTTATTAATATTTGAGTGTATCCTTTTAAACTATTATAATGGATATATTCAGTGCTTGTCGTAAGGGAAAGATTGAAGTAGTTAAAGAATATTTATTAGAAGGAGGAGATCCTAATCTAAGGAACGAATATGGTATTTCTTTATTACACTCTGCGACAAATATTAAGGGAGGAGAGGTCATAAATCTACTTTTAGATAAAAATGCAGATATTGATAAACAAGCTAACAACGGTTTCACTCCTTTACACATAGCTTGTTGGCGAGAAAATTTAAAAGCGGTTGAAGAACTATTACACAGAGGATGTAAAGTTAATATTTGTTCTGATATGGGACTAACACCATTATTGATTTCTTCCTGGAAAGATTTAGAGATTACTAAAAGATTACTCGCTGCTACGGACGGTGCCGAACCAGATATTTGTGATCGTCATGGTGATTCTCCATTATATAACGCGGTTAAGATTGCTAAAAACTTAGAAATGGTCAAAGAATTATTGAAAGCTGGGGCAACGGTAGATCCTATTAATAATAAAGAGGTAACACCTTTGAATGTAGCAGTTTCCAGGGGTAGAATAGATTTTGTTAAAATTTTATTAAACTGTGGAGCCGATCCGAATAGATTGGATTCATATGGAAAATGTCCTTCATTTTATGTTCACCCTAGAAAGAATCGCGACGAGATTATAAGTCAACTATCAAATCATTTTCCATCTCTCCGTGATGTATCTTTAAAATGTATTCGATGTAGTCGAATAAATATCACAGCTATACCAAATGATGCGATATTTAATTGATAGGAATTTAAATTTAGCCAACCTAAATTTCGGTCGATTTGATTAGTCGACGGAACAGTCCATCCTCGACGGAGAAAATAAAATTTATATCTCTGTTTTCCGTGAAATTTATTTTTTATATTTTCTCATAAAATGAATAGGTGTGAGGGCAAGAATAAAAATGGATCCGGGTGTAAATTGAAAGCTCTAGGAGGTACAGAATACTGTATGAGACATAATAGGGAGTGCACTGATAAAATTATTAGAACAAAACTGCCTGAACAATTAGATAAGGATCTCTTAGAAGAGATAAAAGCGTTCGAGAATTCAGTTTTGAAGGAACACTATCTTGAGATATTTGAACTAATTCAAGTAAAAGAACTTACAGCAGTATTCTTCGGTAGATTATCATATACTGGCGAAGATGTTGTAATTAAAATAGCTCCTAAATTTTGGATAAAAGATAAATCTGGACTTCTTCCTCAGAATGTACTTCAAAATGAGATACATAATCTACGTCAATGCATGAAGACTAAATCGAAAATTACAGCAGATTTCATAGATACTTTTGATACTGAACGCTTTATTTTTCTAGTCTCAGAAAAACTTCCGGGAGAAAATTTATATTCCTATTTCAAGAACTTCAAAGGTGATAAGAAAGAGGAAACAAGTTCGTTATTAGATCAAATGCTGGATATTTTACATGTCCTCCATACCCAAGTAGGTGGGTGTGGATCCGTGCATCGCGATATTTCCGCGGGGAATTTTATCACCACACCGGAATCAGACCTATATTTGATAGATTTCGAGCTTGCTAGACAACTTATATTCGCGGAATTTCTCGGCAATAAGTTTGCGGGAACAGTTCGTTATATGAGTGTTCCTGCAATGCGAGAAGAAACTTATACACCTTCACAGGATTTAGAGGGCGTTGTTTATGTTTTAAGTGAATTTTACGAAGGAACTCTCCCTTGGCAGGGATTAGATGGACTTAAAGATAGAGAAGAAATAATCAGGCTAAAAGAAGATTTTGTCCCTAAGCATCCGGAGCTCAGAGACCTACTTGAGGGATTACGAGAGAAATAATTATACTATCATTCACTGTGCGAGCGAATGAGTTCTTTTTGATGTTATAATTATGTTTGTATTAAATTAGTTGACTGTTAAAATTAAATATATACTGAAGATATCTTTTTTAAATTCTGTCGATTACTTAAATCTAGAGAAATTTAAAAAAAAAATAAATTTCTCCGTTTAAAATGAGTCGACGTGTGGCTGTGAACGATAATCAAACAAGATGTAAGTTAAGCGCCAGGGGTCCGAAATTAGTAGCTCAATTAAAAGCTTTTGAAAATAAAGTTTTGGATGAACATGATCTCGAAATATACGATATGATTTCATCAGTTGATACCACAGGAGTTTTCTCCGGTAGATTATTATCAACTGATGAAGATGTAGTGGTAAAAATAACTCCTATGTACAAATTAGGACAAAAATATAAAGATTATAATTCGGTCATAAATGAGACTCATAATTTACAGCTTCTTACGGAGATTGATTCGAAAATTACTGTTGATTTCATAAACAGTTTTAACTTAGATTGCTTCTCTTTTCTAGTTACGGAAAAGATAACTGGCCAAAATTTAGTCAGTTATTTTAATTCTTTCAGAGGCAATAGGGAAGAAGAGACTCGTATTCTCTTAATACAAATACTGAAGTTATTAAAAGTATTTCACTCTCAAGAACATCTAAAAGGGCATGTATGCGGAAATATTTCACCGAATGATTTTGTTATGACACCAGAGAAAGACTTGTATATGATTAATATAGGAGGATCTAAATTAATGACTTCTACTAAACTTTTCGGAAATATAGTCGCTGGAAATTCTATGTATATGAGTGTGGCAACTATGCTTGAAGAAGATACGGACGTCAATGATGATATTGAAAGTGTCGTATATCTTCTATCAATGTTTTATGAAAGAACTCTCCCTTGGCAGGGATTAGACGGACTTAAAGATAGAGAAGAAATAATCAGGCTAAAAGAAGATTTTGTCCCTAAGCATCCGGAGCTTAGAGATCTACTTGAGGAATTACGAGAGAAATAATTATACTATCATTCACTCTGAGAGTGAATGAGTTCTTTTTGATGTTATAATTATGTTTGTATTAAATTAATCGTCTTTATGTTATTCTTGAACACTCAAGATTTTATATTCTTAAATACGTGTATTATATAGCGAAGCTAACCCTAATCAAGAGGTGATTTAAGACTCTCATGGTCAAATTATTTTACATCTTTTCATAATTTATCTTTAAATTGCATGAAAGGACATAGGATAAACGTTAAAAGTGTATCTGAAGTATTATTAACCTAAATTTCAGTCGATTTGAGTAGTCGACGGAGTAACCCAAACTAAATCAAGGAAATAAAATCTATACTTTTGTTTCCCGTGAAAAAAATAAAATTTATTTCACGGGAAAAAAATAAAATTTATTTTCTCTAAAAAAATGGACCAGTGTGAAGCAATTAATAAGAATGGTTTGAGGTGTAGGATGAAAGCTACAGGAGGTACGAAATTTTGTACAAGACATCGCAAGCAATGTGCCACGGGAAAAATTTTCAAGGATAAAATTCCAGAACAATTGGATGACTATCTTTTAACAGAAATGAAGGCTTTTGAAAATACTATTTTAGTCGAACTTGATCTCGAACTATTTGAAATGATTAGAGTGAAAGATTTGACAGCAGTTTTCTTTGGGAAACTTCTTTCAACAGGTCAGGATGTCGTGATAAAAATATGTCCGATATATGAGATAGGAGCAAAACGTTCACGTTATAGACCTACAGGGAATGAGTCGTACAATTTACAACTTTTTATGAATACCGAAACAAAGGTTACCGCAGACTTTATAAAATATATCGAAACTGATCGTTTTGACTTCCTCGTCCAGGAAAAGATTCCCGGGCAAGATTTAATTAGTTATTTTAAGCATTTCAAAGGAAATCTGGAACAAGAAACTAGTATTCTATTAGAACAGATGCTGGAGTTGTTATCAGTATTTCATCAACAAGGGTATGGAAAACAATTCGTTCATAAAGACGTATCTCCTGGTAATTTTATCATGACACCAGAAGGTGATTTATATATAATCGATTTGGAAACTTCAATGTCAGCGGGTTTCACAGAATTTCTAGGAAACCCATTTACCGGAACAGTCGCTTATATGAGTGTTCCCGCAATGAGAGAAGAAAAGTTGAACACTTCGCAGGATTTAGAGAGCGTCGTTTACGTTTTATCGTTATTTTACGAAAGAACTCTTCCATGGTTGAAATTAGATGGAGTTAAAGATCGAGAAAAAATAATCAAGTTAAAAGAAGATTTTATTCCTAAGCATCCGGAGCTTAGAGATCTACTTGAAGAATTACGAGAGAAATAATTATACTATCATTCACTCTGAGAGTGAATGAGTTCTTTTTGATATTATAATTATGTTTGTATATGAGAACACGAATATAAAGCTAGTCTTAAGAATATATAAAATTATCATTCATTTGAATGATAGTTTAGAACCGAAAATCACAAGGATCGTCTCCCTCGTTGTCGGAACCGTTATTTTCGAAGCGAAAATCCGAATCGTCATAAATATCACCAATATCATCGTCGTTCCTAGCCTCGATTAGGTCTGGTAAGGCTACCTGTAAACGAGCAGCGAGGTTCTCAGCTTTGTAGCTCGGTTTCGTATTAGCGGCCGCTTCGGCGATAGCGGTATTTGAAATCACTGCAACAAATGCTCGTCCTCGGGAAGTTGCAGTATAAACTAGATTACGGTTGAGGAATCCTTTTGATGGTTTTGCGTAATTAGGAATGTATACAAGTACATAGTTCCATTCAGAACCTTGCGATTTATGGACGGTCAAACAATATGCTAGATCGACAATACCTAGATGGAGCTTTTGTTCATCTGGATCTCTCTTTTCATACAAACTACCACCATATGCATCATCAGATGGAATATTAGTATGGAATAGGAAAGATCGTTTCTTCAAATGATTGAATTCGCTAGTATTAATATTACATCCTTCAACCCAGTCAGTTAAAGCTTGAGGTGCAAATCCAATTCGTACATGTGTATTCTTAATTTCAATAATACGACCTTCTTCTCCATTCATAACATCAATATCGTAGTTATTTTCTCGCATGATGACTCGATCTCCTAGACACCATTTCTTATTCGTACTATCATGTAATGATTTAGAATTGGGACGGAAGATTTGTTGACAAGCTAAATTGATAAGTGTTTTAGTTTTATTATACGGTGTTACGATAGTAATTTGATCATCTTTGACACCCATACTTGCAATCTGTTGGACGATATTACACACTACCTTCTCATCTCCATCCAATACTCGAAAGTTATTTGCTTCAACAAAACTAAAGCCGATTTCATTAGGATCTCGACGCATCCGAGTCATGTTCTCAGAAATACCATCAACTCCTCCATTCTTATACGTTCGATGATTGTTAGTTAGGTAATATACAGGAATACATTTAGATGCGATAATTTCTTTGAAGAAACATCCCCATCCAATTGGAAGAAGCTGGTTACAATCACCTACTAAAATAATATGTTTGATTGTATCATATCTACGAAGAAAATCTGTGACTAATCCTGTGGTAACCATAGATGTCTCGTCAATGATAAGATGCGTAAGGTCACCTTCTTCATTCATATCTGAATATAAACCTCGGTGAAGAGTGAAAGTATTTTTACCAATTTGAGACTGGGAATAGTTAGCTTTAGCTAAGACTTCTCTGACTCGAGATACAGCTTTTCCCGTGAAAGAACAAATTGCATATCTAATCTTATGTAATTCAAAGTTATTGACAATTTCTACAATCGATGTAGTTTTACCACTACCTCCGCCTCCTGTAATTACAGAGATAGGATTGTTAAGTGTTCCTGTAATAGCTTTGATTTGATCTTCTGATAGAGTTTTACAGTCAAATACTGGATCAAAATCTAATTTACTAGCAGGTGATTTATGTTCTATGTGTTCTCTAATAGTACTAACGAATCGTTCAGTTAACTCAACTTCGATTTTACGAACATGACGAAGATAAACATAATCCCTGGATTTTACAGATTCAACATCAATACCGTAACCGTTCTTTGTCATTCCTTCAGGATCTACTTCTGCAATAAGAGCTTCACGATGGATGTTGAGATCTGGAAAGCGTTCTCTAACCCAATCATAAGGAATACAACTCCATCCTAACTTATCTGTGAAATCTGAAATGTGTCGAAGAATTTCACCTCTTCTAATTTGTTCTTCAGTTGGATTACCTCCAAAACGTCTCATAATTTCATGACATTTCTCTAATGAAATACAAGCAACCGTGTAGGGATTACGTCTAACTTTATCATATAGAATATCAGTTGGATAAATTGAATTCTTAATATCGTCATCTCGTAATCCTAACATCTGAAGTTTCCTCTTCTCACGGTAGGAGAACCAATATCTAATTAACTTCAATGCTTGTTCTTTTTCTATATGGTTCAGGAATGGTGTAAGAACGTCATCTCCAAGTTCTTTACCAGCTTGAGACAACTTATTGGAAATTTCTACCATAAACATATTGATCTTATCCGGTGTACTCATACCTTCGTATTTCTCATCTTTCTTAACGATTTCTGACAAATCACAATAAATATCATTAGCTACTTGTGGACCTAATCGACCTCTTCGGGGAAGAGCATTGTGAAAAGTTTGAATAATTGCTTGTTTAGTATTACCTGGTTCTACGATAGGAGTTTCGATAATTTGAAAATTATAAGTAGTATTCACTACTTCTTCTGGATTACCATCACGAACGATAGATTTTTTCTTGATTGTTTGATTGTAATAACCTCTAGCATATATACGGTCTTCTGGTTGGACTCGGCAGAATGCAGAACAAATAGAATGGAAATTAATATTCGCTTTAGGCGCATGTATGATAAACTTAGGGTCACACCATTTATTATTAACCTTTTTAGGTTTGTCTACTTCAGTTACAATTCCGTATATTTCAGTAGGTTGAGGTGGAGTCTCTTCCACAGTCCAACCTTCATCTTTCGGGGTGTATGTTAAAATTCCAGGAATGAGTGCCATTTTGGTGAATACTGTTAAGTATGAATTTTAAGTTATAAAAACTACGAGAAATAATTTACAATAATCGTTTTGAGGAAACGATTATCCTATTTTTGACTATCTGGATCTTCATGACCTGTAGTTGATAAATCTACACGACTTGACGTCGCAGAAGTTGTGTCCACCAAAAAAGTACCAGGAAAATCCTCCATTTCAATATTTTCATGGTTTTTCTCCTCCAGTTTGTTATAAACCGGGTTTTCTTTATATACGGAATAAATTATTATAATAAGTAGAGCGCTTATAGCTGTGATAAAAACAGCTGCTAAAAGTTTCTTTTGAAGCGTATGATAATCTGTAATACCTTCTGTATGAAAAAACACATATTCTGTTACAGTTCGAAGAACTTCAACCCACGCAATAGCTATTAAAAAGAACAAGGCACCGATTACAACCGACACCACGTTGACACCTAATCGTTCCATCAATGTAATCATTTTACCTTTAAAAAAGAAAGGTAAAAAATATTCTTATGCTCTTATGTTCTTTCGGAAGATCTTCTAACGATTTTTTGAATAATTTAAATCGGTTCAATACTATTAATATATATCTCTGGGAAATCTGCTAAATTGAGACATGTCAATGATTCAACTTTAGGCTCTCCATAACATCTTTTGCACCACTCTTTTACACATTTTTTCTGACACCGAACGTCAAGGGAGTTGGTGTTCGGGTCACTTTCAGTGGTGGTATTCGGAACACCGTTCACACCAACACATTGAATTACATTAAAATAATACTTAACATACATGTCCATTTGGTATTTATCAACTTTGATCAGGTGTGTTTCAGTTTTGAATATATAACTACGTTCAAATTCTGAAGTATCATTGTTATATTCCTCATCAATATATGCGACTTCGGGACAATTTAGATCCGTGACAATACAACCGTATACACCTGCGAACATTTTATAATAATTTAATTTATTAAAAATAAAGAGAAACATTCTTCTTATTAGAAGAATGTATTTTTGTTTTGGTTAATTACGTGAACGAGCGTACTCGAATCGAGTAACGTGATAAGCCCCATCATCTCCTCGAAGTTGGATAGTCTTGATGAGCTGCAAGCAGAACATCGCATCATAGGAGTTCGGGTTAAATTCGATATATACATTTCGAACTCCGTTCTTCGGCTTCCCTGACTTGAGCCTGGGATAGGGGGAAGAATCAGAGAAGAGCCTCAAGAAAGCGACCAATTTCTGATCAGAGATGGTGCATTTGACGCTCGAGTACAAGGTGGAGAGATTACATTGATCTCTCTTCTCTGGGGTAATCTTCTCAAAGGAGGCCTGAACTTCGATGACATAATCTCCTTCAGATGTGGAAGCGGTTATATCACCTACTAGAGGCTCCAAAGGGACTCGAACCATAGGTCGTTCCTTCGAGCGTTCTCGCTCTTCCATTTCGCACATCATATCTCCCCATCCCATGCCAGTGTTGAAGGAAAAAGCTTCCTCTTCTGGCTCAACCCAATCGGGATCTGGTACGAGTTTGACTCGATCAGTGCCATCGGGGTTGCGCCCCAGAATGATATGATAAACTTGCGGATTTTTAATAAAAACAAAGCAAATGCCAGTTGGTTCGAGTACACGCGTGTCGCGATTGTACCTTCGAACATAATTCAAGAAGAAGGGGGAGGTAATGCCTCCGCACTTCTCTTTGATTTCTTTCAACGTGTTTGCGATAGCCTGACTGACTTGCTCTTCCGAGCAGTTAGCGGTTCTTAAATTAAGAGTGTGGTTGTTGTAAACTTGAATTCCATCGCGCTCAGCTGCGTGAGGATGGTTCGCCATTCTTTTGGTGTTATGTTAGAAAAAAAATCAGCATATAATCTAATTTTCTTTTTCTTTTTCTAAACGTTTGATTTTTTACTTAAAATGGCTTTTGACGCCAAGAGTTCATTATGCGGATGGTTTTTTATGTTAATTATAGCGTTATTATTATGGTATAGAAACTCTGGATATGATAGAATTTATTCAATCTATGCAGTTTTAATTGCTTTAATCCTATTAATACTATACGGGGTACATAGTGGTATGGATCCATTAACATCCGGTCGTATAGCTATAGGAACGATACTCGTATTCTCTACGATTCTCTTTGTTATGGTGTATATTCTAACCGGAATGAAATGGACTGGAATAGTATCATTAATTGTCATATTTATAATTATCTTCCTACTATTCTATATAATTAATGCTGATTATCGAATAGATATTACATGTCAAAACTGGGACCCTCCCTATTGGATATCAAGCAAGACTGGAATGTTTGTATATGTTTTAATTTTCTTAGGATTAACACTACCCTTAATATTTCTACTTGCAAATCAACGATGGGCGTCTCCTGAATTGTATGTAGCAATAGTTTTTATGATTGTAACTGTGTCTGTCGCATTTGCACGATATAAGAGTACGCAAGCTTTAAGTGTATGGTTTTATACTCTGACTATTCTCATTATCTTTTTCTGGATCACTGGTATGTTTACACCCATGTCAGATTTAGTACGGTAGGTTAATCTTTCGTAAGTTAATCTTCCTTCGGTGAGTTAATCTTCTACAGAGTAATATTCCTTCGATATACCACCAGATTAATCTTCCTTCGGTAAATTAATCTTCTTTCTATATACCACCAGGTTAATATTCCATCTCTGAAGAGAGGCATGGAACATAAAAAATTGTCATACCTAACAAAATAAAATAATCATGTACAATAAATGGAGTTTACCGACATGACTATACCCGAACTTCGACGTCGTGCGAAAGAACAAGGGTTATTAAAACCAGGAGTACGTTCTAGAACAGAGTTAGTAGATGTCTTAACTAAAAATGTTGTCGTCCAACTTCACGAGGACGAAAATCTATCAAAAGAAAAAAAATTACGAATTGAGAATAAAATGGAGTTTAGTTCACCAAAATCAGACGATGATTGGGGATCGGACAACGGTGGATTTGATCAAGAGGACTATGTTGAAGACTGGAGTGACGATGAAAAAACTGATGCAACTTACAGATTGAATTTCACACCTTTAATTAGTAGACCTATGGAAGTGAATGGTGTAGATGTAGATACTAAAGATTTCGATAAAGCGTCAGCGGGTGTGAAGTTCGATGTACTTAGAGCAGAATGGGTAGGTATATGGAGATATCATCCTTTTTATCTTATATCTGGTGATATGGTAGAGAGCGGGATTAACGAATATTCTCTCAGTCCTACAGAGAATTACATCGATCCAACATCAACGCTAAAGTTATATGAAAAACAAGATGCGAATTACACTCAGCTTGCGAATTATCTTGGACTTCTTGAACTAGAAGAACCGTTACTGAAAGGTCATATTATTGAAATTTTGTGGTGGTTAGTCTTCGGTGATTTTGACTTTAAATTTGGTATGATTGTGAGTCGAATCAAACTGGCGGCACAAATGAAACATCCCGAGTTGCTCGAAATTCTCAAAGCTAACGGGTATAACGGACCAATTGATCGACCTGCTTGTATTCTTGCTTTTGCAACAGGTAAAGTAGTTCCAGGCGTTGCAGCTAATGAATATACTGAATATCGAGATTTAGTTATGAATAAAGATCCCTACGCTATATTCATGACATCTGACTTAGTTTTGGAATTACTTAAAATCGATGGCGATACGATAGTTGCGGACATGTACGGACCGTATCGATTACTTGCATTAACTATGGATAATGACAAAGAACCGCGTCCAGATATCCAGATATGTCTGCGGCTTACTCCTGCTACATCTCTTGAAATATCTGATAAGTACGGATTTGAAATGTATCCCGATATAGTTACTGAAAATGCCGATTCTTATTTAGCAGTATTTAAGATGGTTCATTCTTACTATATTGATGGTGTGTTTGGTCGAAAAGAAGCACCAGCTGGAAAGAGATTATCACAGAACGAACTACGACTTTTGACAAATCGAGAGTTGATTGAACGATTCGAATTGGATTTCAGCAAGTTGTATTATAAGACTCTTAAAACTTATAGTTTCCGAGCAGCTCTGATTGAAGAAGCTACAGCTGAGATGCAGAAAAAACAACTTCCCTTCTGGAGAATGGCTAACGAAAGTTGTGATCAAAAGGCGGGAGCGTCTTATCAATATGGAATAAGTCGAGATCATGTTTGCTTTGATTCATCCTTGTTAGACGCGGAAACTCAGAGTGCAAGTAAATATCCAGCGTTCTCAACTGGATTAAAAGACATCGAAATCTTACCCTATGGTGAGGCAATTGGTCCAATTCTTACATTTAAACAAGTTATTTCCTTAGCTGATTATATTAAAGATATTGACCATGTAACTGCAACTAATTATAAAGATTATTTGAAAGATGGATACGAACGAGACCTTATCCAAATAGCACATGAATACGCATCTCAACTTAAAGTTCAAGCTGAAATTCGAGAAGAATATAATGCCCTAGATCAACAAAATAAAGTTATTATTATTAATTTATTATTGTGGGCAATTCATGCAGGTACGTCTGGTGTGAAAGATAATTACATGTTCTACGAAGATATCATCGGGGTATTTAGAATTGAAAATTATCGAGATGCTTCAACTATGCTCGAGAAGATTATTTATACCAAGATTCATTTCAGTAAAGGATTAGTATTTGTAACTAATGATGTTATGACCTTCTCAAAGGAAAGTAAACCTGAAGACTTAATTAATTTCGGCGACGGATATTTACAAATCTTCAATTTCCCTCCAGCTGAGATTGAAAGCATGTTACAATCATGGAGATCCATTCTTTAAATTTTCTCGTTCAATTATACAATTGAACGTTTTTCGCGTGGTGATGACGATGATAATATCACAACAGTCACCATTATTAATGGTTACCTTATGTGTAAAATCCATAAGGTAACCAATCTGGAGGTTTATTAGATTTTGAAATAAAAGGATAATCTCTCTTAGAATTACGAACAATCAAACATATCAATAAAATCATAACAAATAAAAATATTACAATAAGTAAACATGTGAACCAACGAATCTGAGAGTCGTTAATTTGATCCATAAGAAATATAGCAGATCTCATTTTATTTATGTTCTTAAAATATTTAAAGACAACTATTATAAATAAATAAATAAAATGTTAGTTTGGTATGGGTATGAGAAAACATTTAAGTCCTTCTCTCCGAAGATTACACCTATTCTAGTTAAACGTTATCCGAATGGTTCTAATGCTTATTATTTAAAAGATGATTATCAGTCTGTTCTTTTAAACGGTCCCAAATCCCATCTTCCTATTTCGTTAACTTTTAGTTCTGATGAAATAAATAGGTTATTTCCGGATAAAAGCGCGTATCAAATAAGTCCGATTCTTCAAGATAAAATTAATACATTTTTATTAGGTACATTCTCTATAGGTGATCTTATTTACGATTTTATATATTCCAATGAGTCCAATCTCCATCAATATAATGCAATTTATATTGGTGGAGATCCCGTGACTGTATCTGAAAGTGTTTTATTTAAAATTAAGTCAATTATAGGTATTTCTGAAGCAGAAGAAGAAAAGTGGTTAGCTTCAATTCCTGATCAAACTTTTCAGAAAGAGCAAATTGATCCGTATCCAATTCTCGATGAAGCATATATTCTCACATTATCTGTACCTTTTGAAGTATCAGAGTTAGAGCTTGAATTTATTGCGAAATGTGCTTTTATTTCCAACGCATTTATCAATCGTTGGTTGTGTCCGTATGCTAACCGTATTAGTTGGAAGGTCAATGAAGAAAGCGGAACTATTAATGTTCCCATCTGGAATATAGATGATGCTAAAGGTTATGAAGAACTTCTTGACTTAGAATATTTCGAAGATGATGAACAAAATATTCTCACGTTGGCGCGTCCTCGAGATCGATTTTCTATTCAACTTTCAGATGGTAATTGGTATTACATACCCGAAAGTATTGCAGCTGATCCAGATTTTGAAATTCCTGTACTCTCTGAAACTTTTGTATTTGAAGGAAAGAAATACAATGTTACGGAGGTCGAGAATGAACTTGTGACAGAAGACAACTGGAAGATTAAAAATATCTCTCGAGTAGCCCCACAGATTGCTCAAGGATTACTTCCCTTTGTGAAACCGTATCCAGTTGTAAAATTAACCGATGCAGAAGATCGTCTTACATTCACAAAAGATGAAGCTGGAATTGTAGTTTCATTAAATCCTGATAAGTATATACTAGGAGTGTATTCTGGTGATACGAGCATGGATCAAATTCAACAACGTTATACTTCGATATGGAACGATGGAGGATTTCTAACTAACGGTGGTCATGTTAACTACAAAGATTCTATGTCTCCAATTTCTTTCTCGAATGTTCGAAAATTAAATATTTTATTATAATTTAATGGTAATAAAATGAACGGAGATAGTTGGTTTTTTGTGATTGTTTTGGGGCTTACGTCTGTTTTACTGTTTGCGTTCCTATATGCAGCTGTTAGAGAAACCGGCTACGTTCTTAATTTTATTCCTTCTAAATACATTTATTATCTTGCGGCAGCTCTTGTAGCAATACTTTCTTTTATTCTTTATATTGTAATCTTTTACACAAATACCGGAGACCATACAGGGATGCAATTAAATAGTTATTATATTATAACTTTGGCTGGTATTTTTGCTTTCTCTTGGGTATTCTTTGATTTAAACCCAACTGTTTGGCAATTTGTAGGAATGGCGATTATCCTTGGAGGTCTTATTATATTTACATCTATGTAAGTCCGCCTTGTTATTGTACTAAGTATATCTTAGTACAATTTATTATTTGGTAGAATATTACTTTTCCTATTATTTGGCATGTATCAGATAAATTCTTAATATAAGTTGATACAATGATTAAAATAAGAAAATTATTTAGGTGTCAGTATTAATATAATATAATTAACTTTTCATTTATATTGTACCGTAGGAATAAGGAGCTCCAGGATTTTAACTTCTTCTTCGTCGCGCTTCGCGTCTTCTTCTTCGTCTTCTTCGCGCTTCGCGTCTTCTTCTTCTTCTAAAACATCTTTAAAATTCTAGAGCTTTTTTGTAAGTGTTTTAGAAGAGATAAATTTCATTATTTAATACTATATCAAATAAACTCTTAGTATAAATTGATAAAATGATTAAATTAAGAAAATTATTTAGGGTCTCCTATTAATACATTTAGATTAAAAAGTTAATTGTACTGTACCGTAGGAATAAGCACTCGGAGAAACTTTTCTTCTTCTTCTAAAACATCTTTAAAATTCTGGAGCTCCAGAAAAATTCCAGAGCTTTTTTGTGCACGTCGTAAGACGAACGAAGGATATTTTAGAGATAATTTTGATTATTTGATATCATATCAAATAAACTCTTAGTATAAGTTGATAAATGTACTTTTTATTGAAAATTATTTAGGTATTCGTATTAATAGAGCATAATTGAAAAGTTAGTTGTATTGTATTAAGAGGCCCCAGAATTTTAACTTCTTCATCATCATCTTCTAAAACATCTTTAAAATTCTGGAGCTCCAAAGTAGAGTTTTTTGTGAGTGTTTTACGAAGGATATTTTTGAGATAAATTTCATTATTTGATATCGTATCAAATAAACTCTTAGTATAAATTGATAAAATGATTAAAATAAGAAAATTATTTAGGGTCTCCTATTAATACATTTAGATTAAAAAGTTAATTATACTGTATTAAGCACCGAAGGAAAATTAAACTTCGCTCTCCGCGTCTTCCTCTTCTTCTAAACATTCTGGAGCTCCAGAATTTTTTTGTACGTGTTTTACGAGAGATATTTTTGAGATAAATTTCATTATTTGATATCGTATCAAATAAATATCTACTAAGAATTGATAAAGTACTTAAAAGGTAAAAATTATTTAGGGCCTCCTATTAATACATTTATATTAAAAAGTTATTTATACTGTATTAAGCACCGAAGGAAAATTAAACTTCTTCTTCTTCCAGAGCTCCAAAGTAGAGCTTTTTTGTACGTGTTTTACGAAGGATGTTTTAGAGATAATTTTCATTATTTGATATCGTATCAAATAAACTCTTAGTATAAGTTGATACAATGATTAAAATAAGAAAATTATTTAGGTTCGACCCTTAATACAATATAATTAACTTTTCAATTATATTG
>C687J35021_10001497_pt1 | contig 17777 bp, 36 predicted proteins | sample RifCSPhighO2_12_FD_35021 | JGI IMG/M metagenome (IMG submission 35021)
CCCTGACTATGTGCAGATCGACCACGTTTGAATCGTCCGCGATGACCCCGGCGTGTTGCAGCGCATCAAGCAGGCTCTTGAGCAGGTTATCCAGATCGCGACGCCGCTTGTCCGGTGGGCACGCCGTAATCCTGACCGCGACCAAGCCGCGGAATGTCTGCACCAACGGCAGCAGTTTGACCGCAAGCCTGAACGCCTCGCCTGCCGCCGATATGCGCCGGGAGCCGTTGCGATTGAGCAGCCAGTAGTGGTTGACGCTCGGCGGGGACGGCAGCACCAAGCGCACGCCCCACGGCATGAGGGTGGCCGATGAGGTAACGGGCGGGTGTGACGTGGGACGGCCAATCTTCGCCGCCTCCCTGCGCCCAACCTTCCGCTTCTCCTGCCGCCGCTTCTCCGCGCCCTCTCCTACCTTCGGCCTGCCCCCACGCTTGCCAGCCGGGACTGTCACTTCCGGGCCATCTGGCAACGGGTCGGGCTTACTCGACATGACGCCGTTAACCCTTCTCGCGCCCTGAGGATTGACCGACAGGCGCTCGAATGCTGCGAGCCATCCGTTACGCGCGCTCACCTCCAGCCCTCCGCTAGCGCATCCACTTCGGCATCGCAAATATCTGGGTCAGCGTGCATGACGTAGCCATTCTGCGACCGAGCCTTGCGGTAGCGTTCGGCATCGCGCATCAACTCTTTGAGCCGGGCGAGCGCGAGGGGATGGCCAGCAACGAGCCGCTCGATGGATTGCTGGCCGATGTCAGGCGGGGTGATTGGGGAGGAGGTCATACCAGCACCATGCCTTGCTGCGCCGTGCGGTCTGCTGCGAGCCTCGCGTATGCCGGATTTAGTTCGATGCCAAGCCACTTCCGCCCTAGCAGTTCCGCCGCTTTGCCAGTGGTCCCACTGCCGAAAAAAGGATCCAGCACAGTATCGTCCGGGTTCGACCACGACTGAATCAGGTCCCGCGCGAGCCAAAAAGGCATCGTTGCCGGGTGTCCCTGTGATTCGCAAACCGATTCTTGCGCCGACGTTTTGCCGCGCCAGCAGTTACTACGCATACCGAATTCGGCGGCTGGTTTTCTGTCGCTGAAATAGCCGTCGGTAACTCCATGAGAATCCTTGCGCGCCTTCTTCCCAAATCGCATTTCTCCGAATGACGCATTTGGCTTGTCTTTAATCGGATTGAACGTGCGCGGTTTTCCCTTTGACAGAATAAAAATATATTCTATACATTGGTTGTACCGTCCTTGCGCATCCGATGGATTCCCCGGATTGGCCTTCTCGTAGAACATCGTATCGTGAATCCGAAATCCGCATAGTTCGCGGAAAAATATCTTTTGCTTCGCGCTGGTCAATGTCTCACTGCCATCAACAACCGAATCGCCAACATTCCAGCACAGCACGCCGCCATCACACAGCACGCGGTATAGTTCGCGCACCACGATTTCAAAATCCGCCCACGTAAACGGCTTGATACCGCCGTATGTACGGAGTGAATCGTAAGGTGGCGAAGTCACGCAGCATTGCACGCTGCCAGATTCGAGCGTAGGCAGCACGTCCATGCAATCGCCGATGATGCAGCGACCGCTCATAGCGTCAACTGCTCCGGATTGGCCTGCGGTTCCTCGAACATTCTGCCTTGGCGTTGGGCGTTTTCTTTGCAGTCAGTAGCTGACCCCTTCATGCTCGCATCGTATTCAGAAAAAGGAACGGCACGATAAAGTCCGGTAGCAACCCATCTAGCGAACTTGGTCAAATCTTTGCGCGACCGATCAAATACCATCGGGTATGGTTCGATGCCCCGCTCTACCATGCGGTCAAAACGATGCCAAATACGTTCCCATGTTTCAGTCGCATCGAATCCGACTAACATGTAGGCCATCAGGTGCTTCGGCGGAATCCCGGCGCGTTCCAGTATGTCTACACCCTTGAAAAATATATTCTCATCACCGATGTTATCCCATGCCGTATAGAGTTTACGCTCATTAAATTTCGTGTTACGATATTGAACCTCAGAGAGCGCGGCGGCGGTTTCGGCATTAATAAGTCTCACGTTTATCCCTTGAGATAGGCAGACTTTGAATCCGCCGTCGCGGATCTCATCAATTCGTTCCCGCCATTCGTCCTGTCCGAAAAAATCATTGTCAAGCAAGTGTAATTTCTTCGGCCACGGAGCGCCCCTCCAAATCTCTGCTATCGAATTAACGCCGCGATTTTTTCCTTCTTTTTTTGGGACAACGCAGAATTTGCATTTCAATCTGCAACCGCGTTGCGTGAATCCTATGGACTCTTGGAACAACGGAAACCCGGAATAATCGTAGTGTTCGTATTTCTGCACGCGCAAAACTTCTTCAACGGTATGCGTATAGGGCGTCCCTGTTCCGCCCATTATTGAGCCGGGGAAGTTTCTCTCAAATCTAATCAATCGCTCGTTGCTGAATTTGAAAATTGCCGAACCATAGACCCGGTAATATAAAGGCTCCCACAACTCGCGCTCGATGTTGCGCGTAAAATATACCTCGTCGCCATTGGTCTTGTGCCAGTGCGCGATTTTCATCAGGGCCAGATTTGGCAGCGCTCCATCAATCTGAGTAATCCTAACATTCACCGCACCCTCCGCGCCCCAACATGCCAATGCTCGCCGCACCGATAAGCCTCGACGCCCTCACGCTTCGCCTTGCGCCTGATTGAGCGTTCGGCCTGCGCGCGGGTGCCATACGCCGACTTCGATCCGCAGCGGCCGAACTGGTCACGCTCGCGCAGAACTCGGCGGGCGTAGAAGCGTAGCTCAACTATTTGCGAGGGGGTCATTTGGCAGCGTATAAATCTTTATCCGCTTGCCGCAGTTTGCTGAATATTTCCCATGTCCGCAGAAATTTCCGGCTCGGATTACGATTCACTGGATCACCGTTTGGCAGCAATTCAGACGGGCCGCAATACGGATGAATCTCGAAATAGAATCCACCGTAGCGATACGGGCCGTCAGGGACTCCGCAGATATGAATTGCTGATATTTGGTGCTTCAGCATCACGGCTCCAGCATGTAATCCCACAGCGTGACCGGCTTGCCCGTGACCTCATATGGCCCGAGCGCGACCAGAATTCCCGTGATGACATCCGTCCATTTCGCCTGATCCTCTGCTGATAGAGATTCAATCGGCAACGCGGGCGCATTCTTGAACGCCAGCAGAATGTTGTCCAGCGCGTTGCGGAACTTTTGCTCGTCGGTCATCTGAAACATCCCTGCACAATTTTCTGCATCGCCATGCCGAGCAACAGGTAGGCGGTAGGCCCGAACTCGGGCGCTGGCCCAAGCATTCCTACATCCATTTCCCCGCCGCCTTTTCGATCAGCCAGACCAGATTATGCGCGCCGCCATAATCTCCGCGCACGATCATCACCAAATCGCCAACTTCAATGCGCTCGCTCATTTCCGCTTCCTAGCGCGCAGCCTTTTCGCCTCATCGAACGCGGCAGTCAGCACGAACCCGATTCGATACCGCAGCTTCATGGCCATGCGCTTCCTTTGCGCGATGCCAGCAGCCTGTGCGAGCAATCGTATGATCTCGTCGATGGGCTGGTCTTGCAGGGGCTTGCGATTGGCGGTCATTTTGACCTACGCCATTTCCGCGAACTTACAAAGTGCATCCATCGTGTAGAGCGCGTTTCGCAGTTAGATACGCTTCATGCGCTAATTCCGGTGTTGGGAATGTTCCGCAATTTAGAGAACGACCGTTTACTCTAATATTTGCTTGAAAGTTTCCTTTCATTTTTCTGACACCGAGAAACCCCGTGCAATTGTCTTTCCTCGCGCGCCGTTGATTCTGCACGTTAATCAAGCGGGTTGCTTCCCTCAAATTTTCCCAACGGTTGTCATTTCTAACCGTATTTTTGTGGTCTACCTCACTTGTTGGAAATTTACCTGTCATGTAAAGCCACATGAGGCGATGCGCTAAATAAATAATTCCGTCAACGCTAATGCGGACGTAACCGTCTCTTTTCGATAACGTGCCAGCAATGTCGCCGATTTTTATACGATTTGAAGTTCGTGCGATCCACACGAATATCCCGGTTTCTGTATTGTACCGCAGAAGTTCATGCAGCCTACTCTGAGTGGTCAATTCATTTCCTCAAACAAAATTTGAAGTTGTTCCGCCTGCTTTTCCTTTTTCGCCAGCGTCTCGTTGCAGACCGCCGTGATGTAGGTCGATAACACGCTTGCGTCGATGCCGGATTTCAGCGCGACCAACTTGCAAAGGTCGGCGAAGTTTTCCGCCGCGTCGATCTTGCGGTTACACGCCGCTTCGAGTTCAAGGCACGCGGCTTTGATCTCGCTGATCTTGATGCTGAGCTTCAGCCCCGCCGCCAGTGAATGAAGTTGCGCGCCGGTAGTTTTAACTTCGGTTCCATCTGAACCGGTTATCGTGATTGAGTCTTGCGCTGAATGTGCCATGACTTATCTCCTTGGGTTATTTGCTCGCGGCCTTGAGTTTGCCGTTTCGACGCAGATCACGGATCATCGGGACAAGGTATGCAGCCCATCCCTTAGGGATACCGCGTTGACGCCAACAAGAAATAGCGGGCGGTTTCAATCCGCACATCTTGGCAACGGCGCTCGTTCCCCCTAATTTGTCTATGATGGTGTTTGCGTCCATTCGCGCACTTTACGTCCGCAAATATATTTTGTCAAGCCTATTGACTTCATGCTTTGCTTATGCAAATATGGCAACAGGCTGCTGTTAACGTAATCCCTCGGGTTATGCATGGCTCGGTATAGAGGGATATTCAGCCTTGCCGCAACCACCCGTTAACACCGAACGCCGGGGCATTGTGTCAATGGATAGGCGTGACACGCTGGAGAGACAGCCAACGAATAGCACCCGCCGCTGGCCACGCTACACGCTGGCGGCAGAAAGGATACGATGCAAACGATTTGGAAATTCCCGTTGCAAATACAAGATAGAACGCTTATCCGCATTCCGGAGGGCGCAAAAATCCTGTGCGTGCAAATCCAAAACGAGGCACCCTGTCTCTGGGCGTTAGTGCGTCAAACCGACGGGCCAAAACAATCTCGCGTCTTTCGCATTTACGCGAAAGGCCATCAACATGAAAAGATCAGCGGGACTTACATCGGCACGTTTCAACTTGATGGCGGGGCGCTTGTGTTCCATGTGTTCGAGGACATTGCATGACCCGCACCGAACTCCTAGCCATCATTGCCACCGTGCTTGCGATTTTGCTGGCGGTCGGCACGATGGACTATCGCTATGAGATCGAGCGCGAGAATGAATCGCTGAAATCGCAGGTGCGCGGACTCAAGGCGCAGGTTGCCGATCCACCTAAACTTTGCCGGGAATATTTTCGCAGCAAATTGAAAGGAACGAAATGAAATCACTCCTGCAACTCTGGTGCCGCATCCGCAACCATCGCTGGAGCCGCAGCAAGAAAACGCCGGGGGTCAAGACGTGCGCGCGTTGCGGCCTGATGCGCTCCATCAACAAGCGGGTGAAGGCGTGACGAACGACCGAGCGCAGGTTCCCGCTAGTAGCGCGAACAATGGGGCGGACCCCTTAGAATCCGTACAGACGCCTGCGCTTGGTTACTGCTTGGAATGCGGCGAGGAAACGGAATGCTTCGACGAGGAAAACGCGGACTGGTGCTGCAAATTCTGCCGGTGCAAGATCGTTGCAGGGCAGGAACGTGACCATTTTTTAGACGATCCGCGCCACGGACAGGCGGCGGAAATTAACCGGGGAAGATGATCCATGTTCTACAACGGAATCGAAATACGAGAATCGTTATTTGCGTTTGAGGATACAAAAGTCCCAGTGCGAAAGTTGAAAGTCAGGCGATGGATGTCGTTAAACTATGCCAGACGAGTGCAGAAGAAGTGGACAAAGCGATTTGGCACCGTCAAGAAGCCGCGCATCTTCCAAATATCACCGAAAGCCTGCGGCTTGTTTGGGCCTGATTATTTCGTCGCACATCCCGCCGTGATTCAACAACTCCGAAACGCAATACGCGCGTCCGAGATGGCGACGCTTAACCCGCAACACGCCCGAATTTATTAACCCAACAACCGAAAGGAAGCACGATGCCTAAATATGAACTGACTATCCGAGCCGCAGACAAGGATGCCGACGTGACCGTTCAAACGCGCTTTGTTGAAGCGAAGAATGAAGCGCGCGCTATCCAGTGGGTAACGAAGTCGCATATCACCTGCGAGCGCGTGTCGATGGATCGCGCAATCGAGTTGACCAAGCTCGGGATTGTCTGCGAAGTCGCGGGGGATGCGGCATGAGCAATCACACTGCATACGCAAACGGTCTGCGTGAACTCGCCGACTGGATCGAAGCGCATCCGACGATTGCCCTGCCATGTAACACGTTAAATGTCTTTGGGGCGGACAAGAGAGAGGAAGCTGCGGCAATCCTGGCGGCACTGAAGCCGTGCAAGAAAGATTACAGCGACGAAATGTTTTACATCAAGCGCGACTTCGGCCCGATCACGCTATCGTTTGTTTTCTACCGGAGCAAGGTCTGCGTTGCGAAGGTCATCGGGCAGAAGGTGACCCCCGAAGTGCGCGAGCCTGCAAAGACCATCGAAATCCCGGAGAAGATCACGCCCGAGCATACCGAGGATATTATCGAGTGGGATTGTTCGGCGCCGTTGCTCAAAACCCTCTGCCTAAATGGAGGCAATATGACAAAGTTCGGCCCCAAAGCAAAAGATCATCCGAGCATCGGAGAATTGTGCCCCGCTTGCAAGAAACCATTTATTGCTGGCGATTTCACGAGTCTGATCGTGCTCGGGCCGGGCGATGACCCGGAAGCTAAACGCAGAGCGAAAGAGGGGCGCCCATACAACGCTGTCGCAGTTGAAGTGCATTATTCATGTGGGGGTGGGGAATGAAAGCAAAGACGCTTGAGATACGCGACGAAGGAACCTTCATTCCGGCGCTCGCGGTGAACGTCAACCCCGATAACGCAGAACAGCGTTATCTCATGCGGCGCTGCGGGTACCCGTGTGATGGTCGGCCAAACGTGATTCTGACAAACCTCAACGCGGACGGTGGCAAGGCGACGAACGATCCTTATCAGTGGGGCGGGCGCACCTATCCGGTGGCGCACGAATACATCATCGCGCATTGGGACGAACTGCGGGATGGCGACGTGGTGGACGTGAGTTTTATCCTCGGGGAAACCGATAAGCCGAAAGTCTCGGAACGGGTGCCCGCGTGACGACCTCGCAGCAGGAAGTCACCGTGATCGAGCAGGGCGGGGCGGGCGCGGTGCCTGACGCGGTAAGCGTGTTGCAGATCATCGAGCGCGCTGCCCGAGACCCGAGCGTTGACATCGACAAGATGGAACGCTTGATGCAGATGCATGAGCGCATCGTCAAAAACAAGGCGGAATCCGATTTCAACGACGCCATGACCGCGTGCCAGCGGGAGATCCGCACAATCACGGCGGACGCCACCAATCCGCAGACTCGCAGCAAGTATGCGAGCTACGCGAAGCTGGATGGCATACTGCGCCCGATCTACACCAAGCACGGCATATCCATCAGCTACGGCACCGAGGATACCGCCAAGGTTGAAAGCGTGCGCGTGATCGCCTACGTTGCGCGAGGCGGATACACGCGTAAATATCAGGTCGATATGCCTGCGGACGGCAAGGGGGCGAAGGGCGGCGACGTGATGACCAAGACGCACGCGACTGGTGCCGCGATGGCCTATGGCTCTCGGTATCTACTCAAGGGCATATTCAACGTCGCGGTCGGGGAGGATGACCGGGACGGCAATGCGACCGGCGATAAGGTGCTGCCTGAAAGCGTCAAGGCGGATTTCTTTGCTGCCATCGAAGCCGCAATCGACAAAGCGACTTGTGAAAAACTGTGGAGCAAAATTACGGCGGCGACATCAAAGGTTGGCGACGTCGCAAGCCATGATGAACTTCGCAGCAAGCTGTTCGCCAAGGCCAAGGGGCTGAAATGAGCGACGATACCGACCTCGACCTCGAGCGCGAAATGGCAGAATTCGAGAAGCAGTCCGCGACCGCGCTTGCCAAGGAATCTAGCGCACCGACAGCGGAGCAGGGCAGCGCAGCTTGGCTGGCCGAAAGGGTGGGCCACTGCACCGGCAGCGAGTTTGCGAACGTCATGGCGACGCGCAAGGACAAGAAGGAAGCGGCGCCGCGCTACAACTACCGCATGGAGCTTGTCGTTGAGCGCCTGACCGGTGAGCCGTCCGAGCGATATGTCAGCAAATATATGGAATGGGGCACCGAGCACGAGCCTGCCGCGCGCATGGCCTACGAGGCGCACACCGGGGCGATGATGATGCAACCGGGCTTCCGGCACCACCCTACGGTCACGATGTGCGGCGGCAGCGTTGACGGAGAAGTTGGCAATGATGGCATCATCGAGATCAAGTGCCCGACCACGTTCACGCACATTGAAACGCTGCTGCACGGTATGGACGCCGAGCATGTGCCGCAAGTGCAGGGCTATCTGTGGATCACCGGTCGCAAGTGGTGCGACTTCGTTTCGTTCGATCCGCGCCTACCTGCTGGCCTGCAACTCTACGTGCAGCGCATTGCCCGCGACGACGATTTTATAGCGGAACTCGCAGGCAACGTAATCCAGTTTCTCAGCGAAGTTGCCGAACTGCATCAGAAGTTACTCGCTATCGCGGGGCCGCAGGCCATCCAAGCGCAGGACGAATCCCGCGCGCCTGCGGACTCCGCATTCGACGTGGCCACGCAGATATGATCGACAGCACGCTTGAGGGGCGGGAAACGGCGGCATGAAAAAGAGTGAAGTCAGGAATGCTGTTCTTAACGGCAAAGTTACGCTCGGTATGTTGCGGACCGCGTTTACGAAGATGCGCCAGTTTCCATCATGGGAGCGGTCAACGGTCAATAAGGGGTTGACGAAAGAGCAGGCAATCGGCGTCCTAAAAACAGCAATCGAGGCCGACACGCGCCCGGATGATACCGTGATGAACGGTAGGCGCGATGCTTTGACCGCCACGAACGTAATCCGCGAAGTCGGTTTTGAGGCGATGTTGCAATGAAGCGCAAGCCTGTCCGCAAGCCCTACGGCTACGGAATAATCGGCAAGTCCGGCAAGCCGTGGTTAGGTAAATCGTGCGTATGCGATGAAAGTAAGTTGTTGCAAGTGACGATTACCCATCTCAATGACGCGGCGTTTGGATTTACTTTGGCCGATGACCCTCCCTACCGCGTCGTGCGCCTATTCTACGAAACGAGGAAGAGATGAAGCTGCCCTACGAAACCGCTACCGCTGGCGACAAGGCGCTTGCCGAATTGCAGCGCGTGCTCGCAAAGTTCGGCTGTCAATCGTTCGGAACGATGACGGATGCCGAGCGCGGCGTCACCATCATCCAATTCAAGCATCGCAATCGCCAGGTCTCGCTTGAGGCATCTTGGAAGGGCTACGCGCAGGCATGGATCAAAGCGCATCCTTATAACGCTTGGACGCGGATGCCGCGCAATCAATACGATCAGAAAGCACTGAAGCAGGCACAGGCATCCGTTTGCTCTGTGCTGCGCGATTGGGTCAAGGGACAAGTCACCGCAGTCGAATGCGGGATAATGAGCTTCGAAGCAGCATTTATGCCTCACATGTTGCTGCCAAGTGGTGAGCGCCTAATTGATCGCGTGCAGGCGGATAAATTGCTGCCTGCACCGGATGAAAAAATCGTGGAGATCAGAAAATGAGCGAGCAACGCATTGACAGACTGCGCGACAAGATGGCATTGCTGCGGGATCTCGTGAAGAACGCCGCGTTTGATTGCGATGCCCATGCAAACCTGACGTTTCCAGCGCCAGCCGTCACCGCCGCATGGATCAACATGGCCAAACGATTGCGGGCTATCGTGGAGAAAACGAAATGACCAATCGCACCGAGGCGGCGGTCGTCAATCTTGATGGTTCTAAATTAAGGCCAGAGCAAGTAAAGGAGCCAAAATGAATACCAAAATCGTGCCGATTTGTCTCGAGATCTTGTGGGCCAGGTACAAGACGGGGAACGACGCGAATGCCAGGATGATCAAGGAGAATTTCTTTGCTGCCGTCCAGGAGGCAGTAGAAATGAATGTGGCAATGCAAGTAATGCAAGGAGGCAATGGTGCCGACGCTGCCGACATGCGACAACTCGAACGAGAACTCGCCGCCTACCAGGCAGAGATGCCGAAGGCCAATCATGCAGAGCTAGTAAAGCACATGCGCGAAGAATCATTTGACTGCCCGCTGTGTGCTCAGGCGGCAGACTATCTTGACGCCCTCGCCAAGCACTGCGCGCGGCTGACGGTGGGGCTTGAGGAAGCGCAGAGAATCGTTGAAGCAGCTAAGGCGTGGCTAATTGCCTATGAAGATGAAGTGCGTGATCCGGCAGAGACGGCCCCATGCAAAGAATTAGTTGCCGCCATCGACGCCCTCGCGGCGGGGAAGGAGAAAGCGGGATGAAACTACATTACTTCGATCAGTTGGAAGCGGACACAAACGACATCAACTTAGCGATGGCAATTGGGCAGGGATATGTCCCGAGAACATGCTTATTAGGTGGGATGATTGTTATATCGGAGATCAACGAAGGTCGCGATCCGTGCGTTGGGTGTGAAGGCCCAAGAGATAAATGTAAAGGTAGGGGTAAGCACTAATGACCTCCCCCAACACTCCGCGCCCCGAGCTAGGCGGGCGCACGCCGGAGCACTGGGCACGCAACGAGCAAGCCTGCGAATGGATACTCATTCTCGGCGGCCTGTGTGGAATGTTCGCAACAGGATTTTTCGCAGGGCAGATTCTTGTCGCGCTGATTTTCGGATGAGGGCAGTGATGAGTTATTGGGCGGAAGAAGATGCAAAACGGCAGGCGCGACGCAATTTTGAACGGCGCGATCGGCCAGATCACGATATGAATGATCGCTACGGACGCGACGATCAGCGCGCCTATGCTGAAGCATTCGACCAATCCAAGCGTGAGGAACAACGCCGCCAAGAAGAGCGTCGAGAGGAAGAAGAAAGACAGCAACGGCAGGAGCGCAATCGTATCGAGCGGCAGGAACAGGCCTGGCTCGAACACGCGCGACAAGAGCAATGGGAACTCGAACAGCAACAGGCAGACTTCGAGCGCGAACAATATGAACGTGAGGAGCAAGAGTCTACGGTCTCGCCCGCAGATGAAACTCAACGCAAGCCTTAGCGGCACCCTTCAACGACAGCTTCCAACGTGCCGATATACTGCCGCCGCTCCAGCCGATCGCGAGCCAGCGAAATGATGAAATCGTATTCCGTTGACTTGGCAAGCTCGGAGTCAGTGACGAAGGCGGGCGCAGGGATTGCCTCAGTGATGCACGGCACGCTTACGGGCACCAGCACCTTATCCGGCAGCTTAGGCGTGCCAGAGCACCCGGCCAGCAGCATGCAGGCAACGATCAGACGCTTCATTGCATCCCCGCCCGAGCATCTCGCACGCCGTCTGAGCACGTCTTGGCTACCCCCGCGGGTTTCTTGAGCAACGCGGATAGTCTCGCAACCTCGCCTTGCAGCCCGAGCGCCTGCTGCCGCGCCTTGGTGACTGCGATAGCCCCTTTGGCCTTTGCCGCCTTGGTTGCGTCCTCCCCGGCTTTCACTGCGGTATTCTGTTCACTGATTTTATCGCCAAGGCTCTGAATCAACAGCTTGTCGGCCTTCGCTTCGGCTTTGCAAGTATCGAGCCGCGCGGACTGCACGTATACCGCACCGGATAGCGCCAGCACTACAGCAGCGACGCCGACGTAAATCCACAGCATGGGCAGGCCGAACATTAGGCGTGCAGGGTCGGTGCCTGCGCCCCGCTTGCAACGGCTTTCTGATACGGCATCCATGTGCAGTAATCATGTCCCGGCGCAGGCGAGTCGTCCTGAATGAGTATGACGCTCGTATTGGCGTGAGGATTTCCGTTCTCGTCGATCACCATCAGGTTGACCATCGTATCGGAGTGAACACAGCAAACATGCGCTGCGAGCGGGCCTTTGTGTCCTTGCCCGTCAACGTACTTGTAAAACCAAACTACTCGTCCAACTGTCGGTTTGATCATATTACCTCCTGAAGTTCCATGATTCCGTCATGGCGCGGTTAGAATCTCATCTCAACAACAAAGTACCTCAGCGCTAGATACCCGGCGAGCAGCAGGAGCGCCAGTATCACGGTGATTATGCCGAGCCATTTTATCATGCCACAGTAATCCAAATCTGCTCGCCGTTGGCAAGAGCTTCCTGAATATCGGCAAACAGTTCGTTGAACGCGATGCGGCTTTCGAGTATCGAAGCCGCCGCGCGTTTGGTGCCGACCAAGATGCAGCCTTCGGTATCCGCCTCAGTGTTCCCCGCATGAATCCTGATGCCCTCGAACCCCGGCACGTTAAGCAGCAGCGGCAGGTCGCGCTTGAAGCGGTTGCTGTGATTCACGATCACGCGGTAGCGGCCTCGCGGGATAGCCGTGTCACCCTTTACTTTCCAGTTTGTCACGGTCGCGCCTTCAACCTCGCGCACGGGGTCTTCGAGCGTTTCACATTGCTTCGCATCATCCACGTACATCTGACCGAAGGTGCGGTGCTGTAGCTGATCGTCGTCGCGGGTAAGTTTGAGTTCCATCACGGCTTCACCCCCTGCGCTTTCAATCGCCCGGCAATGCTGGCCACCGCGCCAGCTATGAATACCCACATCATAACTCTCGGCCCGAGCGGGCCTTGCAGCATCGGAATGAACGGCTCCAGTCCATGATACGCCAGCCCGACGATGGTCATCGCAGCAGGTATCTGAACGCTGAGCCACTTCTTCGCCTTACGCCAGTCGCTAACAAGCCAGCCCATGCGCCTGTCCACAACCCGTCGATCTTCACCGCGTTGTTGCTCTGCCATGATATCTCCTATTTATTCCATCGAGCATTGATTTCCTGAGTCTGCCGGATGCTTCTATCCAAGATCGCTCGCTGCTCATTGCTCCGTTGCGTTTCGGGTATCTGCATCAACTCATAGATTTTATCGTCGAGTATCGACTTGCGGAGTTCGTCAATCGAATACTTGATCTGCTGTTGGACTTCGCCTTTTTGCACGTACCTGATATCCGCAGCAAATGTTGCCGCCCCGCCGAGAACGATCAATGAAGTAACGATACTTGCAGCCAGCTTCAATCTCCGCACAAAACAATTTGCATCCGTGCTGCGCTCTTTTTGCGTTCGCATGACCTATCCCCTCGCGTTTTCTTGTTACACTTCCTTGGCCGCGCCGGGATTAGGTGCGACCGGCTCCTCTATAAACGGCAGCAGCGCGGTCAGATCGACATCCGTCTCGCCGTCGCCAAGCAGTTCGAGTTTCACGGTCGGGCAGTCTACTTCGATTTCCTGTGCCATGAGCGTTTCGAGATCAGCGAGGAAGAGGGCGTAGGCCGGATTGACGACAGTGGATTTCACGCCGTCTTTTTCAACCGGCAGCACGGCCTCAAGTTTTAACTGGCCGTCTTTTTTCTCGCCATGCTTTTTGATTAGCTCGTTGCGTTGCCCGGCGATAACCTCAAACTCTGGAAAGAGCCTAGCCGCAATTCTGGCTAACCAATACTTGCCCTTCAGCGGCAACTTAACTGCCGCGAGTTTGCTGATTGCTTCGGATGCCGAGTAAACCTGTCCAGCCGTTAGTTTCATGGGTTCTCCTGTTAGTGGTTCAGTTGTTGAGATTCCAGAATGGCGATCAGATACTGATTTGCAACCGTGTCATAGGCGTTCACGATGTTCTTTTAGTGTGCGTTTCTTTATTAGGGATAAGCCGATCGGTAATTATGACGGGGCCGTAACGGAAGAAACAGAATCTCCAATAGTTGTGACGGTTATGGCACCTGAAATGTTTGACCCTGTTTTTATGGTAACTGTGGTGCTGTTTATTGATTTTGAAATCCCTATTTGATCCGCAGTCGGAGTCGCGCTATCTACAAACATGGTTCCGCCCGTCAAAGATACTGTGCCGCTTTCGTAGTTGATAAACGCATAAGCAAATTGGCCGCTTGGAATATAGCTAAACATAAATAAAGCGCCCGCTGTCACTAAGACAACATTAAAACTTTTTGACACTCCGGGAGTAAAAGATGTCGCCCTTCCAACTGAACTTACTACAGTCAACCCGTTAGTTTTTTCCGCGTATACTGAAGTGGTTGCCCCGATCGTAGTCCCACTAATCGCCCCGCCTGAATACGATGCTCCAGTGATTGCTCCGGTTACTGCGAGGGTTCCGGCGACATTCAGCGCCTTGGCAACATAAACGCCACCTGCAACAGTTAGCGCCCCAGTAGTCCCGGTTGCTTCCAACGTGCCGGGAATGGCAAATACTGACGTTGCGCCGGTTCCACCAATCGTAAGCAATGTCGTCGCATTGGCAAACGCGGTCTGAGTTACGCCGCCAGACAGGGATACTGACGTGCCAGTTAAAGCCGAGCCTGCAACCGCGCTCGCCACGCCTGCCGTAAGCCCCGCTGCGGTGCCGGTTATGTTGGTGCCGACTAGGGCAGAGGGAGTGCCTGCATCGCCGCCAGAGTAAAGCAGCGTGCCAGTAACAGCAGGAAACGTGATGACTACGCCGGTGCCCGCAACCGCAGCAGGACGCAGCGTGATGTCGCCGCTCGTGTTGCCGAATAGTTTGATCGAGCCGAGCGTCGTTACGTTGACGCCTAGCACAAGCTGAGGGGCGGCGGCAGTAAGGGTCAATGCCCCCGTGAATGTCTGCGCACCTTCAAGGTGCGCCAGAGTTAATACGGTTCCATCCGGGCGCTTGAAGTAAGCCTCAATCGCGGCGTCGGAAGCGCCTTTAAGGTAGACAATTCCAGTTGATGCGGATGGGGTCGCAGGGTCGGTCGTCTGCCGAGCAAGGGTTAACGTTGCGAATCCTGCGCCGCCAGTGAAAAATGCGGATGATAGAACTCTATAATCTGTCAGCGTCGTTATCGCGCTCGCGCTGGTGACGGCCGTATAGAGCGGCACGCGGCCAGCAGTGAACGCGCTGGTATTACTCGACACGACGCCTGCCGTGGTCGCCTCGATATAATTCGTCGCGCTGCCGGTCAATGAAACGGTGCCATCCGCGATTACCGAAAACGCGCCGAAGCCGCCGATGATGCCGCCGTAATAGGCGAACGTCAGGCCGGTCGTCAGAGACTCCTTGACGCCGAACAATGCGGAAGCCGAGACCGCCTCGAAATTATCGTTGACGGTAACCGCGTGCGCCTGCTGGTTCGATACCTGGGTGAGTGTCGTCATATCAAAGTGTCCCTGCGATAGTATAACCCCTGCCGAACTCCGGGCTGATTTGGCATACCGTCACAGGGATACTTGCCTGCGCGCTGCCGAAGTCAGTTGTTTGCTGCGCTACGGTGTAGGTCACGGTCTGTTCGGTCGCCTCGATGGTTCGCACCACGAGTCCCGAGCCGTTGAGAATATCCACGGCGTAGCGTTCCGCAGTCTCGAATAATGGCGGGTCGGTCGGCGTGTTCCAAGTAATCGCCGGATCACGCGTGCGCCGCACCCATTCGACGATCAGGTCAAGCGCCGTGCTGCGGCCGCCTGAAAGATGCCACGGCGCGAGCGGTTTTTTCCTGATCGCGGTATCGGTGAACGTCAGCGCGTTCGTCGCGCCGAGCGTTTTCCCAATCGACACCGGCTTGTAATAATATTCCTGGTTCCAGTCGTTCGGCGTCTGCGGCAGCGTGCGGATATTGTCGTCAAGCACGATGAACCGATCACCGGCTAAGTGCGTGCCCATCGCCCATTCCGTGCCCAGGCGCCCGCGCAGCAAGCGGGAAAGCGTATAGGTGAGGGTCGCGGTCAACGTGCATACCATCGCCTGCACGATCTCGTCACCGATCAAGAACACGTTGCCGCCTGCGAGCATGGCGTTTCGCGTAATCGTTGACAGCGTGCCGGCTGTGAGAACTACCGACACGGTGTTGATCTCGTCAACCTTTTCGTTCGTGCTCGCCGTGACCCCGGTTGTTCCGAGCGCCGCTGCTGCGGTGCCTATCGTCGGGCCGGTGAGCACCAGGCCATTCGTCACGGCGTTGTAAGCCGTGCCGCCGTCCGTGCTCTGGTAGAGTTGTGCGCCGATCCAGCCATCAGCGGCACCGGATAGGCCGTAGTAAAAGCCGAAGTCGTCGTCAACCTCGCGCAGCAACGCGATATCGAGCGGCACAAAGAGCGTCGGGCCAATGAGCGGCACCACGTTATCCGGTGTGGTCATCGCAGCGCCCGTGCTCGTTTGCGTGTAGACGGTCGAATCCTCGATCACGCCTTTCCACCTGATGATACCGTTCGCGCCCTCGTCTTTCTGCTGTATCCGAATGACATCATTCACGATGGTTACAACGTCAGTCGGTTCGTATACCGAATATTCGCGAGACGTGGCGAACGATCCGGCCATGCGTTCCTGCCATGCCGAATACATCATGGCGTCCGCTATCTGTTTGGCTTTGTTGTCGCTCATCACAATCGACAATTGAATCGTTACTTTCGTCTGCGAATTGCGCGTGATCCGGCGCGCCGATTGTTGCGATGGCTGATAGTTGTTCGCGCTGCTCAAGTAGACCACGTTCAATTCGAGCGGTAACTCCATCTCCTGCTGCCGCGTCAGATCGAACGGGTCTTGCGTATTTCCGAGATTGCCCTCCTGCGCGGACAGGTCTGCAAGCGGTATCGTGACAGCGGATGCGCCGCCGCGCTGCACGAACTTGATCTTGTTGTCGGATTCCGTTGCATCGAAAAAGAACGCCGCCATCAGCGGCTCGATCATGCCGCGAATCGGCCCGCGAGAGGCCACCACGTAGCCATCTACCGCGTTGCCGGAAAGGTCGGTCACGTCGATATCGCCAGCAACCAGATCGCTTTGCAGGCACAGGTCGGAAACGATATCGGCCAAGTCCGCTGTGCCGGGAGTGAAAAGCGTCGCGGACGGGACCACGGACATTGCGAATGCGCCGCTTGCGTTGCTGTAGGTCAACACGTTTTTTATATCGAATGGTTCTCCGGAATGATAAAGCAGGTTTCCCGCGATGGTTCCCGATGCGACAAGCGTCCAAGTCGCGATATCTATCTGGAAAAGTTTGGTTCCTTGATGCACCCACAGATTACCGTCGCCATCTATCACGAGTCCCGGCGCAATCGTCGAGCTTGCACCCAACGCTGGCGATGCGGCGAGCGTTGCTTGTAATACTCCGTCCTGATCATATTTTGCGAACACGCAAGACACATCGGAATCAAGCGTCGTGAACGTGTAGATATAGCCGGATGAATCAACAATGCCGCGCGGCTGAAACGATCCAGCGGCCGTTACAAGTTGCGTAAAGGTTCCCGCCGCCGTATCGATATATCCCCACCCGCGAATGCCCGCTCCCGTAGTGGAGTGCGCATAAATGCGGCCAGATATGGCGCCTGCCGCGACGAACAAAGAAGCGGAATTGTAAGGATTGATGCCTGAATAATCCGTGAAATCGCACGTCAATGCATCTTCATCGAAATTGCTGAATTTTATCGGTTGCTGGGCATCGCATGTCCATATATTTCCGCTGGAATCGATATAGCTAATTACATCGATGCTGGCGGTTGTCGATCCGCTTGCTGTATATTTCACGGCGTTACCGAATTGATCGTAACGCCATATTCCGGTGTCGCTAAATCCTCCTGCGTAGTTTTTCGCATACAAATAATTATTATTTGCCGCGAATCCCTGCGAATATTCCGCGGTCGT
>C687J35021_10001501_pt1 | contig 17761 bp, 15 predicted proteins | sample RifCSPhighO2_12_FD_35021 | JGI IMG/M metagenome (IMG submission 35021)
CGAGGCTAGAAGGGTGCGGGGCACTCGAAGCGCATACGCTCGCCGGTCTGCGGATGGCTCAGGCTGAGCATGCTGGCGTGCAGGCACAGGCGCGGATAGGCGGCCAGGGCCTGTTCGTGGGCATACAGACCGTCACCCAGCAGCGGGTGGCCGATGGACAGCATATGCACGCGCAACTGGTGCGAACGGCCGGTGATCGGCGTCAGCTCGATGCGGCAGTAATCACCACAGCGTTCCAGCACCTTCCAGTAGGTCAGGGCGTGCTTGCCCTGTTCATGGTCGACCACATGGCGCGGCTTGGTCGGCGGGTCGTAGCGCAGCGGCAGGTCGATGCTGCCGCTGTCCAGCTCGGGCTGTCCCCAGCACAGCGCGGTGTAGGCCTTCTCGGTTTCGCGGTCGTGGAACTGCCGCGACAGTTCGCGGTGGCTGTCGGCGTCGCGGGCCAGGACGATGATCCCCGAGGTTTCCCAGTCCAGGCGATGGACGATGCGCGCTTCCGGGTAGCCATTTTCCTGCAGGCGGGTCACCAGGCAGTCGCGGTTGTCCTCGGCGCGGCCGGGCACCGAGAGCAGCAGGGTGGGCTTGTTGATCACCAGCAGGGCGGCGTCCTGGTGGAGAATTTCTACTTGGCTTAGCGGCATGGGCTTCTTGGGTGCGCGTCGGTCTGCTGGTGTAGGAACGGGCTTGCCTGCGATGGCTTTGTCGTTGCTGGTTAAAAGCTTCGCGGACAAGGCTAGGTGCCCCCGCCGCTCCTACAGGTTCGGTGCAGGGCTGAAATAAAATGGCGGCCCTTAAGGCCGCCATCTGGTCTGGTTGCGCCTGCGGATACGGATTAACGATCCGGCAGGGTGATGTTGAGTTCCAGGATCGAGCAGCTGCCCTGGTTTTCCAGTGCAACCTGCACTTGATCCGAGTCGATATTCACGTACTTGCGGATCACTTCGACCAGTTCTTGCTGCAGGGCCGGCAGGTAGTCCGGCTGGCTGCGCTGGCCGCGCTCGTGGGCGACGATGATCTGCAGACGCTCTTTCGCGATGGACGCAGTGGTTTCCTTTTTGCGTTCACGAAAGAAGTCGAAAATATTCATTAGCGCGCTCCAAACAGGCGTTGCATGAGTCCTTTCTTCTGCACGTCGAGGAAGCGGTGGGCTACTTCCTTGCCGAGCAGGCGGTCGACGGCGTCGCTATAGGCCTGGCCCGCGTCGCTCTGGTCGTCGAGGATGACCGGCACGCCCTGGTTCGAGGCCTTGAGTACGGCTTGCGACTCCGGGATCACGCCGAGCAGGCGGATGGCGAGGATTTCCTCGACGTCTTCCACACCGAGCATTTCACCCTTGGTGACGCGCTCCGGGTTGTAGCGGGTCAGCAGCAGGTGCTCCTTGATCGGCTCTTCGCCTTTCTCGGCGCGGCGCGATTTGCTNGCCANNAGGCCNAGCATGCGGTCGGAGTCACGTACCGAGGAGACTTCCGGGTTGGTCACGACAATCGCCTCATCGGCGAAGTACATGGCCAGGTGNGCGCCCTTTTCGATACCGGCCGGCGAGTCGCAGACCACGTATTCGAAGGTTTCGCGCAGNTCGTTGATGATTTTCTCGACGCCGTCCTGGGTCAGGGCGTCCTTGTCACGGGTCTGGCTGGCGGCCAGCACGTAGAGGTTTTCCAGGCGCTTGTCCTTGATCAGTGCTTGCGAGAGGGTCGCTTCGCCGTTGACCACGTTGACGAAGTCGTACACCACGCGGCGCTCGCAGCCCATGATCAGGTCGAGGTTGCGCAGNCCGACGTCGAANTCGACGATAACCGTCTTGTGCCCGCGCAGGGCGAGGCCGGTACCGATGGCGGCGCTGGTGGTGGTTTTACCNACGCCACCCTTGCCGGATGTAACTACGAGGATCTTGGCCAAGGTGATTCACCCCAAAATATAGAGAAAACGCAGGTTCCGTGGCCCGTTTCAGGCTTCCGGTTGCCCTGTTTGAAAAGTGGCCGCAGTATCCGTTAAAGGCGGGTGATGTTCAACACGTCACCCGACAGGCTGACATGTACCGCCTCGCCCCACAGGGGGTCGCGGCGCAGGTCTTCGGCGACCTTGTACTGGCCGGCGATGGACAGCAGTTCCGCGCCCATCTGCTGGCAGAAGATGCGTGCCTTGGCGTTGCCCTTGATACCTGCGAGGGCGCGGCCGCGCATGGGCGCGTAAACATGGATGTTGCCATCGGCGAGAAGTTCCGCGCCGGCGCTGACCGGAGCCAGGACGATCAGGTCGCCGCCCTGGGCATATACCTGCTGGCCGCCGCGTACCGGGCTGGTGATGATCTTGCTCGGTCGCACTTCCGGTTCGGCGGGCTTTTCCGGCTTTGCCGGGGCCAGGTCGATGGGCCGTTCGCGGGCACCGGAAGGTGGCAGAACCGGCATGTCCAGTGCTTCGGCGGCCGCAATATCGGCTTCGCGGTTGGCGCGCACTGCCAGGGTGCGCAGGCCATGTTTGCGACATACGGCCATCAGTGCGGCGAGGTCGAGGTTGCCTTCGCCTTCCGGCAGCTTGTCCAGGGCCAGTACCAGTGGGGTATTGCTGAAAAAGGCCGGGGCCTGGGCGACTTTTTCGCTCAGCTGTTGGTCGAGGCGCTCGAGGTCGTTGTACGCCAGTTCCATCACGGTGATGGCCAGCATGCTGCCCTTGAGTTGGAATACGGGGTCTTGCGCGAGGAGATCGGCTTGGCTCATGGTCTGCCTGATGCGGCCTTATAGCGGCTTTATAAAAGTAGCCCGGACTTATAGCGAGAACGCCGCTCGCTCGCAAGTTGGGGGGGGAGGCAAACCGCCGCTCGGGCCAGCGGTCGGCAAACTCCTGATAGAATGCCGCGCTTTGTTGGGGCATTGGACCTGTTTATGGAACGTCCGGTTTTTCATGCTGCGTTTTTGCATCCGCGTTTCTGGCTGTTATGGCTGGGGCTGGGCCTGCTGTGGTTGATCGCCCAGCTGCCTTATAAGGTGCTGCTGGGGCTGGGGCGTGGCCTGGGGGCGCTGATGTACCGCCTGGCCAGCTCACGGCGCAAGATTGCTGCACGCAACCTGCAGCTGTGTTTTCCGCAGATGCCGGCGGCCGAGCGCAAGGCCCTGCTCAAGGAAAACTTCGCNTCNACCGGCATCACCTTCTTCGAGATGGCCATTGCCTGGTGGTGGCCGGCCGCNCGTCTGGCGCGCCTGGGCACCATCGAAGGGCTGGAGCATCTGCGCCAGGCCGAGGCCGATGGCCAGGGCGTGATCCTGATGGCGCTGCATTTCACCACCCTGGANATGGGCGGNGGCCTGCTCGGNCTGCAACAGGATATGTATGGCATGTACCGGCCGCACAAGAACCCGCTGTTCGACTATATCCAGCGCCGTGGCCGCGAGCAGCGCCTGCTTGGGGTGATTGGCCGCGACGATGTGCGCGGCATGCTCAAGCTGCTGCGCGCAGGTGGGGTGGTCTGGTATGCCCCGGATCAGGATTACGGCGCGCAGCGCAGCGTGTTTGTGCCGCTGTTCGGCGTGCCGGCGGCCACCGTCACCGCCACCAGCAAGTTCGCCCGCATGGGCCGAGCCCGGGTGATTCCCTTTACCCAGCAGCGCCTGCCCGGCGGCCAGGGCTATCGCCTGACCATTCATCCGCCGCTGGCCGACTTCCCTGGCGAGAGCGAGGAGGCCGACTGCGTGCGGGTCAACCAGTGGATCGAGCAGGCGATCACCGCCTGCCCCGAGCAGTACCTGTGGGCGCACCGCCGCTTCAAGACCCGTCCGCCCGGCGAGAAGAAACTCTACAAGAAGCGGCCGGCCTGAGTTCGTACGCCTGAACCCGGTCCGCCGCGGGCGCGNCGGTCCTGNCCGGTCGCGTTTCTTCCACGCGGAGTCGCTCCTATACTGGCCATAAACCTTCGGAAAAGCCTATGTCGCAGTTCGCCCCTTCCAGCCAGCCGGTGACCGGGCTGATCCTTTCCGGTGGTGGCGCGCGTGCGGCTTATCAGGTGGGGGTGCTGGCGGCCATTGCCGATCTGCTGCCCGATGCGGCGCACAATCCCTTTCCGGTGATCGTTGGCACCTCGGCCGGGGCCATCAATGCGGTGGGTCTGGCCTGTGGGGCGCTGCATTTCACCGAGGCGGTGCGCCGCCTGACGGCTGTCTGGCAGGGTTTTCATACCCATCAGGTGTACCGCAGCGACTGGCCGGGGGTGCTGCACCAGGCCAGTCGTTTTATCGGCCATAGTCTGCTCGGGCTGGGGGGCGATATCCCGGTGGCGCTGCTCGACAGCTCGCCGCTGGCCGAACTGCTGCGCCGCGAACTGGATTTCACCGGAATCGCCGCCGCCGTGCGTCAGCGTCAGCTGCGCGCCGTGGCGGTGACTGCCTTCGGCTATGAAAGTGGTCAGGCGGTTACCTTCTACCAGGGCCGCGCCACCATCGACCCCTGGTTCCGCCACCGCCGGGTCGGCGTGCCAACCCGCCTGGGCCTGGAACACCTGCTGGCCAGCGCCTCGATCCCGCTGATCTTCCCGCCGGTGAAGATCAACCGCGAATACTTCGGCGATGGGGCGGTACGTCAGCCGGCCCCGATCAGTCCCGCGCTGCACCTGGGGGCAACCCGGGTGCTGGTGGTGGGGGTCAGTGGCAATCCGGCAGAAAATGCCAGCCGCGACGTGCCGCGGCCGCAACATGTGCGCCCACCGAGCCTGGCGCAGATCGGCGGGCATATGCTCAACAGCACCTTTATCGACAGCCTGGAAAGCGATATCGAGCTGCTCGAACGCCTCAACCTGATGAGTCGGCTGATTCCCCCCGAGCTGCATCCCCGTGGCCTGGGCCTCAAGCCTGTAGACGTACTGGTTATTGCGCCGAGCCGGCCGCTGGACGTGATCGCCGCGCGCCATCGCCGAGAGCTGCCCAGGGTTCTGCGCCTGTTCCTGCGCGGGCCGGGGGCGACTCGGGCCAGTGGCGCGGGGGTGCTCAGCTACCTGCTGTTCGAGCCGGGCTACTGCAACGAGCTGATCGAGCTGGGCTATCAGGACGCCATGGCGCAGCAGGGTGAGTTGATCGAGTTCCTTAGCCTGAGCAGCCCGCCGGTACCGACCGTGGTGCCGGTGCCCGCCTGAAAAATGGCCGGGAGCCAATTTTTAACGTCGCGCAGCGACGGCCCGAAGGGTGGCTCCACGGATGGCAGGCCATAAAAAATGGCCGGGAGCCAATTTTTAACGTCGCATAGCGACGGCCCGAAGGGTGGCTCGACGGATGGCAGGCCATAAAAAATGGCTGGGAGTCATTTTTAACGTCGCGCAGCGACGGCCCGAAGGGTGGCCGCCATGGATGGCAGGCCATAAAAAATGGCCGGGAGTCATTTTTAACGTCGCGCAGCGACGGCCCGAAGGGCGGCTCCACGGATGGCAGGCCATAAAAAATGGCCGGGAGTCATTTTTAACGTCGCGCAGCGACGGCCCGAAGGGTGGCCGCCATGGATGGCAGGCCATAAAAATCCTTTTCCGCACCCTTGATAAATCCGCGCCAAGCGGGCCGGCTGCATTTAAACTGCGCCTTCCCGACGCTTTCTGTCGCATATCTGAAAGCGCCGGTTTTCCTCGGGTTGGCGCTATAAGAAGTTGTCGCATGGCGGCAATGCCAAGCCCGGATCAATCCCTACAATCCTTCACATCGCCTGCTAGCCAATGCAGGTGTTCCTTGTCAGGAGAGCCCAGATGTCCGTTCAGCACGACCCGGTGCAACGCGCCGATTTCGACCAGGTGATGGTGCCCAACTATGCCCCCGCCGGCTTTATTCCGGTGCGCGGAGCCGGTTCGCGAGTCTGGGACCAGAGCGGTCGCGAGCTGATCGATTTCGCTGGCGGCATCGCGGTCAACGTCCTGGGTCACTGTCATCCGGCGCTGGTCGGGGCCCTGACCGAGCAGGCCAACCAGCTGTGGCACGTGTCCAACGTGTTCACCAACGAACCGGCCCTGCGCCTGGCGCACAAGCTGGTCGACGCTACCTTTGCCGAGCGTGCGTTCTTCTGCAACTCGGGAGCGGAAGCCAACGAGGCGGCGTTCAAGCTGGCCCGGCGCGTGGCTTTCGATAAATACGGCGAGGACAAGTACGAGATCATCGCGGCGACCAACAGCTTCCACGGGCGCACCCTGTTTACCGTCAGCGTCGGCGGTCAGCCGAAGTATTCCGACGGTTTCGGGCCGAAGATCCAGGGCATCAGCCACATTCCCTATAACGATATCGAGGCGCTGCAGGCCGCGGTATCGGACAAGACCTGCGCCGTGGTGCTGGAGCCGATTCAGGGCGAAGGTGGCGTGCTGCCGGCGGACCTGGCCTACCTGCAGGCCGCCCGCGAGCTGTGCGACAAGCACAACGCCCTGCTGGTGTTCGACGAGGTGCAGAGCGGCATGGGTCGTAGCGGCTCGCTGTTCGCCTATATGCATTACGGCGTCACCCCGGACATCCTCTCCAGCGCCAAGAGCCTGGGCGGCGGTTTCCCGATTGGCGCGATGCTGACCACCAGTGAGCTGGCCAAGCACCTGGCCGTCGGCACCCACGGCACCACCTACGGCGGCAACCCGCTGGCCTGTGCGGTGGCCGAGGCGGTGATCGACACCATCAACACCCCTGAAGTGCTGGCGGGCGTGAAGGCCAAGCATCAGCGTTTCAAGACCAAGCTGGAGCAGATTGGCCAGCAGTACGGCGTGTTCAGCCAAGTACGCGGCCTCGGCCTGCTGATCGGTGCGGTGCTCAGCGATGCCTGGAAGGGCAAGGCCAAGGCGATTCTCGATGCCGCCGCCCTCGAAGGGTTGATGGTGCTGCAGGCCGGTCCGGACGTGGTGCGTTTCGCCCCGAGCCTGGTGGTGGACGATGCCGATATCGATGAAGGTCTGGCGCGACTCGAACGCGCCGTGGCCAAGCTGACTCCAGCCTGAGTCGCCGGCCTGGCGTGACCCGCTGCGGGCCTGCCAGGCCGGACATGCTCGAGCCACGGAGGGCTTGAGTCGAATCCAGGGAAGACTCTCTCTGTGTGTGCTGCGGCCCTGTCCGCAGCGTTTTCCAGGTGGTGCGCAGGTGCCGCCTGGAGCTTTTTTCGAAAGGAGTGACACCATGCTGGTGATGCGCCCCGCGCAAATGGCCGACCTCGCTGAAGTGCAGCGTCTGGCCGCGGATAGCCCGGTTGGTGTGACTTCGCTGCCGGATGATGCCGACCGTCTGCGCGAAAAGATCGCGGCCTCGGAGGCCTCGTTTTCTGCCGAGGTCAGTTTCAATGGCGAAGAGAGCTACTTCTTCGTCCTCGAAGACAGCGAGAGCGGGCGGCTGGTCGGCTGTTCCGGCATCGTCGCCTCGGCCGGCTATTCCGAGCCGTTCTACAGTTTTCGCAACGAAACCTTCGTGCACAACTCCCGCGAGCTGAAGATTCACAACAAGATCCACGTGCTCTCGCTCTGCCACGACCTGACCGGCAACAGCCTGCTGACCAGCTTCTATGTCGATCGGTCGCTGGTGGACACCGCCTGGTCCGAGCTGAATTCGCGCGGTCGTCTGCTGTTTCTGGCCAATCACCCGGAGCGTTTCGCCGATGCCCTGGTGGTGGAAATCGTCGGGCACAGCGATGAGGCCGGCGACTCGCCGTTCTGGGATGCGGTGGGGCGCAACTTCTTCGACATGAACTACACCGAGGCCGAGCGCATCTGCGGCTTGAAGAGCCGCACCTTTCTCGCCGAGCTGATGCCGCATTACCCCATCTATGTGCCGCTGCTGCCGGACGATGCCCAGGAGGCCATGGGCCAGGTGCATCCGCGGGCGCAGATCAGCTTCGACATCCTGATGCGCGAGGGTTTCGAGACCGACCACTACATCGACATCTTCGACGGCGGCCCGACCCTGCATGCGCGCACCTCGGGCATCCGCTCCATCGCCCAGAGCCGTGTGGTGCCGGTGCGCATCGGTGAACCGGTGAAGGGCGGTCGACCCTACCTGGTCAGCAACGGCCAGTTGCAGGATTTTCGCGCCATAGTCGCGGACCTCGACTGGGTGCCGGGCAAGCCGGTGACCCTGAGTTTTGCAGCCGCCGAAGCCCTGGGCGTCGGCGAAGGCGTCAGCGTACGCCTGGTGGCGGTTTAAGGAGTGAGTGCATGATCGTTCGTCCCGTATGTAGCGCCGATCTTCCGGCCTTGCTCGACCTGGCCCGCAGCACCGGTGCCGGCCTGACCACCCTGCCGGCCAACGAGGCGCGCCTGGCGCACCGGGTGGCCTGGGCGGAAAAAACCTTTCAGGGCCTCGCCGAACGTGCCGATGCCGACTACCTGTTCGTGCTCGAGAACGATGCCGGCGAAGTGGTCGGCATCTCCGCGGTGGCCGGGGCCGTGGGCCTGCGCGAGCCCTGGTACAACTACCGGGTTGGTCTGACCGTCAGCGCCTCCAAGGAGCTGAATATCCATCGGCAGATTCCCACCCTGTTTATGGCCAACGACCTGACCGGCAACTCCGAGCTGTGTTCGCTGTTCCTGCGTGCCGATCACCGCAGCGGGCTCAACGGCCGTTTGCTGTCCAAGGCGCGCCTGCTGTTTATCGCCGAGTTCCGCGAGCAGTTTGGCGACAAGGTGATCGCCGAGATGCGCGGTATGTCCGACGACAACGGCCGTTCGCCATTCTGGGAAAGTCTCGGCCGGCACTTCTTCAAGATGGAATTCAGCCAGGCCGACTACCTCACCGGCGTCGGCAACAAGGCCTTTATCGCCGAGCTGATGCCCAAATTTCCGCTCTATACCTGCTTTCTCTCCGAGGATGCACGCAACATCATCGGCCGCGTCCATCCCGACACCGAGCCGGCCCTGGCCATGCTCAAGGGCGAGGGTTTCAGCTACCAGGGCTATGTCGATATCTTCGACGCCGGCCCGGCCATCGAGGCGGAAACCGCGAAGATCCGCGCCGTGCGCGACAGCCAGGCGCTGATCCTGGCCATTGGCACCCCCGGCGATGACGCCACCGCCTACCTGATCCACAACCGCAAGCGCGAAGGCTGCCGCATCACCGCCGCACCGGCGCGTCTGGCCGCCGGCAGCCTGGTGGTCGATGCGCAGACCGCCAAGCGCCTGCGGCTGTCGGCAGGCGACCAGGTGCGCGCCGTGCCGCTGTCCGCCCGCGGCTGATTTGCCGAGCCTGGCGCGACCTCGACGCGCGCTTGGCAGGCTGTTGAAAAATGTAGGCGAGGCAGGCAAGACAAGGCAAAAACGGCCGAGGAAGCGGAGTTTACGAGCTGTAAATGAGCATTCCGAGGCCGTTTTTAACGCTGTATTGCTAACGTAGGTAGTTTTTCAACGGCCTGCTCGTCTGTAGTACCTGCCCGGTGCCTGACCGGGCCCACACCTTGCTGGGAGTGATAAAACAAGATGAGCACTCATTACATCGCCGGTGCCTGGCATGCAGGCCTGGGCGAACCGCTGCAATCGCTGAACCCGGTGAGCCAGGCGGTGATCTGGTACGGCCAGGCTGCCAGCGCCGCGCAGGTCGAGGCCGCCGTGCAGGCCGCCCGCGCCGCCTTCCCGGCCTGGGCCTCGCGTTCGCTGGATGAGCGCATCGCCGTGCTCGAACAGTTTGCCGCCCGCCTGAAAAGCCAGGGCGAGGCGCTGGCCCACTGCATTGGCGAGGAAACCGGCAAGCCGCTGTGGGAAACCGCCACCGAAGTCGCCAGCATGGCTGCCAAGATCGCCATCTCCATCCAGAGCTACCGTGAGCGCACCGGCGAGAAGAGCGGCCCCCTGGCCGACGCCACCGCCGTGCTGCGGCACAAGCCCCATGGCGTGGTGGCGGTGTTCGGCCCCTACAACTTCCCCGGGCACCTGCCCAACGGCCATATCGTGCCGGCGCTGCTGGCGGGCAACTGTGTGGTGTTCAAGCCCAGCGAGCTGACCCCGAAAGTCGCCGAGCTGACCGTCAAGTGCTGGATCGACGCCGGTCTGCCGGAGGGTGTGCTCAACCTGGTGCAGGGCGCGCGGGAAACCGGCGTGGCCCTGGCCGCCAATCCAGGTATCGATGGCCTGTTCTTCACCGGCTCGAGCCGCACCGGCAACCTGCTGCATAACCAGTTCGCCGGTCGCCCGGAGAAGATCCTGGCCCTGGAGATGGGCGGCAACAACCCGCTGATCGTCGATCAGGTCGAGGATATCGACGCCGCGGTCTACACCATCGTCCAGTCGGCCTTTATCAGCGCCGGTCAGCGTTGCACCTGCGCCCGTCGCCTGCTGGTGCCTCAGGGCGCGTGGGGCGATGCCCTGCTGGCGCGCCTGGTGCAGGTGGCCGGGCAGATCCGCGTCGGTCGCTTCGATGAACAGCCCGCGCCCTTTATGGGCTCGGTGATTTCCCTGGCTGCGGCCCAGCAGCTGATCCAGGCCCAGGCCCAGCTGCTGGCCCAGGGAGCCAGCGCATTGCTGACGATGACCCAGCCAGAAGCCGATGCGGCCCTGCTTACCCCGGGCATTATCGACGTGAGCGCTATTGCCAATCGCCCCGACGAGGAATTCTTCGGTCCGCTGCTGCAGGTGATTCGCTACGCCGATTTCGCTGCGGCCATCGCCGAGGCCAACAACACCCAGTACGGCCTGGCCGCCGGCCTGCTGTCCGACTCCAGGGCGCGCTATGACGAGTTCTGGCTGCAAAGTCGCGCCGGCATCGTCAACTGGAACAAGCAACTGACCGGTGCCGCCAGCAGCGCGCCGTTCGGTGGCGTGGGGGCCTCCGGCAACCATCGCGCCAGTGCCTATTACGCGGCGGATTACTGCGCCTACCCGGTGGCCTCGCTGGAAGTCGAAAGCCTGAGCCTGCCTGCCACCCTGACTCCCGGAGTAAGCCTGTGAGCCACGCATCCAACGCGACTGCATTTGAAGTGAATTTCGATGGCCTGGTCGGGCCAACGCATAACTACGGCGGGCTGTCCTACGGCAACGTGGCCTCGCAGAGCAACAGCCAGGTGGCGTCCAATCCGAAAGAGGCGGCCAAGCAGGGCCTGGCCAAGATGAAGGCGCTGATGGACATGGGCTTCAAGCAGGGCGTACTGGCCCCGCAGGAGCGCCCCAATGTCGCCGTGCTGCGCAGCCTGGGATTTACCGGTAGCGACGCCCAGGTGATCCAGAAGGCGGCGAAAGAGGCCATGCCGCTGCTGGTGGCCAGCTGTTCGGCCTCCAGCATGTGGACCGCCAACGCCTGCACCGTCAGCCCCAGCGCCGATACGGCTGATGGCCGCGTGCACTTCACCGCCGCCAACCTCAACTGCAAGTTCCACCGCTCCATCGAACACCCGACCACCAGCCGCGTGCTGAGGGCGATGTTCGCCAGCGAGCAGCACTTCGCCCACCACGCCGCGCTGCCGGCGGTGGCCCAGTTCGGCGACGAGGGGGCAGCCAACCACACGCGCTTCTGCAAGGGCTATGGCGATGCCGGCGTGGAGTTCTTCGTATTCGGTCGTAGCGCCTTCGACAGCCGCTTCCCGCAGCCGGCCCGCTACCCGGCGCGGCAAACCCTGGAGGCTTCGCAGGCGGTGGCCCGTCTGCACGGCCTGAGCGAGGAGGGCGTGGTCTACGCCCAACAGACGCCGGACGTGATCGACCAGGGCGTATTCCATAACGACGTGATCGCCGTGGGTAACGGCGAGGTGCTGTTCTATCACCAGGACGCCTTCCTCGATACCGACAAGGTGCTGGCCGAACTGAGTGCCAAGCTCGCCCGTCGCGGCGGCAACTTCCAGGCCGTGTGCGTACCGCGCGAAGCNGTCACGGTGGAGGATGCGGTGCGCTCCTACCTGTTCAACAGCCAGCTGCTGAGCCGCGCCGATGGCGGCATGCTGNTGATCGTGCCGGAAGANTGTCGCAACAACAGCAATGTGTGGANCTACCTGCAGCAACTCACTAGTGGCAGCGGGCCGATCCGCGAGGTCAAGGTCTTCGACCTCAAGCAGAGCATGCAGAACGGCGGCGGCCCGGCCTGCCTGCGCCTGCGCGTGGCGCTCAAGGAGCAGGAGCTGGCGGCGGTCAATCAGGGCGTGATCATGACCCCGNCCCTGCACGACAGCCTGAACCTCTGGGTCGACAAGCATTACCGCGATCGCCTGAGCGAAAACGACCTGGCTGATCCACAATTGCTAAACGAATGCCGCACGGCCTTGGACGAACTGACCCAGATCCTTAAACTGGGCGCGGTTTATCCCTTCCAATTAGCTGAGTAGGGTGGATCACGCTTTATCGATCCACCGGTGGATGTGAAAACGCCATCCACCCTACGTCCAAACCTGTGGAGATTTTATGAGCGACGCCCTGCAACTGATCCTCGAAGACACCGACGGCACCCAGCTGGAAACCTCCTGCACGCGCTTTGCCGTGATCTGGCAGGGCCAGGAAATCTGGTTTCAGCAGGTTGGCAACAACCAGCTGATGATCGGTGTGGATGTGGAGGAGGGCGCTAGCGAATACGCCAACCTGCTGCTGCGCCCACTGGCCACCAACCTGGTCAGTCTGGAGCTGGAAATGGAAGCGGCCGAACTCACTGATGACGAGCACGTGCACGGTCCCGACTGCAACCACGACTGAGGTAACTCCTATGCTTGCCCTCGGCAAACTGCTTGAAATGACCCTGGCCGGCCATGAGCCGGCAGCGAAAATTCAGCTGACACCCGAGGGTACGCGCCTGCGCTGGCTGGCCGAGGGCGCATTGGAAGTGACGCCGCCGGTGGCTGGAGACAATGGCCAGGACCTGCTGCTGTCGGCCGGTATCCATGGCAATGAAACCGCCCCCATCGAGTTGCTCGACCGCCTGTTGCGCGCAATTGCCCGCAACGAGTTGAAGCCGCGGGCACGCATTCTCTTTCTGTTCGGCAACCCCGAGGCCATGCGCCGCGGCGAGCGTTATGTCGAACATGACATCAACCGCCTGTTCAACGGCCGCCACGATCAGTACACCGGCCCAGAGGCCCTGCGTGCCTGCGATCTGGAACATCTGGCCGCTACCTTTTTCAGCAAGCCAGAGCGCACCCGCCTGCATTACGACCTGCACACCGCCATTCGCGCGTCGAAGATCGAGCAGTTCGCCCTCTATCCCTATCAGGAAGGCCGGCCGCGCAGCCAGCGTGAATTGGCGCGCCTGAGTGCGGCGGGGATTGAAGCAGTGCTGCTGCACAACAAGAGCTCGATCACCTTCAGTGCCTACACCTATGCGCAGCTGGGGGCCGAGGCCTTCACCCTGGAACTGGGCAAGGCGCGTCCCTTCGGGCAGAACGAACTGGTCAACCTGGATCTACTGGAGCAGCACCTGCAGGCGCTGATCGAAGGGCGCGAGCCCGAGGCCGCCGGCGATTGCCTGGGCGATCTCAAGCTGTTCGCCGTGGCCCGCGAAGTGATCAAGCACAGCGACGCCTTCAAGCTGCACCTGCCGGCTGATATCGAAAATTTCAGCGAATTGCCGGTCGGCTACCTGCTCGCCGAGGACCTGGCCGACACTCGCTGGGTGGTGAATGAGGCCGGTGCACGGATCATCTTCCCCAACCCCAAGGTGAAGAACGGCCTGCGTGCCGGCATTCTGATTGTTCCCGCCGAAGATGTGCAGCTGGCTTGAGCCCTTAGGGTGGATGGCGCTTTATCCATCCACCAATTGATGCACGCCAGGTGGATGAAAAAGGCGTCATCCTCCCTACGTAGCTGTCCTGCGCTTTATCGCCTGATCTGTACCTTGTTCGCTTATCCGCGGCGCTTTAGCATCGGTCTTTTCGCAATGTGAAGGAAAACCCGCCATGGCCGTTATCGATCTGCGCAGCGACACCGTCACCCAGCCCACTGCGGGCATGCGCGAGGCCATGCTGACCGCCGAACTGGGTGATGACGTGTATGGCGAAGACCCCACGGTCAACCGCCTGGAGCAGCACCTGGCCTTTGAGCTGGGGTTTGCCAGCGCCTTGTTCGTGCCCACCGGCACCATGAGTAACCTGCTCGGGCTGATGGCCCATTGCGCGCGCGGCGACGAATATATCGTCGGCCAGCAGGCCCATACCTATAAATACGAAGGTGGCGGCGCGGCGGTGCTCGGTTCGATCCAGCCGCAACCGATCGAGGGCGAAGCCGACGGCTCGCTGGATTTGAATAAAGTCGAAGCGGCGATCAAACAGGACGACTTCCACTTCGCCCGCACCCGCCTGCTGGCGTTGGAAAACACCATGCAGGGCAAGGTGTTGCCGCTGGATTACCTGGCCGCCGCCCGTGCGCTGACCCTCAAGCATGGCCTGGCCCTGCATCTGGACGGCGCGCGCTTGTACAACGCAGCGGTCAAGCTGAATGTGCCGGCCCGGCAGATTACTCAGCATTTCGATTCGGTCTCGGTGTGCCTGTCCAAGGGTCTTGGCGCACCGGTGGGCTCGGTGCTGTGCGGCGGCAGCGAGCTGATCGGCAAGGCGCGGCGGCTGCGCAAGATGGTCGGCGGCGGTATGCGCCAGGCCGGCGTGCTGGCCGCCGCCGGGCTGTATGCCCTGGAGCATCAGGTGGCGCGCCTGGCCGACGACCACGCCAATGCCGAACGGCTGGCGGCTGGCTTGCACGAGCTGGGTTATCAGGTCGAGCCGGTGCAGACCAATATGGTCTATGTGCAGGTCGGCGAACGCGCCAGTGCCTTGAAAGCCTTCTGCGCCGAACGCGCAATCAAACTGACAGCCGCGCCGCGCATACGCATGGTTACCCATATGGATGTCAGTGCCGAGGATGTCGAGCAGGTGATTCAGGCGTTTGCCGCCTTCCGGCGCTAGGTGAGGCTCCTGCATGTTGTGGGCCAGGCTGCTTGAATAAACCGCGCTACAACGCCCGTGCGCTGCCATAGCTCCCGTCTATCAATAAAGGCACTAGCCCCCGAGCCCAGGCCCGATATAATGCGGCCCTTTGCCGGCTTTGCCGTGGCCGCCTGTTTCCGTGGATGATCCTATGAAAAGCGCAGAAATCCGTGAAGCTTTCCTCAGCTTCTTCGAAGAGAAGGGGCACACCCGTGTCGCTTCCAGCTCCCTGATTCCGGGCAATGACCCGACGCTGCTGTTCACCAACGCCGGGATGAACCAGTTCAAGGACTGCTTCCTCGGCCTGGAAAAGCGCGCCTACACCCGTGCCGCCACCAGCCAGAAATGCGTGCGCGCCGGCGGCAAGCACAACGACCTGGAAAACGTCGGCTACACCGCACGTCACCACACCTTCTTCGAAATGCTGGGTAACTTCAGCTTCGGCGACTATTTCAAGCGCGATGCCATCCACTTCGCCTGGGAGTTTCTTACCGGCGACAACTGGCTGAAGCTGCCCAAGGAAAAGCTCTGGGTTACCGTCTACGCGACGGATGACGAAGCCTACGACATCTGGACCAAGGAAGTCGGTGTGCCGGCCGAGCGGATGATCCGTATTGGCGACAACAAGGGCGCGCCTTACGCCTCCGACAACTTCTGGACCATGGGCGACACAGGCCCGTGCGGCCCCTGCACCGAGATCTTCTTCGATCACGGCGAGCATATCTGGGGTGGTCCGCCCGGCTCGCCAGAAGAAGACGGCGACCGCTATATCGAAATCTGGAACAACGTCTTTATGCAGTTCAATCGGACTGCCGATGGCGTGCTGCACCCGCTGCCGGCACCGAGCGTGGACACAGGTATGGGCCTGGAGCGCATCAGTGCGGTGTTGCAGCACGTCAATTCGAACTATGAGATCGATCTGTTCCAGAGCCTGCTGGACGCCGCGGCCAAGGCCATCGGCTGCGCCAACGAGGCTCAGGCTTCGCTGAAAGTGGTGGCTGACCATATCCGCTCCTGCGGCTTCCTGATCGCCGACGGCGTAACCCCGTCCAATGAAGGCCGTGGCTACGTGCTGCGCCGCATCATCCGCCGCGCCTGCCGTCACGGTAACAAGCTGGGGGCCAAGGGCAGCTTCTTTTATAAGATCGTTGCCGCCCTGGTCGCCGAGATGGGCGAAGCCTTCCCCGAGCTGAAACAGCAGCAGGCGCATATCGAGCGCGTGCTGAAAACCGAAGAAGAGCAGTTCGCCAAGACCCTGGAGCAGGGTCTGAAGATCCTCGAGCAGGATCTGGCCGAGCTCAAAGGCACGGTGATTCCGGGCGACGTGATCTTCAAGTTGTACGACACCTTTGGCTTCCCCATGGACCTCACCGGCGATATCGCCCGTGAGCGCGAGCTGACCCTGGATGAAGAAGGCTTCGAGCGCGAAATGCAGGCTCAGCGCGAGCGCGCCCGTTCCGCCAGTGCCTTCGGTATGGATTACAACGCCCTGGTCAAGGTCGACAGCGACACCGCGTTCCTCGGTTACCAGGGCACCAGCGGCAGCGGCAAGATCATCGCGCTGTTCGCCGCTGGCCAGGCCGTGGACAGCCTGAAAGAAGGCGAGGAGGGCGTTGTGGTTCTCGACCAGACGCCGTTCTACGCCGAATCCGGCGGCCAGGTCGGCGACTGCGGTTTCCTTGAAGGGGCAGGCGTGCGTTTCGATGTGCGCGACACCACCAAGGCTGGCGGTGCCTTCCTGCATCATGGGGTTGTGGCCAAGGGCGGCTTGAGCGTTGGGGCTTCGGTCAAGGCCGAGGTCGACGCCGGTGTGCGTCAGGCCACTGCGCTGAACCATTCGGCCACCCATTTGCTGCACGCCGCGCTACGCCAGGTAGTGGGTGAGCACGTGACCCAGAAGGGCTCGCTGGTCGACAGCCAGCGTCTGCGCTTCGACTTCAGCCACTTCGAAGCCATCACCCCGGCGCAGCTGAAAGAGCTGGAGACCATCGTCAACCGCGAAGTGCGCGCCAACACTGAAGTTGAAACCCTGGAAACCGATATCGAAACCGCCAAGGCCAAGGGTGCCATGGCGCTGTTCGGTGAGAAGTACGGCGATCAGGTACGCGTACTGAGCATGGGCGGCGACTTCTCCGTCGAGCTGTGCGGCGGCACCCACGTCAAGCGTACCGGCGATATTGGTCTGTTCAAGATCATCAGCGAAGGTGGTGTGGCCGCTGGCGTGCGCCGTATCGAAGCGGTTACCGGTGCTGCGGCTTTCGCCTACCTGAATGGTGCGGAAGAGCAGTTGAAAGAAGCTGCTGCGCTGGTCAAGGGCAGTCGCGACAACCTGCTGGACAAGCTTGCCGGGGTGCTGGAGCGCAACCGTCAGCTGGAAAAGGAGCTGGAGCAGCTCAAGGCCAAGGCCGCCAGCGCGGCAGGCAATGACCTGGCCGGCTCGGCCGTCGAGGTCAAAGGCATCAAGGTGCTCAGTGCGCGTCTCGACGGCCTGGACGGCAAGGCGCTGCTGGCCATGGTCGATCAGTTGAAGAACAAGCTCGGCAGCGCGGTGATCCTGCTCGGCGGTGTGCAGGACGACAAGGTCGTGCTGGTGGCCGGCGTGACTCAGGATCTGACCGCCAAGCTGAAAGCCGGCGAGCTGATGAAGCAGGCGGCTGCGGCGGTCGGCGGCAAGGGCGGCGGTCGTCCGGATATGGCTCAGGGCGGCGGCACCGATGCCGGCGCGCTGGACGGTGCTTTGGCGCTGGCCACGAGCTTCGTCGAACAGGGGCTGTAAGCATCGCGACTGGCCGAGGGGCGCATGGCGAGGTGGCATTACGCCCGGCGGTCCTTGGCAGTCAATCGAGTTGTATGTTTAATGGGCGCCCTTCACGGGCTGAGGCGGCTTTGAAATGGCTTTGATCGTACAGAAATTTGGCGGCACCTCCGTCGGCACTGTTGAACGTATTCAGCAGGT
>C687J35021_10001503_pt1 | contig 17746 bp, 10 predicted proteins | sample RifCSPhighO2_12_FD_35021 | JGI IMG/M metagenome (IMG submission 35021)
TAGCCGTTTTCGATAAACACGCTGGCCATGGCCTGGGCGTTCTTGATCACTTGCTGCTGGTAGGCCTTGAACTCAGGCTGCAGGGCTTCCTTGAAGCACACCGCCTTGGCCGCGATCACGTGCTCCAGCGGGCCACCCTGGCCACCCGGGAATACCGCGGAGTTGAATTTCTTCTCCAGGGCTTCGTTGGCGCGTGCCAGGATCAGGCCGCCGCGGGGGCCGCGCAGGGTCTTGTGAGTGGTGGTGGTAACCACATCGGCGAACGGCACCGGGTTCGGGTACACACCCGCAGCAACCAGGCCAGCGACGTGGGCCATGTCGACGAACAGGTAGGCACCGACCTTGTCGGCGATGGCGCGGAAGCGTGGGAAGTCCAGTACCTGGGAGTAGGCGCTGAAGCCGGCGATGATCATCTTCGGCTTGTGCTCGACGGCCAGACGCTCGACTTCATCGTAGTCGATCAGGCCGGCATCGGTGATGCCGTACTGCACGGCGTTGTACAGTTTGCCGGAGAAGCTGACGCTGGCCCCGTGGGTCAGGTGGCCGCCGTGGGCCAGGCTCATGCCCAGTACGGTGTCGCCAGCTTCCAGCAGGGCCATATACACGGCCGAGTTGGCCTGGCTACCGGAGTGCGGCTGGACGTTGGCGTAGTCTGCACCGAACAGCTCCTTGGCGCGGTCGATGGCCAGCTGCTCGACGATATCGACGTATTCGCAACCGCCGTAGTAACGCTTGCCCGGATAGCCTTCGGCATACTTGTTGGTCAGTACCGAACCCTGGGCTTCCATTACCGCCGGGCTGGTGTAGTTCTCCGAGGCGATCAGTTCGATGTGATGTTCCTGGCGCTGGGCTTCCTGCTCCATCGCGGCAAACAATTCGGCGTCATAACGGGCAAGAGTCAAATCACGGCTGAACATGGCATTCCCCTGAGAAAAAGCAGCTGGGCGGTAGAAAGAGGGGGCGAATTCTACCCCATCTCGGTCGAGCAAGGGTATGCAGCGCAGTCATGTGGCGGATAAGTGGGGCTCATGGACAAGGCAGTCCCAAGCTGCATGTTTGCAGTTTTGTAGCCCAGATAAGCGCCCGCGCAATCCGGGAGCTTCGCTCGCAAGGGCATCCCGGATTGCATCCGGGCTACGGGGCGGCAGCCCGATCCAGCCGCTTGAGCACTCCGCGCGTGCCCAGGGTGTCCCTCGCCGCAGGCCGTGCAGCAGGGGTCGCCGGCGCGACGAGAATCGGGCGGGCTGNCGCTAGCTGAGCATAAACAGCGCNGTGCCGCTAAACAGNGCGGTGAATTGCTTGGCCGGCATCGGCCGGCCGAGCAGGAAGCCCTGTACNTCGTCGCAGTCATGGCCACGCAGGAAGTCCAGCTGGGCCAGGGTTTCCACGCCCTCGGCGATCACCGTGAGGTTGAGGCTNTGGGCCATGGCGATAATGGCGCGGGCGATCTGACCGTCCTGTTCNCCGTGGGGCAGGCCGTCGACGAAGCTGCGGTCGATCTTCAGCACGTCGATGGGGAACTGCTTGAGGTAGTTNAGCGACGAGTAGCCGGTGCCGAAATCGTCAATGGCCAGGCACACCCCCAGGCGCTTGAGGCNGGTCATGGTCTGCATGGCATTGGTCACGTCGTCCATCAGGATGCTTTCGGTCAGCTCCAGTTCCAGGCAGGCCGACGGGATACCGCTGTCCTTGAGGATGCTGGCGATGCGCGAGCCCAGATCGCCTTCGGCAAACTGCCGGGCCGACAGGTTGACCGAGATCTTCGGCACCCGCACCTTGGCCTGATGCCACTGGCTGAGCTGGCGGCAGGCTTCGCGCAACACCCACTCGCCGACCTGGACCACCAGGCCCAGCTCTTCGAGCACCGGGATAAAGTCGTTCGGCGGTACCAGGCCGCGTCTCGGGTGCTGCCAGCGCAGCAGCGCCTCGGCCCCGGTCAGGCGCTTGCCGTCGCCGGAGAACTGCGGCTGGTAATAGAGCCTGAATTCGCCCTGCTCCAGGGCGTGGCGCAGGTCGCTTTCCAGCTCCAGACGCTCCAGGGCGCTGGCGTTCATATCGGCCTGGTAGAACTGGAAGTTGTTCTTGCCGCGCTCCTTGGCGTGGTACATGGCGGTGTCGGCGTTCTTCATCAGCTGGCTCAGTTCGCTGCCATCCTGGGGGCTGAGGGCGATGCCGATACTGGCGCTGACGAAGAACTCGCGACCTTCGAGAATAAACGGCTGGGCCAGGCTGGCGAGGATCTGTTCGCCGACATGAATGGCCCGCTTCAATGCGCCATCGCGNCTGGCATCGGACTGCAGCAGCAGGGTGAACTCGTCGCCGCCCATGCGCGCCACGGTGTCGTCGCCGTCGACGCAGGCGGCCAGGCGCACGGCCACTTCCTTGAGCATGCGGTCGCCGGCGGCGTGGCCGAGGGAGTCGTTGATCGGCTTGAAACGGTCGAGGTCGAGGAACATCAGCACCACCCACTCCTGGTGCCGCTCGCCGTGCTGCAGGGCATTGTGCAGGCGGTCCTGGAACAGGGTGCGGTTGGGCAGCTGGGTCAGGGCGTCGTAGTAGGCCAGGCGGTGAATGCGCTGTTCGCTGGCCTTGCGCTCGCTGATATCGCTGAAGAAGCACACGTAGCTGACCAGATCGCCTTCGTCATCCTTGACCGCGGTGATGCCGACCCAGGCCGGGAATTTCTCGCCGTTGCGCCGTTTCAGCCATACCTCGCCCTCCCAGCTGCCCTGCTGGTTGAGCTGGCGGATGACGAAACTGAGGTGGCTGGCCTGTTGGGTATCGGCAGTGAGCATGCTCGGCAGTTGGTCGAGGATCTGCCTGGAGCTGTAGCCGCTGACCCTGCTGAAGGCGTTATTGACCTGGACGATATAGCCGGCCGGGTCGGTGACCAGGATCGCCGCAGTGGAGTGCTCGAACACCGTGGCGGCCATGCGCAGGTCCTTCTCCGCGCGGCGTTGCTGGCTGATGTCGCGACCGACGCCGAGCAGGCCCTCGAAGCGTCCGCTGTCGTCCCACATGGGCACCAGGCGCAGTTCCACCGGGATTTTCTTGCCGTCGGCGCGCAGGCAGTCGAAGACGAACAGCTGTGGTAGGAACTGCGCGCGCAGCTCGGCCAGGCGCTGCGGATCGCCCAGGGCGTTGCGCACCCGCTCCAGCAGAGTGTAGAAACCGGTCAGNTGACGCGGGTTGGTGGCCAGGCCATGGAAGCCGTTGTTCAGNGCCCACTCGCTGTCGTAACCGAGCACCTGCATGACCGAGGGGCTGACATAGTTGAGCTGCAGCGTGTCGTCGGTGGAGAAGATCACGTCGCTGATGCTTTCGGCCAGCATCCGGTAACGCTGCTCGCTGGTACGCAGGGATTCGCTGCGCACGATCTGTTCGGTGATGTCCTTGGCCACGCCGATCAGCCGGCTGACCCGGCCGCGCTCATCGTAGGCCAGGGCCTGCTCGCGGATATCGAACCAGTGCCAGCTGCCATCGCGGTGCCGCCAGCGCAGCTCGAACTGCATCAGCCGGCCCTTGCCTAGCACCTGCTGGATATTGCGCATGCGCAGGTAGAGTTCGACGTCGTCGGGATGGAGAATCGTCTCCCACAGGCGCTCGCCCATTTCGCGCAGCTCGGCCTTGTTGTAGCCCAGCTGCGGGCCCAGGTGGTTGTTGCTGTACATCACCCGCTTGGCGGCAATGTCGTGCACATAGATGGTGTCTGGTACGGCGCTGACCACATCGGACCAGAAGCGTTCGCGCTCGATCAGTGAGGTTTCGACGCGCTTGCGGCTGGTGATGTCGCTGATGCTCAGGGTTACCGAATTGAGTTCCTGGGGGTTCTCCGGCAGGCGCAGGAGCAGCCACAGGTGACGTTCGTGGCCCTGGGGCGTGTTGATCTGGCGCTCCATCTCCAGCAGGCCGTTGCCCGTGAGCAGGGTGTTGATCAGCTGCAGGCGGAAGCCCTCGGGGTGCAGCGGGCCACTGTTGAACAGGTGNTGCCAGGCCTGCTCGGTGGAGTCGACGCCGAGCAGNCGCAGGGCCACCTGGTTGGTTTCGGTCAGNCGCAGGCGCTGGCAGAGCGCCAGGTGTCGCTGCGGGTCGGCCGCCAGCCAGCGCNGCAGGNCGGCTACATCGCNGATCTGCTGGTGCTGCAGGTAGGCGTGCAGGTCGGCCAGGTCGAGCACGCACAGGGCGGTACCTGTGCCTTCGAAAATATCCTGATAGCGCCTGCGGGTTTCGCGCAGCACCTGATTGGCATGCTGCTCTTCGGTGACGTCGCGCAGCACCCAGACGAAGCCGCCAGGCGTGGATTCCTCGCCCAGGTCGCTGCGGCTGATGTCGTACAGCCGCGGTTCCCCGTTCTGGCGGATTTCCACCAGGTCCGGGCCCAGTTCATGGGCCGCGCCGTTGCCGTGCAGCAGCATGGGGTCGAGGCGCGGCAGCAGTTGCAGCAGGTGCCAGTTGTGCACCTCGGCGTTGCTCAGGCCGAACAGGCTTTCGGCCTGGGGGTTGAGGTACTGCAGCTGGCCGTTGCCGTCGGTCACCAGCACCCGTTCCTCGATGGCCCCCAGCACCGTCGCGGCCTGTTGCAGGGAACGCCGCGAGGCGGTGTTGAGGGCGTGCAGGTTGCGCTGCTCGTGCAGCAGGCGATACAGGGCGAACAGGGTGAGCAGGGCGCAGAGGATAAACAGCAGCAGCTTGCTGGCCAGTTGCGGCAGTTGCTGGGCGCGCACCTTGCGTTCGTTGAACAGCGCGCGCAGCTGCCAGTCGCTGCCCGGCAGCGGGCTGAGCAGGATGCTCTGGGCCAGGTTCTCGGCGGTGACGGGCGGCGCAATCGGGTTGTCCGGCGACAGGTTGGTGCCCTGGCTGGCGATGACCCGCTGCGAGTAGCGGTCTTCCAGCAGCCACTGCTGGGGGCTTTTATGGTGTTTGCTAAGCCAGCTGCGCAGCGCCTGGTTGGTCAGCTGCAGGACCCAGAAACCCTCGCCCTGCGTCTGGCTCAGCATCAGGTAGATTTCGCCGCCATCCTGGGCGCTGAAGGCATAGAAGTAGTTGTGTGGCTTGCCGCGCTGGAACAGTTCGCCGAGGTACAGCACGTTCGGCGGCGGGGCCCCGGCGCTGGCCAGCATCTGTCCCTGGGCGTTCAGCCAGATCAGCCCGCGCAGTGTCGGAAACACGCCGCGCAGCGAGCCGAGCAGGGCCTCGCTGGCTGCGCCCGATGCGGGCGGGCGGCTGTGGGGCTGCAGCAGGGCCTGGCCGGCGCGGGCCTTGAGCTCCATGTTCAGGCTCAGGTGGTTGGCCAGCTGGTTGCTGTAGGCATGGCTGAGCTGGCGCTGATTGTCCTGCAGCTGGTGCGATTCAAGTTGCAGTTGCCAGAGCAGTAAACCCAGCATCAGCATGACCANCGCCACCAGTGTGCCCCTGGCCGGGCCGCTCATGGGCGCAAGCAGGGCTTCGCTGGAGAGGCGTGAAGCGGGTGGGGGCGTGACTCTAGGCAATGACCTAAATCCTGGGATGAGCGGTATCTGGAGATTATTCGGCTTCGTCATCCGTAGCGAAGGCTGCCTGGCTCTCAGTGCGGATAACGCAGTGCGGGCATGCCAGGCGAGTTAACCAATTCGAGTAAAAAATAACCACTGGTTAGAGTGTCGCAGTCGTCATCCGGGCTCGCCTGAGCGTGCCAGGCAAAGCCTGTGCCAGCCGGGGGCGCGACAGCCGGGTAGCATGCCATAAATATGGCAAAGTGCCAGCGTGGCCGACGAGCGTCGTTTGCCCTGCATCGCGCATTCCGGTAGCTTTGCCGCACGCGCGTGGCGGTGCGTCAGTGCCCGAGCTGCCATTCGGGGCAGCCTGCTGGCCGATTAAAGCGCAGGTTGCACCTGCTCGGCTGCGGTCCGTCACAACCTGCAGCCTTATATCTCGTTTTTCTGTCCAGAACCCAGGTTATCCATGGCCCAATACGTCTACACCATGCATCGGCTGAGCAAAGTAGTGCCGCCGAAGCGGGAAATTCTCAAGAACATCTCCCTGTCCTTCTTCCCCGGTGCCAAGATCGGCGTGCTCGGCCTCAACGGCTCGGGCAAGTCTACCCTGTTGAAAATCATGGCCGGGGTCGATACCGAGTTCGACGGCGAGGCCCGGCCGATGCCCGAGCTGAATGTCGGCTACCTGCCCCAGGAGCCGCAGCTCGANNCGAACAAGACCGTGCGCGAAGTGGTGGAAGAGGCCGTNAGCCAGATCAAGGACGCCCAGGCGCGTCTGGATCAGGTCTACGCCGCCTACGCCGAGCCGGATGCCGACTTCGACAAGCTGGCCGCCGAACAGGCCAAGCTCGAAGCCATCCTGCAGACCAGCGACGGCCACAACCTCGAGCGTCAGCTGGAAGTCGCCGCCGACGCCTTGCGTCTGCCGGCCTGGGACGCCAAGGTCGCCGTACTCTCCGGTGGCGAGAAGCGCCGCGTGGCGCTGTGCCGCCTGCTGCTGTCGGCCCCGGACATGCTGCTGCTCGACGAGCCGACCAACCACCTGGACGCCGACTCGGTGGCCTGGCTGGAGCACTTCCTTCACGACTTCCCCGGCACCGTGGTCGCCATTACCCACGACCGTTACTTCCTGGACAACGTCGCCGGTTGGATTCTCGAACTCGACCGCGGCGCGGGCATTCCTTACGAGGGCAACTATTCCGGCTGGCTGGAAGCCAAGTCGGATCGTCTGGCCCAGGAATCCAAGCAGCAGTCGGCCCACGAAAAGGCCATGAAGGAAGAACTGGAGTGGGTGCGCAAAGGTGCCAAGGCTCGCCAGTCGAAGTCCAAGGCGCGCCTGCAGCGCTTTGAGGAAATGCAGTCCCAGGAATTCCAGAAGCGCAGCGAAACCAACGAGATCTATATCCCGGCCGGCCCGCGTCTGGGCGACAAGGTCATCGACTTCGTCGGCGTCAGCAAGGGTTACGGCGATCGCGCGCTGATCGACAACCTGTCGTTCAGCATGCCCAAGGGTGCCATCGTCGGTGTGATCGGCGGTAACGGTGCCGGTAAGTCGACCCTGTTCCGCATGCTGATGGGCAAGGAGCAGCCGGACTCGGGCAGCATCGAGATCGGCGAGACCGTGCAGCTGGCCTGCGTCGACCAGAGCCGCGAAGACCTGGATGGCAGCAAGACCGTGTGGGAAGCCGTTTCCGGCGGTTCCGACATGATCAAGATCGGCAACTATGAGGTACCGTCGCGCACCTACGTCGGTCGCTTCAACTTCAAGGGCGGCGACCAGCAGAAGTTCGTCAAGGACCTCTCCGGTGGTGAGCGCGGCCGTCTGCACCTGGCGTTGACCCTGAAAGAGGGGGCCAACGTATTGCTGCTCGACGAACCGTCCAACGACCTCGACGTGGAAACCCTGCGTTCCCTGGAAGAGGCGTTGCTCGACTTCCCAGGTGCCGCCATTGTGATCTCTCACGATCGCTGGTTCCTGGATCGCGTGGCCACCCACATCCTGGCGTACGAGGACGACTCGCATATCGAGTTCTTCGAAGGCAACTACACCGAGTACGAAGCCGACCGCAAGAAGCGCCTCGGCGACGCCGCCTCGCAGCCGCACCGCGTGCGGCACAAGAAGCTGGCGCAGTAAGTTCGCGCTTTGCGGTTGTAAGCAAACGGGGCCTGCGGGCCCCGTTTGTGTTTCTGGATTTTCTTCTGCCGAGAGTGGCGCTGGCTTTCAGTGTCGGCACGGGTCGGTAATTTATACTTTTGCACCAAAAGGATTCATCAAGGCGACATTTCGCCCTGTTATGGGGCGCACCCTGCTGCTAGAGTGCCGGCCACTTTCCACGCCCCGTGGCGTTACCTGTCGTTGAGGCCCTCCATTCATGTCCCAATCCGTCGACCAGTTCCTGGCTGCGCTGAAGCAGCGCGACCCCGATCAGCCCGAATTCCACCAGGCGGTGGAAGAGGTGGTGCGCAGCCTGTGGCCCTTCCTGCAGGCCAACCCGCGTTACCTGCAGGCGGGCATTCTGGAGCGCATGGTCGAGCCGGAGCGGGCCATCCTGTTTCGCGTGCCCTGGGTCGATGATGCGGGTCAGGTGCGGGTCAATCGCGGCTACCGGATCCAGATGAGCAGCGCCATCGGCCCCTACAAGGGCGGCTTGCGTTTCCATCCTTCGGTGAACCTGGGCGTGCTCAAGTTCCTCGCCTTCGAGCAGGTGTTCAAGAACGCCCTGACCTCGCTGCCCATGGGCGGCGGCAAGGGCGGTTCGGACTTCGACCCCAAGGGCAAGAGCGAAGGCGAAGTGATGCGCTTCTGTCAGTCCTTTATGGCCGAACTGTATCGCCATATCGGTGCCGACCTGGACGTGCCGGCCGGCGATATCGGCGTCGGTGGCCGCGAAATCGGCTACCTGTTCGGCCAGTACAAGCGCCTGTCCAACCAGTTCACCTCGGTGCTGACCGGCAAGGGTCTGAGCTACGGCGGCAGCCTGGTGCGCCCGGAAGCCACCGGCTACGGCTGCGTGTACTTTGCCGAGGAAATGCTCAAGCGTATCGGCCAGGGCTTCGAGGGCAAGCGCGTGGCCATTTCCGGCTCTGGCAACGTGGCCCAGTACGCGGCGCAGAAGGTCATGGAGCTGGGCGGTGCGGTGATTTCCCTGTCCGACTCCGCAGGCACCCTGTATGCCGAGGCCGGCCTGAGCGAAGAGCAGTGGCAGCACCTGATGGAGCTGAAGAACGTCCGGCGTGGCCGTCTCAGCGAAATGGCCGCCCACTTTGGTCTGCAGTTCCTGCCTGGGCAGCGGCCGTGGAATCTGCCCTGCGATATCGCCCTGCCTTGCGCGACGCAGAACGAGCTGGATGGCGAGGACGCCCGCAGCCTGCTGAAGAACGGCTGCATCTGCGTCGCCGAAGGGGCCAACATGCCCTCGACCCTGAAAGCAGTGGATCTGTTTGTCGAGGCGGGCATCTGCTACGCCCCGGGCAAGGCGTCCAACGCCGGCGGCGTGGCGACCTCCGGGCTGGAAATGAGTCAGAACGCGATGCGTCTGCACTGGACCGCCGGCGAAGTGGACGAGCGTTTGCACGGCATTATGCAGAACATCCACCACGCCTGCGTGCACCATGGCGAGGAGAATGGCCGCATCAACTATGTGAAGGGGGCCAATATCGCTGGCTTCGTCAAGGTCGCCGAGGCCATGCTGGCCCAGGGCGTGGTCTAGCCGGTTCGGCGGTTGTTGCACATGCCAGCCCCAGGGCTGGCATTTTTTTAAGCGCTCGCCTTGGCGAAGAATAGTTACAGAATTCCTGATCGGCATCAGTGTCAAAAGCCATACACGCGCCACACTGGAAACAGTATTCCTGAGGACTGCCCGCATGCTCGCTTTCGATCCCCACACCGCGCTCTATACCCTGCTTAACGAATACAGCGCCCGTGCCAACGCGATTCGCCAGGACCTGGCGCGCAGTCACTCGCCCGATTTCGCCGAGCAGGCCTTGCAGCGGCAGAACGACGAAGTGCTCGAAGCCCTGTTGGCGGAGGCCGAGGCAGGCATGCGCCAGGTCGGGCTGGCCAAGCTGCGTCTGGCCGAGGGCCGCTACGGGCTCTGTCTGCGCTGCGGCGAAGCGATCAANCCGGCGCGTCTGGCGGCCATGCCGGCCACCGAATACTGCCTGACCTGCGCCGATCAGGCCGAGCAGGGCTGATAAGNCCATTCCCGGTATGCGTAGCCGCGAATCAGTCTGTTGGCGCAGCGCGGCCCTAAGGTCAAGCCCCGGTCAGCGCTCGCCTATCTCGCTTAGCAGACGGCGCGCAGCGGTTTCCGCTGCGTCGCTATAGGGCCGCAGCACGCTGGCGGCACCCGCCCGTTCCAGAGCCTCGGCATCGCCGGTACGAAAGGCGCTNAGGGTGATTTTGCCCTTGAAGGAGCTGGCCCGGAGCGCCCGCAGGAGGATGGCNTTGACCTCGCGCTGGGGGATGGTGCTGATCATCGCCTGGGCATAATTGAGTGGCAGGTGTTCGAGAAAATCGTTGTCTTCGGCATCGCCATAGCAGGCGCTGAGGCCTTCGTTGCGCGCCTCGGCCAGTGCTCCCGGGTCGAAATCCACGCCCAGTACGCGCAGCCCACCGGCCTCAAGCTGGTGAGCCAGTTGGCGGCCATAGCGACCCATGCCATAGATGATGATGGCCGCATGGGTATTTTGCGCGTCGCTGTCGTTGGCGTTCTCGCGGTGCGGGATATGCCGCTCGAAGATCCCCAGCCAGGGAGCCAGGCGGTCGAACAGGGCCTGGGAGTAGAGAATCATATAGGTCGACAGGGTGATGGTGATCAGTCCCACCAGGGTGGTCAGGCCCAGGGCGTCCGCGCCGACATGGCCCAGGCCGATGCCCATGGCGACGAAGATGATGGAGAACTCGCTGATCTGCGCCACGGTCAGCCCGGCCATAAAACCGGTGCGTTTGCGGTAGCCCATCCAGCCCATGATGGCCATGACGATCAGCGGGTTGCCGATCAGCACGAAGGCCGACAACAGTAGCGCGCTGCCGATCTGCCCGTGGATATGGGCGAAGTCCAGCTGCAGGCCCAGGTGCAGAAAGAAGAACAGCAGGAGGAAGTCGCGCAGGCTGGTCAGACGGCTGGCCACCGCCTCGCGCAGGGGCGTCGAGGCCAGGGAGAAACCGGCGAGAAAGGCCCCGATTTCCTTGGACAGGCCCAGGGTGTCCGCGCCAGCGGCCAGCAGGATGCCCCAGGCAGTGGCGATCAGCATCAGCAGTTCCGGCGAGCTGGCCATGCTGTCCAGCAGCCGTGGCAGGGCATAGCGCATCAGCAGAAAGAGCATCGCCAGGCTGCCGAGCAGGATGGCCAACAGGGCCAGTGGATGCATGCCTTGCTGCTCGCCGTTGCCCGGCTGGTAGAGGTTGAGGCCGAGCATGGCCAGCACCACGGCGATGTCCTGGACGATCAGAAAACCCATGGCGATGCGCCCATGCAGCGAGTCGATTTCGCCTTTGTCGGAGAGCAGCTTGACGATGATGATGGTACTGGAGAAGGTCAGGGCTACCGCCACATACAGGGCGGTCATCAGTTCCAGCCCCATCAGGTAGCAGAGGATAAAGCCGAAGATGATGGTAAAGCTCAACTGGCCCAACCCCGTGGCCAGGGCCACCGGGCCGAGGGTGCGGACCAGGCGCATATCCAGCTTGAGGCCGACCACGAACAGCAGCACGGTGATGCCGATTTCGGCGAGCAGCTCCAGGGGCTCGTTTTCGCTGCTCAGGCCCAGCACCGCCGGGCCGGCGAGAATGCCGACGAGGATGTAGGCGATGATCAGGGGCTGGCGCAGCTTGACCGCCATAGCGCCGACCAGTGCCGACAGGGCCAGCAGTACGGCGACTTCCTGGAAAAGACTCATGGGCAGACTTCCTGCAAAGACTGATGGCACTGTAGTGCATGGGCGCAGGGTTTCGACTGCTCGGGATCATCCTTATGGCTTGTGGATGCGGGCCGATGCGGCCATGATTTCCAATAGGGTCTGTTGCCGTTTCAGCGCGAACCGCGTTGCTGCGCAAAATCTCGCCAGGCTAGGCGTGGGACGCAGGGAATGGTGTTCCCTTGCCAAGTCCCACAACACCGCATGGCGATATTTTTCGCGCAACCCGAAGGGCCGGGCCTGTTTTAGCGCGATACTGCGTTTCTCGACACTCATTTGGAACACCAAACTTCGCGTCTCGTGCCTTGCCTCGCGCTATAACAGGCTCCGGCGCAGTCGTGATGAAATGGCAACAGACCCTACCCCGTCCAAGGATTTCCAATGCCAGACTCCGTTGCAGCCCATTTGCGGCTGGCACCTGAAGCGCTTACCCGTCCCTTCACTCCCGAGCAGTTCAACTTCACCAGCACCGAAGACCTGGAGCCCTTCCGCGGCGTACTCGGCCAGGAACGTGCGGTAGAAGCCNTGCAGTTCGGCGTGGCCATGCCGCGCCCCGGTTACAACGTATTCGTCATGGGCGAGCCGGGCACCGGCCGCTTCTCCTTCGTCAAACGCTACCTCAAGGCCGAAGCCAAGCGCCTGGAAACCCCGGCCGACCGGCTGTACGTCAACCATTTCGACGAGCCCCGGGAGCCCCGCGCGCTGGAGTTGGCATCGGGNACTGCTGGTGCCTTTCTCGACGATATCAATCAGCTGATCGACAACCTGCTGGCGACCTTTCCGGCGGTGTTCGAGCACCCCTCGTTCCAGCAGAAGAAAAATGCCATCGACCGCGCCTTCAACAAGCGCTACGACCAGGCCCTGGATGTGATCGAGCGGCTGTCGCTGGAAAAGAACGTCGCCCTGTACCGCGACAGCAGCAATATCGCCTTCACCCCCATGCTCGACGGCAAGGCCCTGGATGAGGCCGAGTTCGCCCAGCTGCCGGAAGCCGAGCGCGAGCGTTTCCACGCCGATATCGCCACCCTGGAAGAGCGCCTCAACGAGGAGCTGGCCAGCCTGCCGCAGTGGAAGCGCGAGTCGAGCAACCTGCTGCGCCAGCTCAACGAAGAAACCATTACCGTGGCCCTGCAGCCGCTGCTGGCTCCCCTGTCGCAGAAATATGCGGAAAACGCCGGGGTCTGTGCCTACCTGCAGGCCATGCAGGTCAACCTGCTGAAGACCGTGGTCGACCAGCTGGTCGAGGTGGAGCGCATCGACGCCCAGACTCGCAAGCTGCTCGAAGAGCAGTACTGCCCCAGCCTGGTGGTTGGCCATCATGCCCAGGGCGGTGCGCCCGTGGTGTTCGAGCCGCACCCGACCTACGACAACCTGTTCGGCCGCATCGAATACAACACCGATCAGGGCGCGCTCTACACCAGCTACCGCCAGCTGCGTCCCGGCGCGCTGCACCGGGCCAACGGTGGCTTCCTGATCCTCGAAGCGGAGAAGATGCTCGGCGAACCCTTCGTCTGGGATGCGCTCAAGCGCGCCTTGCATTCGCGCCAGCTGAAGATGGAGTCGCCCCTGGGCGACCTCGGCCGCATCGCCACCGTGACCCTCAACCCGCAGGTCATCCCGCTGCAGCTCAAGGTGGTGATCATCGGCTCGCGCCAGCTCTACTACGCGCTGCAGGATCACGATCCGGACTTCCAGGAAATGTTCCGTGTGCTGGTGGACTTCGACGAGGACATTCCTCTGGGCGATGACAGCCTGGAGCAGTTCGCCCAGCTGATGAAGACCCGCACCTCGGAGGAGGGCATGGCCCCCATGACGGCGGCCGCGGTGGCGCGGGTGGCCACCTACAGCGCCCGCCTGGCCGAGCATCAGGGGCGTTTGTCGGCGCGTATCGGCGACCTGTTCCAGCTGGTCAGCGAGGCTGACTTTATCCGTCAGCTGGCCAGCGAGCCGTTGACTGATGTGGGCCATATCGAGCGCGCCCTGAAAGCCAAGGCCACTCGCACCGGGCGAGTTTCGGCGCGGATCATCGACGACATGCTGGCCGGCATCATCCTGATCGATACCGCCGGCGCGGCCGTGGGCAAGTGCAACGGCCTGACGGTGCTGGAAGTCGGCGACTCGGCCTTCGGTGTGCCGGCGCGGATTTCCGCCACGGTTTACCCCGGCGGCAGCGGCATCGTCGACATCGAACGCGAGGTCAATCTCGGTCAGCCGATTCACTCCAAGGGGGTGATGATCCTCACCGGTTACCTGGGCAGCCGTTATGCCCAGGAATTTCCCCTGGAGATTTCCGCGAGCATCGCCCTGGAGCAGTCCTACGGCTATGTCGATGGCGACAGCGCCTCNCTGGGTGAGGTCTGCACGCTGATCTCGGCCTTGTCGCGTACGCCGCTCAAGCAGTGCTTCGCTATTACCGGTTCGATCAACCAGTTCGGCGAGGTGCAGGCGGTCGGCGGGGTCAACGAGAAGATCGAGGGCTTCTTCCGCCTGTGCGAGGCCCGCGGCCTGACCGGCGAGCAGGGCGCGATCATCCCCCATTCCAACGTCACCACCCTGATGCTCGATGAGCGGGTGCTGCAGGCGGTGCGCGCCGGCCAGTTCCATATCTATGCGGTACGCCAGGTCGACGAGGCGCTGAGTCTGCTGGTCGGTGAGGATGTCGGCTCGCCCAATGAGCAGGGGCAATTCCCTGCGGGCAGCGTCAATGCGCGGGTGGTCGAACGTCTGCGCGATATCGCCGCCATGGGCATGGAAGACGACGACAAGGAGGAACCGGCCGCTGCAGTCAAGGAGAAGAAGCCGCGGGTCAAGAAGGTGGCGGCCGAGTGACTGATCGGGGGTGGGGGTTCGGGTGGTGGCTGGTCAGTCATTGAACGAATTCCCTGGCCCTTTACAGGACGCAGTTCGCGGCGGCTTTTCCTCGCTTCATCCACAGAGTTATCCACAGTGAGAGGGGATAACTGGCGACTTCCCTCGGGCGCGTGCTCGGGTGTAGGCTGAAGACCTGCTCCCGAGAGGATCGCCGCCATGTCGCGCAGCCTCAATCTCACTCGCCATTGTCTGGGCCTGGACACCCGCATCGAATGCGTGGTGTTGCCGCTGGCGGGCAATGCGGGCCTCTGGGCACTGATCTGTGCCGCCGGTATCGCCGGCAACCAACCCTCTACCATCAAGGCGCAAGGCCCATTCCAAGGGGCTTTCGTCGCCGAAGCCGTGCTCAGCGGGATAGCCGAGAGCCTGTTCGACATGGGCTACGACTCATGCGACGAGCTGCCGATCTGGCGNTTGCATATCCAGGCCGAACTGCGCCGCCTGAACAATGAGCGGGGCCATCATCTGGGCAACTATATGTTCCGTCCGGAAACCTGAGCNGCCATTGCACAGCATTTGACCAGTCGGCGCAAAGGCCCCTGCCAGGTCGCTTGTGTCGATCAATCCTGAGCCTGTCCACAGTTTTATCCACAGAAGCCGGGGATAATCTGGGCATCGGTTTTGCGCTTGCGCCACGCCTTTGTCTGGCGGGCCACGCTGGGTATACTCGCCGCCAGTCTTGAACCCTGAGTGAGCCCTTATGGAACGCTTTATTGAAAATGCCATGTATGCCTCTCGCTGGCTGCTGGCACCTATCTACTTTGGGCTGTCGCTGGCCCTGCTGGCACTGGCGCTGAAGTTCTTTCAGGAAGTCTTCCACATCCTGCCCAATGTGTTTGCCCTGGCCGAAGCAGATCTGATTCTGGTGCTGCTGTCGCTGATCGATATGGCGCTGGTGGGCGGCCTNTTGGTGATGGTGATGATTTCCGGTTACGAGAACTTCGTTTCCCAGNTGGATATCAAAGAGGGCACCGAGAAGCTCAGTTGGCTGGGCAAGATGGACTCCAGCTCGCTGAAGATGAAAGTGGCGGCTTCCATCGTGGCGATTTCCTCGATCCATCTGCTCAAAGTATTTATGAATGCGCAGAACATCCCCGACAGCAAGTTGATGTGGTACGTGATCATTCATATGGCCTTCGTCCTCTCAGCCTTCGCCATGGGCTATCTGGATAAGCTGACCAAGCACGAACCGAGCTGAGCCTCTCTCAAGCGTCTCCGCCGCCCGGCCGTTGCAAAACGGACGGGCGGTTTGCTTTCTGCCTTGTGTTTTTATGGTGTTGTACAAGAATTGTATTTGTATAGATTTTTGTATAGCTTTGCTTGCCCGAGGACATCGCCATGAATCTGCAAGAGCTTTCGCTGCATGCCCATGCCGGGCATATCGACGCACTCAACCTGATCTCTATTGAGGGTGGCATCTACCTGCTGGAGGCGCATATGGATGGTCGTGCCCACCCGCTCAATGATGGCTATGGCAAAACCCTGCACCTGCGCTCGGTCGAGCATGCCCGCGACCTGCTGCATGACCTGCCGCGCGTGCCCTTCCATCTGGTGCATGCGGTGGTGCATGACGAAATGTGCGGTATGCAGGACGGTACCCAGGACACCTTGCGGGTGCCGATTTCCTTCAACTCTTCCTGGTAACGACTTCATTTATGTCTATTCGCCGGCTTGGCCTGGTACTGGGTGATCAGCTGTCTTTCGACCTGCCCAGTCTGCAGGCCTTGGACCCGCAGCAGGATGCCGTGCTGCTCGCCGAGGTGGCGGCTGAAACCGACTATGTGCCGCATCACCCGCAGAAGATCGCGTTGATCTTCAGTGCCATGCGCCACTTTGCCGAGGCCCTGCGTGAGCGTGGCTGGCGCGTGCATTACGTCAAGCTGGACGATGCACAGAACAGTGGCTCGCTGCCGGATGAGTTGCAGCGCTGGGCTACACAGTTGCGGGCCTCCGAGGTGCATATCAGCGAATGTGGTGAGTGGCGGCTGGAAGATGAGCTGAAGCGCAGTGGCGTGCCGATTACCTGGCATGCCGACAGTCGCTTTATCTGCAGCCGTGACGAATTCGCCCGCTGGGCCGAAGGGCGCAAGCAGCTGCGCATGGAGTTCTTCTACCGAGAGATGCGGCGCAAGACCGGTTTATTGATCAATGGTGACGGTACGCCAGTGGGCGGTGCCTGGAACTTTGATGCGGAAAACCGCAAGGCGCTGCCCAAGCAGATCAAGGCACCGATGACGGCGTGCTTTCCGGCGGATGGCATTACCCAGGAGGTATTGGCGCTGGTTGCCGAGCGTTTCAGCCATCACTACGGCAGCCTGGCGTCCTTCGATTACCCGGTGACCCACGCCGAGGCCGAGGCGCTGTGGCAGCATTTTCTCGATTTCGCCCTGCCGGCCTTTGGCGATTATCAGGACGCCATGGCGGTGGGCGAGCCGTTTCTGTTCCATGCGCGGATCAGTGCGGCGCTGAANATCGGCCTGCTGGATGTCCGTCGTTTGTGTGCGGATGTGGAGGCGGCCTACTGGCGCGGCCAGGTGCCGCTGAACGCCGCCGAGGGCTTTATTCGTCAGCTGATCGGTTGGCGCGAATACGTGCGCGGCATCTACTGGATGCACATGCCCGAGTACGCCGAGCGCAATGCCTTCGGCAATACTCGGCCGCTACCCGAGTTCTACTGGACCGGCAAAACCCGTATGAAGTGCATGAGCCAGGCCATTGGCCAGACGCTGGAGCATGCCTATGCCCACCATATCCAGCGGCTGATGGTCACCGGCAACTTCGCCCTGCTGGCTGGCATCCAGCCCAGCCAGGTCTGCGACTGGTATCTGGCGGTGTATATGGATGCATTCGATTGGGTCGAGCTGCCCAACACCCTGGGTATGGTCATGCATGCCGATGGCGGCTACCTGGGCTCCAAACCTTATTGCGCCAGTGGCCAGTACATCAAGCGGATGTCTAACTACTGTGGCGACTGCGCCTACAAGGTCAGTGAGAGCGTCGGCGAGCAGGCTTGTCCGTTCAATGCGTTGTATTGGCATTTCCTGATGCGCCATCGCCAGCAGCTGTCGGGTAACCACCGTATGGGCATGATCTACCGTGGCCTGGACAAGATGAGCGAGGCTAAGCAGCAAGGCCTGTGGGCGCGCGGCGAGCAGCTATTGGCGCGGCTGGATGTCGGCGAGGCGTTGTGAAAAAGGCCGAGCTGCCAGTCAAGAGTTGCTCGGTTTGCGGGTTGTCCTTTACCTGGCGCAAGAAATGGGCGCGTTGCTGGGATGAGGTGAAGTACTGCTCCGAGCGTTGTCGGCGTAATCGCCCCGGCTTGGCTGGCGGGTAGGGCGGGCCTGCGGTTTGTGCTAGGCTGGCCGACCTTTTTTAGCCTCCAGCGGAGCAGTGCTATGTCCGATATCAATCTCTCGACTGACGAAACCCGCGTCAGCTACGGCATCGGCCGTCAACTGGGTGGTCAGCTGCGCGACAACCCG
>C687J35021_10001510_pt1 | contig 17696 bp, 17 predicted proteins | sample RifCSPhighO2_12_FD_35021 | JGI IMG/M metagenome (IMG submission 35021)
AGCGACACCCGTGACCTCGGAGTAGTTGTTGGAGGCGCCCGCCGCGTANCCNTCNACGGTCTGCGTCCCGCTAACGCCCGTGATGTTGTAGATGCCGAGGTCGGTATCCTTCTGATGGATGAGCGCGACCTTGTATGTCCCTGTGTCGAGCCAGTCGTCCTGCGTATGGAGATTGTTCTGGGCCGTGGAGTCAGTGTCCAGTCGCCCGCCAGCAAGTGCCGACGATGATTGCGTGCGCGTAGCCCAGTTGGTGTTGGACTTCGTTCCTGCGAAGGGAGTCGAAGCGATGAAGTAGCCAGGGAGGGCGATGGTGCCGCGTCCGTGAAAGCCGAAGAAGACGACTGGAGTGGGCATTAGACGTTGAAGTTCAGGGAGGCGTCCCCGTACCAGTTTGTGCCGTCGTAGAACAGCGCCACGATGTCGGTCTTGGTGATCGTCTCAGTCCACGTTGGCTCGGTATCCCCAGCCCACTTCACCGTCGTAGTCCAAGTGACGGTGTGTGTCCCGCCGTAGTGGATGATGACGGCGTGCCACGCGCCCGTGATACCGTTGGAGAGAGTGATGCTGATGTTGCCCGTGGTATCGACTTCGACCGTAAGACCAGATACGAAGTCGAGGGTAATGGCGCCCGTTGTCTCCGCGTCGGTCTGGGCGGTAAGGGCTTTCTTGTCATTAGCAGTCATTAGTCCGGCAAGAGTTACAGTCGCGTCACCAAATACATTTGTCCAGTTAGTGCCGTCAGATCGCTGCAGACGAGCATTTGTAGTATCGTAGTACAGAGTCCCTGCTGGAACAGCGGTGGCCGCTGGAATACTTGCAGCAGTACCTGCAACAGCACCATCCCCCGCAGTAAGTCTACGGTCAGAAATGTTGGAGTTCTGAATATTAGTAGCCGCAGCGGCTACCGAAACATACCCTAGCAGGATACGGTTAGCGGGTAGGGCGGGTGGTTTTGGGGTAGAAGATGGAGTCCCCGCCACGACCGCCGGAACACCGTCTGCTGTAGTATCCTTAACAATAAGGTCAATACGAGCATTAGATGGATCAGAGGCAGAAATTGTTAGGTCTGTATTGGTAACAGAAAATTCTGCCCCGCCGGACCTAATCACTCCCACGGCGACATCTACCGTCATGTCAGGAGTACCTTGTGCTGTAATAGCACAACCAGATAGAACAGTTGTTCCCTTAAGGGCGAGAACTATATTATCTAGATCGGGTTCATAGCCTTTGGTATTGTCTGGTATGTATTGGGCCATCTAATCCTCTTAGGTGATGTTCTTCTCGGGGGTGTTTACCCGAGTCTGTCTATTTTGAGTTCTGGGTGCTGGTGGAGTAAAGGAGTTTACTAAACCAAACGTTCCTAGTAGGGTACAATCACCAATTCCAGGTCCAGATGTACCGAGAAGGCCAGAACCTATGCATCCCCACGGCATTATGAGTCTTTAGGCGGCGCGCCGCCTTCTCTCCAAGAAAGAGTTTCAATATCTTCTTTGGTCCTGTGCGCTGCCTTATGTCCATTCTTGGCTGCTTGAGATGCGAACTTACGTTCGCATCCCCAATCACATTTGAACGGTAGCCCGTACTCTTCTTGGACCATTACGCCGGAAGCGGGATCGGTTTTGGCAAGGGATTTCTTGATGGCCTCATGCTCTGTTTCTGGGTATTCATTCATGTCAAAGACACCACCGTAGAATTGATATCTCTTGTCGTTGACGTAGAATGCTAGTGAATGAAATTTAGGGCAAATAAAGATTTCAGCCATTATTTCTCCATCAACTTACGGAGAGTTGCCACGGCGCAGAGAACAATATCGTTGTCCTCTACCACGTCTACCCCGGAGGCGAGGGCAGTCTCAGCAAGAGCGCCGGGCTTGCCCGTTCCGTCATGTCCAGATTTACGAGCAGCGGTAATGTACTTGCTCGCTACGACATCCTGGTTTACTATGTCTCTTACTTCGTCGGCCGTGCTATCGCCCGTGCCTGCAATTGTCTTAAGGGTTACGATGACCTTAAGGGCGGGGAAAGTACCAGCCGTTCTGATACTTAGAGTGTTCGTTCCAGCGCCTTCTACGTACTGAACCGTAACCAGATTAGAGGCTGTTCCGGCTGTCTTAGCCTCAAAAGTGAGGTCTTTATTGGAGCCTTGTGCGGTTGAAAGACTAGCCTTCGTACCGCCGTCGTCCTCAACGAGAGCGTTCTGACCTAGTAGGTCTTTGAGAACTTGGGGAGTGACTATACGCGTTGTAGACCCGTCGCCCGTTCGGAAGGTTCCTCCCGAGTCAACAAAACCTACTGAACTTTTAACTACTACTGTTGCTGTGGACATTAGACTTCCTCTCGTCCCCACGCAGAAGAAGCAATGCTGACGTTACCGCCAGCGCCGTTCTTTACCGTAAGGGCACCATCTGCTGCGCCTAGATCACCAGGAGAAGGTATCTCCTGAATGCCTGTAAAATCTGCGTCAGCGGTTTCAAACGTAAAGATGCGCCGAGACCCGAGGAAAACCTCAAAGTACCCCGCCGCACTTACAGAAACCGAAAACGCATTAAGCCTAATACGCTTGCCGGATGCAGGAGTCCATGTCGTTTGACTTGCAGTTGTTGCAATGGTGGCTCTCGCCGCATCCTTAGTCGTTTCGAAATTCCTAAAGTTCGACACTTGTTACTTCCTTTGGAGTATCGCCGGTTGATTCAGGCTCAACCGGCAAAGCCTTAATAAGGTCCTCAATTTCGACTATACGTCCAAGAAGAACGTGCGCTTCTAGAAGTTTCTCCTGCTGAAGAGACCTCAAAAATGCTAGTCTACCTTCGAGTGTCGCCCTCATTACGCGACTGTAACCGTTCCAGAGGTGTCAACTCGGAGTTCCTTTGTAACACCGGCCTGGTCCTTGAACTTAATGAGCGTAACCTTGTTCGTATCGACCGTGGCCAGTGATGTGCCTGAGATGTCGAATCCCATCTCAAAGCCTGCGCCACCGCCCGTGGCCTCGGCTCGGAGAACAGCGTCAAGGGTCTTGGCTCCGCTAATAAATTCGTTCTCAATCAGGATACCGTAACCGTTTGTGAGGGTCATAGAAGAGCCTGACTGAATCTTACCGCGAAGTGCGGCAAGGGTAGTGATAGTGCCCGCCACGTCGTCCATCTGGACTTCTCCAGTGACGCCGTATGCGCTTGTAACAGTTCCGGTTCCACGCTTAAAGGCCGCTGCGTTAAGCCCCTCAAGGGTACCCGCCGCCTGGCCTGAGGCGCTGCGGGCGGACAGTTCAGCACCACGAATAGTGCTGGTGTTCGCCACGCCAGAGGCAGCGGCTACCTGTATAAAGAGTCCTTGGAACTGAGATGCGGTGAATGCACACGTGTACCGTAGTTCAACTCCCTCGCCGTATGGATAACCAACGGGAATTACAACGGCAGAACCAGCCTGTGTCTTAGTAGAGATTCGCCCCCAACCCGGGGTACCATCCTCCAAGACGAAGGGAAACTGAACTTTAAGTTCACCAGTTCCGGTGTCCTTAACAGTTGACATATTACCCTCCTTACGCTAGGTTCTTGATGATTGCGTGACGATCCTCAGCCTGTAGTTCAAATGAGAACCACCCCTGGATCTGTGCCTTTCGAGCCATTCCGGTTCGTGCAAGATTTTCTAGGGTGAAGGGCTGTCCTTGAACGATCTTCATAAGAGAAGTGTCTAGAAGGTAGATCGTATTTGCGTTGACGTGCCGGTCAACAAGTACGTCCAACTGACCGAAGTCAGTGGTGTACCGCTTTACGGCCTTACCGATGGTCATGTTTCCAGAAGGATCAAATACCACCGGCTGACCAGCACCCGTACCAACAAGGCCAGAAAGTTTCTGAACCTGCTTTGGAGAAATAACCATGAGATTCGGCGTTCCGCCGTTGTCATATACATTCTTCATCGCGTCGTTGATGTGAGTTTCGGTCAGTGCTGCGCTGGAAGCGTCTGTAACTTCAGACGTGATCCAGTAGTCAAGTCCACCCATAAGACGGGTGTTGTTAGTAGAGTCTTCAGACCGTTGTCCGTAGATCAGGGTCTTCTCGGCACGGATGGCGAGAACCTTCATCCACTTCTCTACTTGATAGGTGAACTTATCCTTGATACCGTACTGTGTTGCCCACTGGTTCAGGTCAGAGACGGTAATAGCCTCTTGGAAAACCTGCATCAGGTTGTAACGTAGTGTCTGGTTAGTAGTGCTGAACTGCGCCGGGTCGGCACCGTCAGACACCGCGTAACCAATGATATCAACAACTGAGTCATCGTCGTGGTTGGCGGCAGAAGTTCCTGCATACGCACCAGCAACTGTAACCGTAGAAGTTGTTGGAGTCGTGGTAACACGGAATAGTTCCGTGTCGATCTTCAGGACGTATCCTGCCTTGTACTTCGTGTAGTCGTTCGCCGTAATTGTTCCACCGGCCGCAGTATAGGCTGCGGTGATAGAGTCTGAAGAAGCAGGCAGCGTGTCGTCCTGCCACTCATGCTTAACGGCCGGTAGCGTTGGTGAACCCTTCTCTAGTTTGTCCCAGAGAGGAGTATCGTCCGGGGTCAGGATAAACGGACGCATGTCCGATAGGTCGATCTTAAGACCGACCGTATCATTAAATGTCGTCCGCGTTCCTGTTTGCTGAGCCATTTATCCTTTTCCTTAAGTAGTTTTATCTACCTCTGGAGTTCTCCGCTAGTTGTTTCTCGGCTAGAAGATTCATAATGTCCGTGGTATTCTTGGCGGCTTTTGCAACCTTCATCTTCTCATCCCATGTTTGGGAGGTAGTTCCAGTTGTTCGACCGGCAGTTACCTTCGCGGGATCTTCCTCTTCCTTAGTCTCTTCGTCTGATTCAAACGAAGACTTAAGCGCCTTGATTTGGGACTTGGTTACGGACTCTCCGGCCTTTTCGGACTCCTTAGCCAGTTTGACTAGGGCCTTCTTGACCTTGGGATCATCCTCCATCGCAATCTCTTTCCAAATCTCGGCTGTTGAGCCTGAATTAGAACGAGACTTCTCTGCCTCTTCCTGGGCCTTAGCGGCTTGCTTTTCGGCATCGGATGCGTGGTTCTTCAAGTACCACTCTCGCCACTGAGCGTTGACCTTTTTGGCCTCTGTGAAAGCATCCTTATGCTTCTGGAGATCAGTCTTAAGGACATCCATCTCCTGCTGCTGTGCCTTCGTCGTTCGACCTTCCTTGGTCAGTCGCTTTTCGAGTTCGCGTATACGGTCCTCAGTGTTTTCAACCTTAGTCTCTGCCTTTTCGACTACCGCGTCAGCATTTGCCTGCGGGGTCGATTCGGGGGACTCGTTGCTGAGGCCGGACTTCTCACTCTCGGCCATTTATTTTACCCCTTTGCGGGGTCCTCCATAAAAATAGATTCGCCAGCCCTATTTGGGCATGGTCGCAATTGTTAGTAGCACGATACTGACGCCTGTCAGAATTCCTAAAAAGTAGGAACGAAGACTAAGGTCTATAACGAATGGGGTTTGTACCCAATCTGCAGCAGTCGCTACGTGCTCTACAACTGCTTCCTTAGCGTCTTCTACGGTATCCTTGATTCCGGCGAAACTCCGGGCCATTCGTTCATATTTATCTTGGTCAATAATATCCGCCGTCTGAGTTGCTATTCTATCCACTTCCCTTCGGGTAGAGATTCTTCTTTCCAACCGGCACCCTCAATAGCATCTTGGAATGTTAGTGGAATGACAAGACTAAGAATAGGATTGCGAAAACTAGCCTCTGCTAGTGACTGTGGGTCTTCCGCTGCCTCTAACAGAAATCTTGGAAACGGGGCGGCGGAGTTCTCAAAGAAACCCTGTACATCCTCTTTAAGGTCTCTGTCAAGCGCGCCGGGATTGTTATAATCAACTACACGCCCAGAATGATAAGTCGCATCTGGATTAAATTCATCACCACTTGGGATGTCCTTAATAGTGCTTAGGATTCTGGCCATCGTTCGTACAACTTGAGCCTCCCCGGCCATTAGATCTACCATAACAGCCCTGTCACGCTCGTTGGTCTGAACACCTAATCCAAGAGTACCAAGTCCACCAGCAACAAGTCCCATATTTCCACCGGCTTGGCCGATGTTGACTTTACCAAGATCGGAGTGAGTAGGGTTCATACGAACGCCGAAATTCTCAGATAGCGGATTAAAATCAATATCTAACCAACCACTTTCGTCGGTCTGGAACGCCTCGTGCAGCAATTCTAGGGTCCCCGCGACTCCTGCCACATATCCATACCCAAGCCGAACCTTCTCAAGGGCTACGGGGTCTACACGACGCTTCTTGCCTGCTGCAACAAGCGCAACATCCCTAAGAACTTCTGCGTGCCCCTGGGCCACGTCTTTCAGGAACACAAAGCGAGAGGCTTTATATTGGGGCGAGAACATAAATATATTAGCAACCTTAGCCATCGCAATACGAGCATCGTTTGGATCAAGATTCTTGAGATCAAATCCTCGTCCTGCTGCGTGATTAAGGGTCCACGCTAAGTCCTTTCGTTGCTCTGCAGACATAAGAAGTTTCTGCCAATTCGCGTCGCCCGCCTCTCGTGCAGTATTGGCCATTGCCCGATTAGATTCTACGAGCCCATTACCAACCTCAGAAACAACAGTGTTAAGCATGGCATTAAACCCGCGCTCGGACCGTCCAGTAAACTCCCTAACGGCTTTCCAGAAGGGCTGCATTTTTCCTTCTCGTTCTGCCATGCGTTCAAACAAATGGGTAGCAAAAGACTCTTCTCCATGAACAACCCCACCGCCGCGCTCACGAAGATATAGGTCTGTGAGCCCATTATCCTGTGAGCGAATCTTTTGACTTAAGATCATATCATCAAAAAACTGGGTGCCATTTTTAATGGACTTTATTTGATTGACAAATGCCTTTCCCGATGCAATAGGATGGGCAAGCAAGAAGGGAAGTGCCTGGCGCGTTGTCGCTGAAATGTCTCCAGACGAAACGGCTGTCTTCGTTGACCCTGCCACGTCGAGAATCTCATTAAAGGATGGTTTTCTGAAGTTATCTCCGAATCTATCCCAGAATCCTCTATTTCCAGGCGGCGGAAGGAGATCGTCTCCGCCGCCTCCCAGGCCAGGACGGAGCATATCGTCCGCCGCATTAGGTCCAAAGAGGTCTAGTTGCCCAGGAAGAGGTGCGTCGTCGGCAAATTTACCAATAGTCCCCGGACCTACGCCTGGAACATTAGTAAGTCCAGTGGTCTCTTGAAATGCATTTCGTCCTAAAGGAACATCGGCAATCTCACCAGGAGTAAATCCAGGACTAGGAACATCGTCTAGAAGTCGTGGGGCTGCGCCACCAGCAAGTTCGGCGGTTGCCTCCTGGTCGCCCGCTAGGGCCTTTTTGCGTATTGCCTCCTGTAGGATAGAATTCTGCTTTTTCTGGGCCGGAGTGACATCTCCTGCCTCTGCCGCGATCTGTTCGAAAGTTCTAGGAACATTAATAGGTTTCTTGGGAGCAGGTTTTCCTTCCAGAAAATCAGAGAATTGCTGAGGAGTGATTGCAGTAGGTCTAACAGTATCGCCGGTCTTGGCTGCGCCCTTTTTTGTTGCCAGAGCCGCGTCAATGCTCGCCTGAAGGGTATTCTCAAGAGCCCCACCACTGGTACCCTGGGCCGCTGCGCGTTCTCCCTTGGCAACTGCCATAATTGCAGCCCTCAGGTCTCGCGGAAGTCCCTTTAGAACCCCGGCCTCAATAGCCTGTGCAGCCCCCTCAATAGTGTTGGGAAATCCGATTTCGCTTAGACCGGCCGTCTTAGCAATAATGTCGAGTTGGTCTCTTCCAAGATTAAGCGCCTTGCCAGCCTTCCCTGCCCCTCGGCCTGCCATGCCTAGGGCTGCACCCCCTAGAAGGATCGGAGGAAGAAACTTTTCCTGTTCATACTGTTCAGGATCAGAATATTTATAGGTTCCTTCTTCTACGCCCTTCAGCCTCTGTACCATAGGAATGTTGGTCATTTCATAGGCAAGATTAGCGCCCTGTAGGGCTAGAGATTCATTGAATCCACCAGGACCTCGATCCTGATTAACAAACTTCTCTCGCGCATTAGGATCGAGAATAACGTCACTCGCAGATTTAATAGCGCTACCAGCAGATTTAAAGAACGAGTCTACAAAGGACTGAATAGGGTTGGGTCCCTGTCCAGGATATTGCGTTCGGGGGGCTATCTGTCCATATTGTGGAGTTGGTGGAGGAACTATTCCTCCAGCCCCTGGGTCTATAAGAGCCATTAATACCTCGTGCCGGTGGGTCCGGTTGGATAAGGAGTGGTTGGTAGATTAGTACCAGGCACCTGCATATCAGTTAATTCATAATCAAATGAGGGGTAATCTATTGAACCTGGATCAAAGTCAGAACCATACTCAAACTCTTGAAGGAACGGCCCAAACGACGGGAGTTGAGGTAGCGAGAATGAAGGTAGTTCTAGATCGACATCTGCATCAAGGTAATCAATAGCAAACTGGATAGGGTCCTCTTCGTCCTCTAGAGGACGCGGCTTATAAGAAGGAGTTCTAAATTGCTGAGACCCCATCATATTAGGATCAAACTCTGGATCAACCATTGGCTGAGGTCCTGGCGTGTATGGGAGTTGTCCTCCTGGTTCCTGATTCATCGGCGTAACACCAGTGGCACCACCTATAGATGGAGATTGGTAAATGGGAACCTGCGGCCATGACCCGCCCTGAGGGAGTGCGGATCCAGGCGCTGCCTGTGTAGTATTACCATATCGAGCACGGAAGTAGTTCTGCTCGTTCTCTTGCTCTTTGTACAATTGTTGCTGGCGCAAACCATTAATATCTAGTGTCCCTCGTGCGAAGTTCCATAGGAGTTCAGGGTCTGTTGGGGTAGTCATATCCCTGTTAGTGGCACTGAAGGTCTTGCGTGCAATTTCAGTAGCCTTTCTTGCGGCGCTTACAGCCTTATCATTGCCAATAAAGTCATCCTTCATTGGATCCCAACTGGCGATGCGTCGATCAACAACCCCACCAGATTCAGGATCGAAAGAATAGAATTTGGCTGCGGCCTTCTTCCAAACTTGGAATGCTGTGTCAGGTGGGGCACCGTCCATTCTGAGCATTGCGCGGAGCGCCTCGGGTGTTTGTGCTTGCGCTACAAACTTAGCAAACTCATCCCTGCCTACTGTTGGAATATTATAACGATAGGGATTGGTCTTATTGGCATCCGCATTCTGCTGAGAAACATTTGTAATATACTCTAGATGCGCTACTGCCAATGAATTTTCCTCTGAAGGAGTCAATTCAGCAGGTTTTGTAGCAAGATCACGAGCACTTTCCAGCGCAGCAGACTGCCAGGTAGTAATATCCTGATCCGCGTCTCTCTGAGCATTGGTGGTAATCAATTTATCTTTGGCTACAGACACAGTAAGAAGACGTTCAACGATCTTTTCTGCACGTACATTAGGATCGGGGATCGCGTCTAGTTGGTCCTGAAAGACCCGTCTTCCAGACTCAGAAATATTAATGCCCTTAAGACGGTTGTCGTCAATTTTATTTGGTAGAGTATCAACAAATTCTCTAATCTCAGAAGCGTCGCGCATTCTAGCCGCTACACCAGCAACGCTTGATTCAAACTCGGCAACCATTTCATATTTAGTTCCTAGAATATACCCTGCAAGTTGGAGATCTCGAAGCATTTCGGGCGTAGGAACATCGCCGGATTTCAGGGCAGCATCTACTGTTTCCTTGGTTCGATTATAGTAAGCGATATCTCTAGAGAATTCCTGTGCTACCGCACCAACCCGCGATGCTCTCCCCTGAGCGGCTATTTGCTGTTCGTTCTCAAAGATAGCATTAATTGTGCTCTGAATACTAGTAGCCTCTTGAGGTGTGATTTGCTCATTTCCAAGGGCCTCAATAATACTCACTGCCTCAGCGGCACTGATCTTTCGACCACGGTAGTCGGAATATGTCTCTGACAATCTTCTACGTCGATCGGCTTCCTTCTCTCTTTCCATACGAACCTGGAGTTCTCCAAGTTGCTGCATAATAGTAGAGGAAACCTCAATATCAGTAGATCGGGCTAATTTTTTGTTTAGGTAGTCAGCATACTTTTGATGGTTACTACTGTTAATGTACTCAGTGAATGCAGCCTGATCTTTGATGGCCTCATCCTGGGCCTTGATCGCAGTTTTGTTCTGAGTAATAGAGTTAAGGACCTGCGCGGCCTCGGCCGATCCTTGGGGATATTCAGAAAGTCTCTGGTTTAGAAATTTGTCAAAGTCCTTAAGAGACTTATCACCATTCTTAATCCATGAGGCCCATTGTTCGTCTTCGGCTTTGTTGTATGCTTTATCTAGAAGTTGCTGCCATACTCCATAGGCCATGTCGTCCTGTGGAATACCGAGCAGTTTTTCTTCGGCATATCTAATAAATCCATAAGGATCACCCTCTGCTAGTTTACGTAGGGCGTCACGGTCTTGTACCTCTGACCGTTGTCGGTTGAGGTCTGCTACGAATTTGATATAGGGATCGGTGAGTTTTCGTAAAGCATCCTGAAGCGTTAGTTGTGCTAGTTGCTTTACAAGTGGATTAGTTAACTCATCAACCGTTGCCTGATTACGTAGATCGGTAGCCTGCTGTGCGAGTAACTGAGAAGGCGTAAGGGCCGTCTGCTGTACTCGAAGAGGCGAACCTCCGCTCCTAAAGCGGTTACGGCTGGTTGCCATTATTCTAGAAGACTACCCATTCCTGGCGGGCGAACCAGTTTATCTAGTCGGCTATCTGGATTTTCGTAAATCTTTGGCGCTGCCGCTACTGCGCCTGGATCAAAAGTGGCCCCACTTGGTCGAGCAGGCATTGTCGTAGATGGAAGCACTGGCCCAGCCTGGCTCCACCTTGATGCCCTCAGAGGATCGTATCCGCCAAGTTGCAGTTCGGGAGGTAGGTTAGGAGATCCAATACCGCCGGGGACTTTACCGATCAGAACTTGTTCTTGTGGAGACACTGGACCTATATCCAATACTGAGTTCGTAGGGGTAGTAGTTGGATATGACGTTTCTATGGGAGGAGGAAAATAGGGAGCAGGTGGAGGTAATGGAGAAGTCTGCTCTACTGGTTGCTCGATAACAGGAGGCTGCTCAATCCTTACGAGTTCTTTTCTTCTGCGAGGCGGTTCTTCCACACCAGGTGTTACTGTGGCTGGCTCGTTAATCACGGTAGGAGGCTCTGGGAGATTAATAACTTCCTCGGGCTGTTCAGGAACCTGAAGTTCCTGGGGGTCTGGTCCTCGGTCAGGAACAGGATCAGCAACAGGTTGCGCCACGGCGCTACCGCCTGGTGCCCCAACGCCCCCCGCACCACCACCAGAAGTAATCTGTAGTCCTCCGCGCTTCTCTAATTCCATCAATCGCTGAACAAGTGGAGCAAATTCTGGACGAGAAACAAGAGATTTAGCCTCTTCTTCAGATAGCGCAATAACCGGAGCGTTAACCGCTCCACGACCGCCCCCTGCCGGAATATCTGCTTCAGGAGAAAGTCGTCCAGAAGCCCTAGCCTTAGCATCTCTGGCCTCGGCGTTAATGAATTGTCCTAATAGTTTATCCCAAAGACGCCTATTCCCAGATTCATCTTGAACAACAATCTTATTCCTATCACCACTTGCACCAGCAACGGTCCATCCCGATGGTAGTTGTGGAGTAACTTGTGCAACAATATCTTTACCTTCTTGAATCCCCTGCTGAAACTGATCGACGGGCCGGGCGGTCGGGGTCGGCGCTTTGCCGGTCTGGGCTCCCTTTTTGTCTAAATATACCCATTGGTCTCTAGTAGGAAGAAGTCCAATTTGCTGACCGCCCTCTGTAGTTTGGATATCCCGATAATCAGGTTTCTGAAATGACATTCTCATTCCTGAGGCATCTACGCCGCCCTGTCCACCGCCCTGTCCACCGCCAAGAAGTGCAGAGATAAGTTGAATAAGGGCGGCTGTGTTATCTTGTGAAGGAGGAGCGGCCTGGGCTGAAGTGGCTGGCTGAGCAACTGCGCTTCCACGCATAGCACCAAACATTAGTGGACTATAACTCTGTCCAAACTGTCCATAAGAACCGAATGGAATAGAGTTTGTATTAAACCTATTACGAATATTAAAACCGGCCATCGTTTATCCTATCTGCGGAGGTACGGACTGCTGAAGTCCCTGAACCGCATTCGCCTGAGATCCTTGAGGAACATTATCTTCTACGCCAAGTCGGGGAGATTTCGCAGCCCCCTCTTCTAGCATAGCCTGATCCAATTCGCCGGGAGCGTTCTGCATGTTCATAGCAGCCTGTTGTTGCGCCATCATTTCTAACTGTTGTTCCATCTGTCGGACCATCAGAGTACTTCTTACGTCAAGAGGATGCATGATATCGTCCTGCCGCTGCTTACGAATCTTCTCAACTTCATCGACAACACTAGGAATCTGAGCCCGTTGCATAGCCCCTTCGTCAGAAAGTAGACCTGCCTTAGAAAGGTTCATAGCAAGTTCGGCAGCCTTAATAGAGTCACGAGGCGTAACATCCGGCCATACCCATGCTGTTCGTGTAAACTTTTCAAAGATAGGCGCGACAGCAACAGTCACACGACGGCCATTGTCGTCCTTGACGTTGTACTTGTAATACTTAGACATTAGAGGAACCCAGATCTCTTCAAATAGAGAGGTCCACGCCCATTGAATCGGAGTACGTACAACCTCAAGCCGAGAAATAGAGGCGTGCATAAGTTGTTGCAGAGCCTCCCCGGAGTTGTCTGTTCCCGGAGGGACTGCACCCATGATAAGTCGAGATAGGCCGGAAATGGTCAGAATCATACTCTCCATGCGAGAGAGGAAAGAGTCGAATGGGAAGTTGTTTACAGATTCATCGAGAGCCTTAAGTTCCTGCTGATAGTTAACAGGAATAATATTGCTCTGCCCTTCTGGAATACGAGGAGCATTGGCAGCAGTAAATCCTCTACCAACATACTTCTTGTAAACAAGTTTCAACAGAAGGTCTGCGTAAGCAGATAACTTCTCGTTAAACTCAGTATTGATACCGATTACATCATCCAGCACTCCAGCAGCCTTGTGTGGGGGTTCTCCTGGCGTTTGGAACCTAGAAGCCCACCGCACAGGAATGTCTGGGTATCCAGAATCATCCTTGCGATACAGAAGCATGGGATCGTTGTTTGGTTTATCTGTACCATCAACAGCGATCTCAGCATATCCTACTCTTGGCTTACCATCATCCTCCCAACGATACCAGACCTTAATGATCTGAACACTGCCAGGACGGTAGTCGATTTCGTATATCGCATCTGGGCGGGTACTAAAATCTACATGAGAGCGATTAAAATCCGCATCTGGGTAAAGTCTCTTGGCAGTATCAATCGGTATACGTTCCGCGATAATTACAGACTCTAAAGTATCTGGTCCTCGGCCATAACGATCTGACCCCCACTCAGGAATAACATCTCCCGGCCAGGGGATTGCATAGGTCTTGAGTCGCTTAGTCTTTTTATCATAGTAGGAGCAAACGTAACCAATGCCAAAAAGTACAACAGACGTGCAAAAGTCCAGGAAGTGTAGAGGAATTTTCTGATCATACAATTCCTGGACAATTAGTTTTTCCTGAGCATCGGCAGTAAATCTATCAACTTCGCTGGTCGGATCAAATGGTGGAACGTCGATTTGAAACGGTAGAGGTTTCTGTCCGGCAAGTAATGATCCGTAAACCTCAATGATCGGACGACACCAGTTATAAATCTCAACTGAAAGACCTTGGCTCTTATACAATTTAGGAAGAGGATTTCCTAGCGAGTCTTGCCAGTGATCTTGAAGTTTTGTCGGATGGAAGAATCGAAGCAGTCGTAGCCACCGGGCTACGTCAGGGAGCATTCGTGCTCGACCCATCGCGTAACGCGTCTTCCATTCCTGGGCAAACTGCATGTCTGCCAGTGCTTTAAACTCGTCTAGTGTTCCATTAAACTCTAGCGGCATCGGCCTCTCGTTGCTTCATTTCTTGTACAAGTCTTAGGTGCTTACGTGTCAGTTCAGACTTACCGTCGTCCTCGGTAAACTTAGAATACGGATTTGCGAACTCACCATCATAATTAGTAGAGTTAACGTCCAACATTAGACCTTCATACTGGTCGGGTGCTAGATAATCCTTAGCGACCCAGGCCGCGTATACTTGGGCCATCAATCTATCTTTGCGAAGACGATGGTCCTTCTCTAAATTGTAGGCCACGATCTCTGTGCGGAGTCCTGGAATATTAGGTGAGGTCCAGAGTTTATTGTTAATGAAATGCCTAAAGTTAGCGAGTATGGTTGGCTTCTCTGCAGATGCTCCGCCCATACGCATAGAGAATTTGATTGGTACGTACCATCCAATCTCGTGGGAAACCTGATGCTCAAATTCAACTCCTAGGGGTCCTGAAGCATCGAAACCAATTTGACACGTAAACTCTTGGATTAACACATCGCAATAGTTAACAACATGTGATGCAGAAGTTCCCTGCGGGAAAACTTTCTCAAGAATTAGGCGGTGTGGAACTTCTGTAACATCCCAAACAGTAATCACAGAGAAGTCTCCGCCNTCGGCCACCGCAAGGTCTAGGCCACCAACATAAGTACGTCCTGATCTTAACTTATCTTTAAAAGAGTCAATCCCTGGAATCTCAGGTGCGTCATCGAAGGCTTCGTCTACACGTTCCTTGACAAAATACGCCTGAGGGGGGGCAACGAATTGCCCTCCTAGGACCTGATCTCTAACGCGCTCATCCAGGTTGCGTCTAATCTTGGCAACCTGCTTCTCTGATAAGAATACGTTCTCAATGATTGCGCCCGTTCGAGCCCACCAATCCTGCTCTCCGCGCATCCCCTTATTGAAATACTCAAGGAATTCTGCGTTATCTGCAAGAGGAGTGGATCCGAGAAGAATCTTCATATTCTCAGTACGAACGCCTCGGGCTAGCATAACCTCTTCTACAATGAACTTAAGCCATAATTCAAGGCGGGCCTCATCATAAATAATAAGGTTGAATGCACGCCCTTCGATCGCCTGCGCCTTTTTGTCGGCAGACTCGAAGTTAATGAGAGCATTATTGTGTCGCCATGTGAAAGCAAGATGATGGTCTCGCGTCAGTGTGGGAATAAGGCGATCTTTGAGAAGGAAACTATGCTTTTTCCCATCCCAGACCTGGCCGGGATGACGATCGTTTCGGATAGCCTCGATCTCAGAGTGCGTTAGGAGAGCCTGCTTCATTTCAGGACCCATCACACCAACCTTATATTGTTGGGTAAAGGGAGGAGCCCAGATATTACCGAATGAAGTCCACAGAACTAGAAGTGCATAAAAACAAGTCTTACCCCATCCGTTAGCCGCAGCCAGAACTCCATAATCCTTTTCTCCCATTTTTTGGATTATGTCCACTTGTCCTGGGTGGGCGCGCATTCCACAAAAGGCACGACAGAAGAACTCGAAACCTTCTGGGGTTGGTTGGGTAGCCTTTTGAACTGCTAGGAGAAATTGTTTCTGTGAGTCTGAGAGGTCGTCAATGGCCCGTTGGGCTACTACGTTCTTGCGGTAGATAACTGGAAGGTCTTTGCGGACCTTCGCGTGGCGATCCTTATCGACTGTCCTGTTCATTGATCTGGGTTATTAACTCATCCATAGGGTCTTTTTCTCTGCGACCCGACTCAAGTTGCAGGATTTTGTTTAGAACCGAAACAAGGTCTCGGGTATCCACATCCTTAGGTCGATTCTTAAGTCTCTTATAGAATTCTTTAAGAACATCATCACGGACTTGAGATATCTCGGGAGTTTCCTCAACATCAATCTCTGCAACTGGCTCCGGCTTCTTCGTACGCGGAGCCAATCCTAGACAGTTTTTACCATGTCGAGAGATTTGGGGATGAGAGGGTATACGCTCTTCGTTGGAAAGGCAATGAGCCCGGATTTCTCCATAGGTAGACCCGCCGCGTAGAGCATCATTGATTTCATCAATTAGGGGATGGTTATCGAGAAGACAGGCCACGGACTTCTACCACCATGCCTTTCGGTATAAAGGTAACTCCGCGCCATACCCTCTCGGTGGGCGACCACTCAGCCGCAATGGATATGCCTCTCTCATCGTCTCTGAGCAGCCACCCAACACTGTAATATTGAGAGGGATTGTGGTTAAGTTCTTCTACGGTTGTTTCAGCAGTTCCAGTAGATTGAGCATCATTCCAGACAACGATCGTTAATGGATAGTCTGGTTTCTTTAGTCTGGGTCGCCGCACGGACAAATCTCGTTCGGCAGGCCGCATCTCGGGCAGGTTCCCATCCATGCTTTACCAGACTAGTCCGGTAATTTCACCTAGATCGTTTATCTGAACCCCCAACCAGTCCTCACCTTCGGTCTGGCTGGAGTCATTAAGAACAAAGAAATACACTTCTTGTCCAGCCACGCGGCCCCCGCCTAGAGGTCTTACCGAATTACAATCAGTGGGGCCTCTCTGGGCAAGATATTCAACAGAGGATTGAAGTGTAATCTGTAATTCTGGCGCTGCGGCCTCTGTAATCGCAATAGCATCTAAAGCACAAAAAGCCTCCGCAAAGGCTCGTGCCTCAACGGGGGCTTCTGTCTTGACATTCGACGGGGGGGTAGGCTCTTCGATGCTCGATGTATTCTGACATGCCACAAAGGCTATGGCGAAAATAGGCGCGAGAAATCTATTCACTGTACCAATCCTAAGAATTGAACTTAGCCTTGCGGGATATGAGTCCGCTGCACTTCCGCTATACTAGACTGGCGCTGTGCCCCCGGCGAGACTCGAACTCGCACGTTCCAGGTTTGAACTGGATGCTCTGTGGTGGGTTTTAAAGCCACCGCCTCTGCCAATTGGGCTACGAGGGCCTGTGAGTCATGCAGGAATCGAACCCGCAACGCAGGGATTAAAAGTCCCTCGGTCCACCATTGACCTAATGACCCTGGAAGCGTGTGCGGGATTCTAACCCGCGCATGGATGTTTTGCAGACATCTGTGTTGAACGCTTCACCAACACGCTGTACCCTCCGCGAGAGTCGAACTCGCAGAACCTTGCTTCTAAGGCAAGTACGTATGCCAATTCCGTCAGGAGGGCAGGTGGGCCAGTGGTTTCTACCAACAAAGGCCCTCGGTGTCGGATGAGGGATTTGAACCCCCGGCGCGCTGTGCTTCAAACAGCCGTTCTACCGGGCTGAACTAAACCGACGTGATCTCAAAATGCCTAACTAAGTCTACTCTATATAAATATCTATCAGTATCTACTGATACAATAAAAAATCCATCTTTGATCTGGTAGTTAACTATATCCCCTGTTTTCTCAACATGAGTATGTCCAGACCCGCTTTGAGTATAACATATAAGAGCCTTCACTGAGCCCCACTCAGGAATCGAACCTGAGCCGCCGCTTTACCAAAGCGAAGTTCTACCATTATACTAGTAGGGCTGGAGCCGAACGGCAGAGTCGAACTGCCACTAATGCTTTACGAAAGCATTGGTCTACCTTTAACCTAGTAAGGCGCTGAGCCCCTCCAGAGAATTGAACTCTGCTCGGAAGTTTACAGAACTTCTGGCTCGCCTTGAACCAAAAGGGGCTGGTACGGGCTAGGGGATTCGAACCCCTGATGTCCACTTTGAAAGAGTGGTGGCTTAGGCCGCTTGCCAAAGCCCGT